>JAAUYH010089094.1_pt1 | contig 14519 bp, 14 predicted proteins | sample 7278061 | NCBI WGS metagenome assembly JAAUYH01 (sample SAMN14350203, study PRJNA611818) | marine sediment metagenome | isolation source: surface marine sediment (0.6m) | place: French Polynesia: Moorea | collected 2018-08
GATTCGAACCCACGTTCCCTCTCGGGAAACTCGATTTCAAGTCGAGGAAGTATTTTGTACAATTGCTTTTCATATAAAGATTATAGCTTATAATATATTTTTTATTTTGCTTTTGCCGTACCATTCACGTACCATTAAGAGATAAATTACCCTCGAATAATGATTATGTACATAGGATTTGCTGGAAAACTTTGAACGATTGAGCTAAAGAAGGTTACAGCCATTCTGGCGCGACGAAAAAGTTAGGTGGAGGGGGCGCAAAAGCCCTAAAATTGGTAAAACCCCCTTGCACTTATCTGAGCTAGAACAGATGTACCGCAAATCTAACCTGTCTGAGCTTACCCCAGATAACTTTGAAATGCCCTTTTCAGGAAAGCTGTCCCTAGATAATCGATGGGTAATCATGGCGGAATTAATTCCCTGGTCAGAATTTGAGGCAGAATATGCTGAAAAATTTTCAGAAAAAATGGGTGCGCCAGCCAAACCATTTCGCATGGCATTGGGAGCATTAATTATTAAAGAAAGATTGAGAACTTCGGATCGAGAAACCATAGAACACATTAGGGAAAACCCTTACCTACAATATTTTCTAGGAATGTCAAACTATAGTAATGACCCACCATTTGAAGCATCAATGATGGTTCATTTTCGAGAAAGAATCGACATAAATTATGTCAAAAAAATTAATCAAAAAATGGTAATAAATTTCCTAGAAAAAACAGAAAATGCAGAAATAGAAGATAATAAAAAAAAACAGAAACGGAACTAGAAGAAACAAAAAATAAAGGAAAGCTAATCTTAGATGCTACTGCTGCACCTGCTGATATCACTTATCCCAATGATTTAGGAATATTAAATCAAAGCAGAAAGCAAGGCGAAAAGCTCATAGATTATCTCCATCAAAATCAGAAAAATACCCTTGATAAAAAGCCAAGAACATATAGAAAGAAAGCGAGAAAGGATTATTTAAAAGTAGCTAAGAAACGCCGTGTATCTCGAAAGGAAAGAAGGGATGCTATTGGCAAACAACTACAATATATCAAAAGAAATCTCTCCCATATAGAGAATTTAGTCAACTCAGGAGCTGAGTTAAGTAGCTTAAGTTCAAAACAATATAAAATGTTGTTGGTAATAACAGAAGTTTATCGCCAACAATTGTGGATGCATGAAAATGAATCGAACAGAATCGACGATAGAATTGTTAGTATAACTCAACCTCATATCCGCCCTATAGTGAGAGGAAAAGCAGGAAAACCTGTAGAGTTTGGGGCAAAAGTTTCAGTAAGTTGTTTTGATAACTATGTATTTTTAGACCATCTAAGTTGGGATAATTTTAATGAATCAGGAGACTTACAAACACAAGTAGAAGCCTATAAAAACTACACTGGATATTATCCAGCTTCTGTTCATGTAGATAAAATTTATCGAACCAGAGCCAATAGAGCTTGGTGCAAAGAAAGAGGTATTAGAATTAGTGGCTCACCTAAGGGAAGAAAGCCTAAAAACATTAGTAAACAAGCTAAAAAACAAGCAGTAGATGATGAAAGATTCCGTAATCTTATTGAAGGAAAATTTGGTCAAGCTAAAAGACGTTATAGCCTTAATTGTATCATGTCAAAATTGCCCTCTACTTCAGAAACATCTATTGCTATTATTTTTTTAGTAATGAATCTTTCCCGCCTGCTTCGGCAGGTTAACTGTCTTTTTTTGTCTTTTTTTCTTAATACCTAAGTTTTGCCCAAATTAACGGTAAATAGTCATCCGCCCCAACCGACAGTCCTTGCACGCGATCGCCTTCTGCGGTTCTGGCTGTTAGCATCAGAATTGGTACATAGCAGCCAAGGTTACGGATTTCCTGACAAAGCTGAAAGCCGTCTTTGTCTGGCAACATAAGATCTAAGATAACTAAATCTGGATGACGATGCTGAAGGATTTTCATCCCGTACTTGCCATCGTGAGCGATAAAATAATTCCACTGCTCTCTGGCAATATATAGTTGTAAGGTTTCGCAGAGACTTACATTATCTTCAATAATCAAAATTGTATTAGTCCCCAGCATGATAATCGAGAATTACTAAGGTTAATAATTAGAAATCAAAATAGTCGCTTCTAAGGTCTTCTCTCTCTGTTTCTTGATACCATCAACTTAAAAAGTAATCGGGAAGAACTAAGGAAGACAAACATCATTAGTAGGTAGAGCCGACTAATAATTCTTGATAAAATTCTAATTGCTGTTGAGCTAAAGCCTTGTTAGTATATTTTTCTCTAGCTCGATCGAATCCTTTTTGAGCTAATTTATCTGCTAATTCTGGTTGTTCTATCAGTCGTTGCAAACAATGTTGTAAAGCTCGTGCATCACCTTCTGAAAATACTAAACCAGCATCTTCAATTACATTAGGAATTTCTCCCGAATCCGAGCCGATAACAGGAACACGACAAGCCATCGCTTCTATTAAAACATGACCGAATTGTTCTTTCCAACCAGCAGCAGTTAAGGTTTTAAATTGGTAACTAGTTTCAGAAGGTAACACTAAAGTACTCATCAAATTAATATAAAGAGGTACTTCGTCGTGAGGAACGCTTTCTACTATAATTAGTCTGTCTTTGATTCCTGCTTCTGTAGCTGTTTCTTCAATCTTTTCTTTGAGTTCACCTCTACCTAATAAAAGCAATTTCCAAGATAGTTCCTGTAAGTTAGCCAGAGCTTTAATTAAGGTCAAAATCCCTTTTTCTGGTACAAATCTACCGACAAAACCAACAACAAAATCATCTTTATCGATACCCAATTGAGACATTAAATCTGGTTGTTTTTGAGGAGAAAATAATTTTTCATCTACTCCCAATTGAGGTAATACTTTCACTTTTCCTTGATAACCATGTTCTCTTAAAATATCCACTCCATCCTGATTACCCGATATAACACCATCGGTATTACTTAAATTGTATTTTTCTAATAAAGAAATAGGGAACTTATTAATGTAAGGTAAATTCCACCAAGTAAAAAAAAGATTTTTTGCTTTAAGCCCCAAGAACCGATTAAGAGTAATTAATTGAGCAGATCCTAAAGACTTCGCTCCTTGCTCTACCTGAATAATATTAGGCTTAAAATTTATAAGTAAATTAATAATATCAGCCCCAAAAGTCAGCAATCCCTGATTATTTTGACTAAAATTATTAATAGGGACGATTTTAAAGTTTCCTTCCGTCTTTTTTTGTGATTCAATAATTTTATTTTGTACGCCACCAGGTCGCCATTTTCGAGGAACTATTACTGTTACTTCCAGATCTGATGATATACGGGACAATTCCCTTAATTTTTCACAGTTTAGATCGACAATATAAGTATGACTGGCAACCAGGATTTTCATAATTTTTTTAAAAATGGGCAAATACGTAGTCCCTATTCTGTTTTAATTTAACACCCGCTCCTCAAGCCTATAGCGTTTCTCAAATTGGTGAGAGCCACCCAAAAAATAAACAACAGCACAAAGCCATTAATTGCAAAAGGGTTTGGTCTGGTCAAACCCCGAGAGAAATATTGGACAAAGTTGGACAGTCGTGGAAGGGGGCTTGAATACTAGAGCTATCGGTAAGTGGCATAACTTAAGATGATGTAAGCCCCCTTTCCACCCCTAGCTATAGGTTTGGAGCCAAGAGTTTTTTCGTAAAGTGGGACAAATTGCCCCGAATTTTAATACATAAATACTAAAATCAGTGCCAAAAATAGGGGCAATTTGTCCAAGACTGTCCAACTTTGTCATATTTTTTTGTAACCCTTTTCGTTAATTATTATTTTAGCGGTCGGGCAGACCGTTTTAGCTTGCGGAGAGTCCTCTAGCGGGGAGACAGATTTACTGTCTCTAGCTATGATTCGTTGAACCAAGAATCTCCTGAATTTTATTCAGGAGAGTGTCAATGGTTAAAGTACTATTACAGGAAAGAAAAAATAGACTTTTTTTCTCTCGAGCGAAATGAAAAATTGGCGATTGCTAGAATTTACTCTGGCTCTGTGGTTTCAGCAGGACTTTCTGGCTCGACTATACCCTCTTCGGTAACATTATTGTCTGGAGAGTCTACTTCTCCACCTTCATTGTTACAAGCACCTAATGTAGTTACCAAGCCAAGAACCAAAAGTATCGGAAGCAGTTTGATTGATTTAAAGCTCATAATTTCTAATCCTTCTTGCTTTTATCTTGATGAATATTCTGTCCACAATTCGTCTTCTAAATTAGAAGTAAAAAATAAAAAATTAGATTATGGAGCAATACACTCAGCAAATTCGACAAAGATTGCCTTATTTTGTCTATAACTATGAAGTATAGGAGCGATCGCGCTCTTAATTTTTGTCCAGCAGTAGAATATAAGGAAATTCATGGCAGATAAACTAATTCGAGCAACAGCAGCAGATAGTGGCATCAGAGCAGTAGGAGTCATTACTACCCGTCTCACCGAAGAAGCAAGACAAAAGCACAAACTTTCTTATGTTGCTACCGCTGCTTTAGGGAGGGCTATGTCTTCTAGTTTACTACTCGCTTCTAACATGAAAAAAGAAGGCTCACGGGTTAATATTCGGATTAAAGGCAACGGTCCTTTAGGAGGATTATTAGTAGATGCTGGCTTAGATGGCACCGTCAGAGGTTACGTAGCCAATCCTCAGATAGAATTACCTCCTAATGCCAAGGGTAAATTAGATGTGGGTAGAGCTATTGGTAAAGAGGGATACTTATATGTAGTCAAAGATATCGGCTATGGCTACCCTTACTCTAGTACTGTAGAACTAGTTTCGGGAGAAGTAGGGGATGATGTAGCTAACTATTTGGTAACATCAGAACAAACTCCTTCCGCTTTGTTAGTAGGTGTATTTGTCGGAGCAGAAGGCGTAACTGCATCAGGAGGAATATTATTACAAGTACTACCTAAAGCTGCTCGCGATGAATCTCTTATTGCCCTCTTAGAATCTCGTGTCAGTCAATTATCCGGATTTACTCCTTTATTAAGACAAGGCAAAACTTTAACAGAAATAATGGAAGAGTTATTGGGCGATTTAGCATTGTCTATTTTGCCTGAAAGTCAGATAGTTCGTTTTGATTGTCGTTGTTCTTTTAATCGTGTTTTGGGCGCGCTCAAAATGCTAGGAGAAGAAGAATTACAAGATATGATTGAGAAAGATGAAGGAGCAGAAGCTACTTGTCAATTCTGTGGCGAGATTTATCAAGCAAGTAAAGATGAATTAGCTCAGTTAATTAACGACCTTAAAACCGAATCTGTTTAATTCTCTATCATTCTTCCTTTCAAAGCAAATAAATACTAAAGGTACCCCGAATCTTATTCGGGGCTAGAATAGATCGGTAAAATATATATAATATAGTTCAATTAAATTTTTATATTTATCTTTCAACTAAACAAAATAATAATTAATTTAAACTGATGCAAACAGAACGTTCGAGTCAAGTTTCCTGGTGGCAAACTTGGCAATTTTGGGGTATTTTTTTAGTATTAATTTCTGGAGGAATTGGTTTTACCGCCACCTCCCTGCTTCTTAAACTGCCTAAAGAGCAGAACTGCACCCATGTATATTGGCCTATAGCCTCTGCTTCGATACGTTTGTACTGCGCTCAGTCTCAAGCAGAACAGAAAAATGTAGATAATTTGCTCGAAGCGATCGCTTTAGTAGAAGTTTTGCCGAAAGATCATCCCTTGCGAGGAGAAATTAACCGCAACGTAGAAAAATGGGCAAAAGAGATTTTAGCTATAGGAGAAGCTAAGTTTCAGTCAGGAAATTTAGAAGAAGCGATCGCTATTGCCAGAAAAATTCCCGAACACGTTCAAGCCCATCAAGTAGTAGAAGAGCAAATCGAACAATGGCAAAGGATTTGGTCAAAAGCAGAAGAGAATTATGAGACTGTAAAAGAGCAACTACGCAAGTCCAATTGGAATGGAGCATTTGTCTGGGCAGTTCGTTTAACTGATAGTCCCAATCAGTATTGGGCAACAACTAAATATCAAGAAGCGATCGATCGAATTAACATCACTCAAGAAGAAAGGTCTACTCTCGACAAAGCTTATAGTCAATTTCGTCAGGGTGGTATAGATAATCTTTTAGCAGCATTAGATAAAGTAGAACAAATTGACGAAGATAGTTATGCTTACCAAGATACTCAAGACTTTAGAGCAGAAGCAAAAGACCGCTTATTAAGAACAGTTCGAGAGTTATTAAACAATCGAGAATGGCGAAAACTCCTCAAAGTTACTACTCGTGTTCCTGCTAGTCTGGAATTAGAAGAACAAGTTGAGGATTGGAAAATTATAGCTAGTGCTGGTACCAGTGCTAGTTTAGACACGGTCTATGGTTTAGAAGATGCTATTGCCGAAGCGGAAAAATTAGAAGTAAATAGTCCTTTGTATGAAAGAGGGCAAAGATTAATTGCTCGTTGGAAATTAGAAATTAAAGATGTAAATCATTTATCCAAAGCCAGACAATTAGCTCAAGGCGGAGGTATAAGTAGCTATAATCAAGCTATCGCTGAGGCTCGTTTAATTCCTGCTTCTAATCCTCGTTACTCTGATGCACAAAAAGAAATCAGACAATGGCGTAATCAGATTCAAATTATTGAAGACCAACCAATTCTCAATCGTGCTAGAGAATTGGCTTATGGAGGCAATATAAATGCTTGGCAAAGAGCGATCGCCGAAGCTAGACTAATCTCTAGTAGTAGTCCCCTCTATGCCGACGCTCAAAACTACATCAGTCAGTGGCGGGATAAGATTCAAGTAGTAGAAGACAGACCTTATCTCGATCGAGCAGTTGGCTTGGCTACCAATAATAATTATGCAGCAGCTATTGATACGGCACGGCAAATTAGACCGGGAAGAGCCTTATATAGTGAAGCTCAGACTAAAATCGCTCGATGGCGTCAAGAAATTCAAGCCATTCGATATCTAGAAGAAGCTAATGCGATCGCTAGTCGCCGAACACCAAGAGCATTAGCCCGAGCAATTAGAGTAGCCAGACAAGCCTCATCTAACACTAATCCCTACAGTCAGATTATTCAGAATATTAATCGCTGGAGTAGCCAAATTTTAGGTATTGCTCAGACTAGAGCCGTATATTCCCTCGAAGAAGCAATTGCGATCGCCAAATTAGTACCTTCAGGAACTGTGGCTTATCAACAAGCTCGATCGCAAATTGCCAGATGGCAAGAGCAATTAAAACCTCCCGCGATCGAAACTATTCCCTTTCAATTAGAAAAACCAGATAAAAAACGCGAATAATGGGAGTTCGTAGTTCGTAGTTCGGAATTAGGAGTTCGTAGCATAATATTGGTCTAGCGAAGGTTGAAGCCTACGCTGTAATCTGTTTGATTCAGCGTAGGAAAACATCATGAAATATAACCTAATTCTGTCAGCTTATTCATTATTTTGGCGACACTTTCTGATACTTCTTCTAAATCGGTACGGCATTCAACTTCAGGATTGAGAGGCGGTTCATAAGGGTCATCTATACCTGTAAATTGCTTAATTTCTCCTGCTCTTGCTTTCTTATACAAGCCTTTAACATCCCTCTCTTCGCATACACCGATCGGTGCATTGACAAACACTTCTACAAAATCACTGATGTTGTTTCTCATTTCATCCCGAATGGCACGATAAGGAGAAATAACAGGAACCAAAACTATTACACTATGACGAGTAAGCAGTTTAGCAACAAAACCAATACGACGAATATTAGTGTCTCGGTCTTCTTTAGAAAAACCTAAATCTTTAGTTAAGTTTTCTCTAATTTCATCTCCATCTAAAACCTCAAGGTCATACCCTTGAGATTGTAATTCTTTAGTAAGGGCTGTAGCAATAGTACTTTTTCCTGCACCACTAAAACCCGTAAACCAGACTGTTACTCCGCGCTGCTTCATGTTTTTTTGTCTTAAGCTAAATTTTTTCTCTATGTATTTTACTGGTTTAACTGACAAATATTTGTGGATAAGATGTAGTAACGCTAAATCAATGTTCAACAACCCCTACCTGCCCTAACGGGACCTGACTTTTCACGGGATCTTTTTCGGCTCTCAGGCGATCGCCTTTCTTTCCATTCTCCAAGAAAATCCTTCATATTTTGTCTATGCTAGATTTGAGAGGCTTAAAAGAAGAATGAATAAATTATCTTTTGAGCTAATTGGGACTTACATTAATAGCGGGTAAATCGTCATGGGGGAGCTAAATACGGCTGAGTTACTAGTTCAATGTCTAGAAAATGAGGGAGTAGAATATCTGTTTGGGCTACCAGGAGAAGAAAATCTTCATATTTTGGAAGCATTACGAAATTCATCAATTCAATTTATTACTACTCGCCACGAACAAGGTGCAGCATTTATGGCAGATGTTTATGGTCGTTTGACGGGTAAAGCTGGGGTATGTCTATCTACTCTAGGCCCTGGGGCGACTAATTTGATGACGGGAGTAGCTGATGCCAATCTTGATGGCGCGCCTTTGGTTGCTATTACAGGGCAGGTGGGAACTGACCGTATGCATATTGAATCTCACCAATATCTAGATTTAGTAGCGATGTTTGCCCCTGTAACCAAATGGAATACGCAAATTGTCCGTCCTCACAACACGCCAGAAATTATTCGTAAAGCTTTCAAAGTGGCCCAAAGTGAAAAACCAGGAGCAGTACATATAGATTTACCAGAAAATATCGCTGCCATGCCAGTAGCGGGAACACCATTAAGAAGAGACGATCGCGAAAAAATATATGCTTCTTATCGAAGTATTAATGCTGCTGCTGCTGCTATTTCTAAAGCGAAAAATCCGCTTGTCTTAGCGGGCAACGGGATTATTCGCGGTCATGCTAGCGAGGCTTTAACTGAGTTTATCACTCAGCTTAATATTCCTGTTGCTAATACTTTTATGGGTAAAGGTGCAATTCCCTACACCCATCCCCTCTCAATTTGGACTATAGGATTGCAACAGCGAGACTTAATCAGTTGTGCTTTTGACAGTGCAGATTTAGTAATTGCGGTAGGCTACGATTTAATCGAATATTCTCCCAAAAAATGGAATCCTGAAGGAACAATCCCGATCGTTCATATCGGTATTAATCCAGCAGAAATCGATAGTAGCTATATCCCAATGGTAGAAGTAGTGGGAGATATTTCTGACTCTCTGATGGATATTATGAAGCGAACAGATCGTCAGGGTAAATCAACTCCTTCGGCTGCTAAATTGCGCCAAGAGATTCGGGAAGATTACGAACAGTATGCTAAAGATGAAGGATTTCCCATTAAACCGCAAAAAATTATTTATGATTTACGCCAGGTGATGGGACCAGAAGATATAGTAATTTCTGATGTGGGGGCGCATAAAATGTGGATGGCTCGTCACTATCATTCTGATTGCCCCAATACTTGTATTATTTCTAATGGATTTGCAGCCATGGGCATTGCAATTCCTGGGGCAATGGCAGCTAAATTAGTTCATCCTGATAAAAAAGTCGTTGCTGTCACTGGAGATGGTGGTTTTATGATGAATTGTCAGGAATTAGAAACTGCTTTACGGGCTAAGACTCCCTTTGTTACCCTTATTTTTAATGACAACGGTTATGGTTTGATTGAATGGAAACAAATCAATCAATTCGGTCACTCATCTTTTATTGATTTTGGCAATCCAGACTTTGTCAAATTTGCTGAAAGTATGGGCGTGAAGGGTTATCGAGTAGAATCAGCAGCAGATTTAATTCCTACTCTCAAAGAAGCTTTAGCACAAGATTTACCTGCGGTGATTGATTGTCCTGTAGACTATCAAGAAAATCTTCGCTTCTCGCAAAAAGCAGGGGATTTAAGTTGTGAAGTTAATTATTAGTTTGAGTCAAGGTTAATTTGTACCCTGTAAACTATAACTGATGTAGGGGCGAGCCGAGAATCGCCCCTACCCAATTACTGATTACTGATTACTGACTATGCCACGTACTCAAAGAAACGATAACTTTATTGATAAAACCTTTACGGTAATGGCAGATATAATTTTAAAAGCCTTACCCACCAATAAAAAAGCCAAAGAAGCCTTCGCTTACTATCGCGATGGAATGTCAGCGCAGGGAGACGGAGAATATGCCGAGGCATTGGAAAACTATGAAGAAGCTCTCAAACTAGAAGAAGACCCCAACGATCGCAGTTATATCCTCTACAATATGGGGTTAATCTACGCTAGTAATGGTGACATAGACCAAGCCATTAGATACTACAATCAGTCAATAGATTTGAATCCTCGTATGCCTCAGGCACTCAATAATATTGCGGTACTCTATCATTATGAGGGGGAAAAAGCTAAAGAAGCAGGTAAAAACGAAGAAGCAGAAGCTTTTTACGACAAAGCAGCAGAATACTGGAAACAAGCAATTCGTATTGCCCCTAATAACTACATGGAAGCCCAAAACTGGCTTAAAATTACCGGACGCTCCGAAATGGATGTTTTCTTTTAACTCAGCACAGCTCGTAGCTATTAGTTATTAGCTATTAGTTATTAGCTATTAGCTATTAGCTATAGCGGTTTTTAGAGGATGTCTGAAAATTAGTCGAACTAAAAACTAGAAACTAAAAACTAAAAACTAAAAACTTATTAATTGCCCATGATCGATCGCGAACAAGTGAAAAAAGTTGCTTATCTAGCACGTCTTGATATTACACCCGAAGAAGAACAACAATTTACCACTCAGCTTAATAGTATTTTGGATTATTTTGAGCAATTAAGCGAGTTAGATACAGAAAATGTTCCCCCTACAACCAGAGCGATCGAACTGAGTAATATTACTCGCTCCGATCGACTCAATCCTTTTCCTGATAAAGAAGCACTAATAAAAGCAGCACCCGAACAAGAAGGAGAATATTTTCGCGTTCCTAAAATTTTAGCTTCTGAGGAAGGATGAGGGAGATTAAGAGAGGCAAGGGGGGCAAGGGAGACAAGGAGGACAAGGAGGATTAACTATGGCTACAGGAATGATGATCGATGGAGTATGGCGTAAGGAAGGATACGAACAAGATGACAAAGGACGTTTTCAGCGTAACCCGACTACATTCCGTCAACAAATAACAGCAGATGGTTCTAGCGGTTTTAAAGCAGAATCGGGACGCTATCATCTATATGTTTCCTATGCTTGTCCTTGGGCACACCGTACTTTAATTATGCGGAAACTAAAAGGACTAGAAGAGGCAATTAGTCTTTCTGTAGTCGATCCTCTAATGGCGGAAGAAGGTTGGGAATTTTCTGATTTCCCTGGTTCTATTCCCGATACCGTTAATGGTTTTCGTTATCTGCGGGAAGTGTATGCAAAAGCCGACTCGAACTATACTGGCAGAGTAACTGTACCTATTTTGTGGGATAAACATACTAACACGATCGTCAATAATGAATCCCGCGAAATTATACGGATGTTGGATACTCAGTTTGAAGCCATAGCCAAAAACAAAGTTAATTTATATCCAGAAAAACTGCAACAACAAATAGACGACGTGATCGATAAAATTTATACACCGATTAATAATGGTGTTTATCGCGCTGGCTTCGCTACCCAAAAAGGAGCCTACAATGAAGCAGTTATCGAACTCTTTGAAGCTTTAGATTACTGGGAAGCAGTTTTGAGCGATCGAAGATATCTCTGCGGTAATACGCTAACAGAAGCAGATATCTGTATGTTTACTACCTTACTAAGATTCGACCCCGTTTACTATGTTCACTTCAAATGCAATCTCAAACATATTTGGGATTACCCTAATTTATGGAATTATCTCAAAGATATTTATCAGCATCCAGGGGTTAAAGATACTTGTCATCTAGACCATATCAAGCTGCATTATTATAAAAGCCACCCCCATATTAATCCTAGTGGGATCGTACCTCTCGGTCCGATCGTAGACTTGGATTCTCCCCACGATCGCGATAAATTTAAGTAACCAGTGCAGAGTGGGAATTTCTCCGCTGCCGAGCGAGTATTAAAAAATAGAATTTTGCTCCAATTAATATCATGCTGTGCGCCGAAGAACTTTTACGTTTAGAGCTATTTCAACATTTACCGCAAACAAGAATTGATTGGATATGCGATCGCGCTTGTCCTCTAGAATTAAGCAAGGGAGACACTTTAGTTACAGAAGGCGACCCTCCTAGAGGGTTTTTCGTCATTTTAGCGGGGAGTATCGGTATCTCTCGACTCAGTAACGGCATCGCAATGCCCATTGGACAACACGATGCACCAGCTTTTGTCGGAGAAATTCCCGTCCTTACGGAACAACCAGTTCCCGTCACTTTATGCGCTTTGACAGATTGCCGTGTTTACGAAATTGCTGGCGAAGATTTTCTGGAATTAGTTCATGAGTGTCGAGACTTTGAAAGAACAATTTTTCGTACCGTGCAAAAAAGAATCAAAGGCTTAGAGTCTTTTATTCAAAATCGGGAAAAGATGGCAGCTTTGGGTAATTTAGCTGCTGGTTTGGCACATGAACTGAATAATCCCGCAGCAGCTTTGGTTCGGGCATTAAAAGATGTTACTCCAGCACTCCTGGAGTTGCAAAGAATGAACCTAGTCTATGGTCAGCATAACGTAGACGAAGAGCATACCCAGCAATGGTTGGAAGTGCGCGATCGCGGTTACGATATCATTATGAAAGGTGGTCTCGATTCTCTGGCTATTAGCGATCGAGAGGAAGAATTACTTGATTGGCTAGAAGATTATGAAGTTGAAGAGGCTTGGAAGTTAGCCGAACCTTTAGCAGCAGGAGATGTTCACCCAGAAACTCTAGATACCCTAATGGAACGTTGGCGAAATGACCCCACAGAACTTAGAGAAATGGGTATACATTGGTTGGCTCTTTCTTTTGATGTTATGTCGATTATTCAAGCTGGATTACGCGGTGCAGAGCGAATTTCGGCTTTGATCTCTTCGATGAAATCTTATTCTCATTTAGACCGTGGAGAACAACAAGTTGTTGATATTCACGAGGGTATTGAAGATACCTTAAGATTATTTTCCTATAAACTCAAACACGGAATCGAAATTAAGCGCAATTACGACCGCAATATCCCGAAAATTACAGCTTATGGTAGCGAATTAAATCAAGTTTGGACTAATTTAATCGATAACGCTATTTATGCTATGGATAACGACGGAAAAATCGAAATTACAACTTCTAGCTATAAAGATAGAGTGATGGTAACTATTAGTGACTCTGGTGCTGGTATTCCTGATGACGTGCGATCGCGTATCTTTGAACCTTTCTTTACTACTAAACCCGTTGGTAAAGGTTCCGGCTTGGGTTTAGATATTGTCCGCAGAGTAGTAGAAAATCGCCATAAAGGAACAATTTCTTGTGCTTCAGAGCCTGGTAATACTACTTTCACTATTGGCTTGCCAATTAATTAACTGATGTTACGCACTTATCAATCTGTAAAGATTGGGAAAAGGTTAGTTCAATGTTCACTGATAAATTTATAGCAGTACGTATTTATATTAGGACGTGAATTAATTGCTAATTGCTACTTGCTATATCAACACTCCCTTGACGTAAAACAGTCCAACTTCGATCGCTCCATTTAACTACAGTAGAAGGCTTGCCACTAGGACTTGTCTCTAAAGAGAATTCTGTTTCGGCTAAAGCGAATACTTCAGGAAAAGCATTAGCAATAGCTGACATCTCAGTTAAAGGGGCTTCCCCAGAGATATTTGCACTAGTAGTGGCTAAAGCTCCAGTTTGACGTAAAATTTCTAAAGCTATAGAACAATTAGGAACTCGAACACCGATTGTTGTAGGATCTAGAGGATTCATTGGTTTAGGAACTTGAGACGAAGCAGGTAAGATGAAAGTTATAGCTCCTGGCAAATATTGGTTCGCTGTATGTTGCCATAACTCTATTTCCTTTTCCGTTCCACTTACATAGGGTAATAATTCTGCTACTGATGCAGCCATGAGAATTAATGGTTTAGTAGCAGGACGCTGTTTGATTGTAAAAACTTTTTGGGCTGACTCTGGTTTAACGGCTAATGCTGGAACTGTATCCGTAGGAAAACTAACAACTTCTCCAGCGATCGCTTTTGTAATAAGTTTAGACAGGGAAACTTCGGGCATTTATCTTGTTTGTACTAATTAACAGTTTAGCGCGATCGCTGTATTGATATTGGTTGTTAACAAGCAATTTTATAAATTTGCTGCAATATTGGGAACCAATGGTGACAAGTTAAGAGAGAACCAAAGAAATAATCATCCAGCCTTGGTTAGGTTAAGGGTTGGTGACTAGAGGGAACTACTGGGTGAAGGCTGGATGATTATTTTCCTGTAAGTCTCTAAGCAAAAGTCGAACTAGTCAACTACTAGATATAGTGTTCTTATTGAATTACTAACACTAAATATAGATTAGAGTTAAATGAGCGACCGCTCGCGCTTTGATTAGTTAGAGTAAACTAAAATACCTCAAAGGCAATTAACAAGCTCGCCATTAGCCCTTCGGGTTCAGCACTTTTCTCAAGTCGGGAAACCCGC
>JAAUYH010221732.1_pt1 | contig 14519 bp, 9 predicted proteins | sample 7278061 | NCBI WGS metagenome assembly JAAUYH01 (sample SAMN14350203, study PRJNA611818) | marine sediment metagenome | isolation source: surface marine sediment (0.6m) | place: French Polynesia: Moorea | collected 2018-08
ATTTTCCGCGCTACGAAGCCTTCTCTATTCTTGGGGGGGAATCATTGTGGACTTGAATATAAAAGAGAACAACGAGAGGTTCGCTGATTCAATTTGCAGTGTTGCGGGTAAGGCCCACTGCTGATTTCTTGGGTGATGATGCGCGTCAATCATGGGTGAGAATCTGGCGAGGTGATAGTCCTCTCTAGGAGCCTGAGAGCCAGGAGTAGATTTTCAAACGAATGTGGAATGTCCTTTTCCCTGTTGGGTCCATGAAGTTCATCGACGACTGCGTTTCATTGTGGCCTTGATAATATTGATGGCGCTAACCAGACCCATCTGCAGGTTTAGAGGATTCAGGTACGCAACACAACGGGATGCTCTTTATATCTAAGGGTTCTGTCACGGGTGAAGGGGATATCGTCAGAGACGCCGCGAAAACCATCATGCAAGAGAAAACAATATTTCTCGTCCGTTTTTATGGCAGACCCTGCACAACGTCAACGACCTATTTACTATCTCTCCATTTTTCGCTGAGCTCCGATATTTCATAGTGGTCCACGATGCAAACTCTTTCGCACAGGTTACAGCACAATAGCCTGAACTCACTCGTTTATTGCAAGGAGCAAGATACGCTGTCACAACCGCGCCATTAATTGTACTGTCCAAGAGCGCCGCATTAACCGAACTTCAGTCTTCCAACAGCTTAATTTGGTAAGAGTCGGTGACACGGCGCAACAGGGGCTCTTCCTGCGCCCACAAATCCTCGGTGGTCTGCGCGGTGAGGGTGAGGATGTATCGGCCGGGTTGGAGGGAGAACACGGTGAGGAGGTGGCGCGAGGGTTCGTTCTCGCTGGGCGTGATGGTGTACTCGACGACATACGCGTTCTTCTTAGTGTCCAACTCCGCGGAGATGAGCTTGCCCTGCACGCCGCCTTGCCCGTCGGGCACGAGAGTTTTCTACGACCGAAACGAACGTGTGAGCTTACGTCGCCGAGCGGAAGCGCGCACAACTTACGGTGACGTTGTCGATGGTGCCGAACGACGTGAGCTTCTTGAAGTCGCCCTGAATCGGCGTGCCCACCATGGTCACGTTCGTCGCCCCGTCGCTGCCGTCCTTCACGTACACCAGCAGCTCTCTCATCCCGCTCACCGTGGTGGTGTTCTTCGTCCACCCGTCCGCGGGCGCGCTGAACGAGTAGCCCAGTCGCTGGTTCGCCACGCTTTCCAGTGTCTCCGCGACGGGTGCGCCGAACGCCTCATTCGGTTTGACTGCGAGCGCGGCCAGCGCGGCGGCGCCGAGGGAGAGCGCGGCGCGACGCGATACGGGGCGTGCTGCCCCGGGCGCTTTCGTGCTGCACACCACACGGCCCGCTGCGCGATGCGATGCGCCAACGTGGTAGGTCGGTGCGAACGCGAGCGTCATTGCATGCACAGCGGTGGCTTCCCCAATTGCACCTCGCGGTGGTACACAGTACGATATTCGATAAATTGAGGTCACCCCACAAAGATGTGGGTGTGATAAAAATAGGCGGTTCCCGCCGCTCATGTGGTCATGTGTGTCGAGTTGTGTGCCATGTCGGTTCAGTGGGTGCGATGGAGGAAGTATGTCGATCTGCTTGGTTTCAATGCCACTCTCAACGATTTTGCTACATCAATTCTGTACCCAACAAGCTTTTTGCACAACAGTGTGTTGTAGAGTGCGGGAACAATTCGAGACTCTAATCAATGCCACATTTAATAGCGCGATAAATTATTATTTTACTTCGTTGTACCCGATGAAAGTATTGACAAGTTGACGATGGGCTAAAGTTCATGGTACTGTATTTCCTTGTAAACTTTATTTCAATCATGCAGTACTGTACTGGCACCAAAAACCGGTTTTGTACTTCAGCACACCTACCAACGCGGCACTACAGCACTCTCGTGATACTGGGCCACAAGCTGGTGTGACCAGCTTTCGAAGTAAATGCAATGTAGAACTTGCCGAGGAACGTGAAACTACACCTTCGTAAGTCGAACTAAGTGTAGTGCATTCGACAGGGCGCAATCGAACACCTCGCGCTAGCCTCACAGGCACAAAAATTACCGCCACCTCTTCAGCCGCCGAAACGACAGTCGCATGACGACTGTGCACATCCCACGTCTGCAGTTCAGAAAGCAGGACGCTCGATGCATGCTACAGTAGAAACTACGGATCCTGACACTGTTCCCAACCTCCGTTCTGGAACGAAAGCGCCTGCTGCTGTCAATACGTGCCATTGCCAGCACTGAACAGATTGGACGGCCGGGCATTACGCGAGTAGGCCGAAACTGCACGCGTTGCAGCATGCACACTGGCAGCGGGTGCAGCCGTAACTGTCGATTTTATCCGTTTGGAAAGTGTACCTCCGACACAATCTCTTAAACCGCTTCGCTGGAGCTCACAAGTAGCACGACATAGCTTGGGAGCCGTGTCCACTATTTCTGTACCGCGCCTATCGCTGTTCGTTACACTGTTTCAACAAGTACCAGTACAGTAAGAATTATTAGTTATTGCTACGGACTACTGAATTGAACTAACTATAAATTCGAATTCTTGCTAGAGTATCATCATCCAGTAGAAGACTAATAAAGCGCGGTTTCGGAACAGGGACGACATCTTTTCGACACCGACAGCAGATAAGTATCTGTGGGATTTCTGTCGACGCGGGCTTGACCGTCAAAGTCTGAAACGCGTAGAACTCCATTGTGTACGAAACACTGATATAAAGCAAGATTTTCGACAGTTAGTTCCTTAGGATTCGTACTAATTAGACTTCGGTTAGCTGCTACATTGATCTCAACATCACAACCAAAATGCACAAGTACCAAAAAGCTCCCTCGCTCTTAAATTAATTCACCACCCTTTCAGGTACATCCGCAATACATACACTTGTACGTCGTTCGGTTTCATTCCAGATGGAGCGATAGAGAGGACGAAGGATCGGCGCACGGCGAGAAATGGTTCGGGGCATACCGCACAGGACGTATTGGAGGACAACTACGCGGTTGGTAGCTGACTCACCATATTTGGAACGGCTGATTATCAAGCACATCATCGACGATATCCACGAGTGTTTCCGCTTGGTCAAAAACCGGATGTGGTGGTGCCCGTATTGCCCCACTCTGCGCGAGTGACTTTGCAACTTGATGCGCACGTCTGCGCGTGAGGCCAATCATCCTCAACTGCGGCACCGCGAATCGCTCTGCATAATCGAGCAGCCAGTCCGCAAGCTGGTTGCCATCCACTCCTTCGTCATGCAGCGTCGCCGTCGCGGCCTTCAACAGCACGTCATCAACCGCAATCAGCGGGCAGCATTTTCGAATAATCGACACCATCACACGCACATAGGTCCACCTAAACTCCCCATCCACGGCACCGTCCACAAGGGCATCCATCAGTCCCACGGTGAGCATCAGTCCAAGCGGCGGTGCGCCGAGGGCGTCGCGAGCGAGCGCTGCACCACACGCAGCACGCAGCAGATAATCACGCGACGGCCCGTCCGAATGCGTAGGGTCTCGGCGCGCCTGAAGGATGTAGTCCGCACCGTGATGCAGCGAATCCAACGCAAGCTCCAAGGCCTGTGGCGAAGCACGCGAGCTCAGCGCCGTATCTATCGCGGTGCACAACGCCAGCAGCCCACCCTGTGCGGTGTCTTGGCTATTCAGGCGCCGCGACGCAACAATGCGCGAATCCACAATGGCCATGCGTTCGCGTTCGGAGCGTTTCACATCCGCCGCGTAGTTGATGGTGACGAAAAGGGAGTGCCGTACCACGCGCTGACGCGCATCTTTCGATTCGACCGAGAAAAGGATCGATTCGGAAAGCGACGCCCCCGTGCCAACGGTGCCGTTGATGAGTATCGCAGGCAGCGGGTTCAGCGGCAGCGTGATACTGGCCTCGCGCTGCCCACGCCGCGCGGCCGCCTCGATTTCTTCGAACGCCTCCTCCACAACGATGGGCGGCTGCGCGGCAAGTGCAGCAATCGCCTTCGTGCCGTCCATCACCGCGCCACCGCCGAACCCAACCACGACATGGCCATTCGTCTCGCGATATTTCTCTATCGCCCTGCGAACAGCGTTAATCGTCACACTGCCCGCATCGATTCTCCCGCCGACCACCAGCTTCAGGTACCCGTGCTCGATGGGCGTCTCGCACTCGATGGTGAACGGCTGGATTCGTGCTTGATTCCAACCTGCCACGCCGTACACTCGTGTCGCCTCACCATCCTTCACCTGCCCCACCTCACGCATCTTAATCGCCAGCCCATCAAGCGCCCCTGCGCCGAAGATCATGCGTGTCTTCGGCGCGAAGTCCGATTCCTTTGCGAGCTCCCCCGGGCCCTCGGGTATCTGCTGCTGCGGATCACCGGCAAATTTCGCCCACGGCGTGCTCACTTGCTTCGTTTCGGGCTTCGTCGCGCGCCGCGAAGCCACGCTCACGGTGTGCGCGTGGTCGTCGACCGTCAGCGACGCGGCGCTCGCCGCCGCGCGCCAGTCCGCCAGAGGCGGGTGCACCGCGGTGTAGCGGGCAACGCGCCAGTCGGCGCCCCCGAGCTCGGAGTCGAATAGCACCCCTTCCTCGGGGTCGTGCACGCTCAGCACGTGCACCAACGACGGGTCGTCGGCATCGACCAGCACCACGCCCGCGAACAACTCCCCGCAATCCAGCCCGTCGCGCAAATGGCCGCGTATTCGAGACAGCACAATCTGCGCTTTCTCATTTGATTCTAATCGAGTGGTTGCTAATAGAGCGGCCGCAGTGGTATCCCCCGCTTCGTCAGCGTTCGGATTCGCCGCGTTGAATGGCCATGCGGGTGCAGAGAGCGGCCATACAATGCGGAGTGGACCTGCGGTGCCACCGACTTCGATTATTTCGCATTGTGCGCGTGCATGCAATGCTAACACTTTGACGCCGTCAACAGAGTTCTCGGTATCGCGCGCGATCTGGGTCAGCTCGGGCACATCAATCGCCTGCACGTGGGTACGTTTGGCAAATTTCCCTTTCGCAGGCGCCGATGCGGTCACCAAACGCCGGCATTTTCGAGATGGCCGTCGACGGTGGCCAGTGAGACGATGGGGAATCGGAGCCGAGGTGAATGCCATGGTGGTTGGAAGCGGCGGGCCGAGGGTAGGGATCAACGACTGTGCTGGTCCACGTGGACACGTGGACACGTGCATATGCGACGCCACGAGGTCGACCTCGAATATGCAGGCATTTGGTAATGCCATGACAGCGCCGCAGAGCGTGGTGCTGGCGCGGGGGTCGAATGGAAGTAGGGCCGATCTGACGTAACGCGGGTGGCGCGCGAATCAGGATGGGGCGGCGCAATGAATGGCTGGAAAGCGGGAAGTACCCGCACCAATGGCGGGTGCAAGTAGGGTCGGGCAGGGCATCCTCCACCTCATCCGTGGTGCACGGGTGACCTCAACGTTCGCATTTCGTGGAGTTGTCCACGCCCTCCCGATTCCCGCCCATTCCCTCTTCAAAAACCACCTCGCTCGCGTTTCTCGGCGCAACACACCGCACCACGCCACATTCAATATGAACGGGAACAGCAATGGCGCCGCCGCACCCGCTGCCACGCTCGATGGCACCCTCTTCGCACAGGGCACCGAATCCACTACCGCGACGTCCACCTTCGCCACCAAGGTCGGGCTCGCGCAGATGCTCAAGGGTGGCGTGATCATGGACGTCGTGACCGCCGAGCAGGCGAAGATCGCGGAGGAGGCCGGCGCCTGCGCCGTCATGGCATTGGAGCGCATTCCTGCGGACATTCGGAAGAATGGTTCCGTCGCACGAATGAGTGACCCCGCATTGATTAAGCGAATTCAAGCGGCGGTTTCTATTCCCGTGATGGCGAAAGCGCGCATCGGACACTACGTCGAGGCACAGATATTGCAGGCGTTGTCCATCGACTACATTGATGAGAGCGAAGTGCTCACCCCCGCCGACGACGAGCATCACATCGACAAGCACGACTTCGCCGTGCCGTTCGTGTGCGGCTGCCGCAACCTGGGCGAGGCGCTGCGCCGTATTGCCGAAGGCGCCGCGTTCATTCGCACGAAAGGAGAGGCAGGCACGGGCAATGTGGTGGAGGCGGTCCGCCACGCCAGGAAGGTCGCGGGCGAGGTCCAGCGATTACGCAACATGCCGAAGGAGGAATTGTACACGTTCGCGAAGGAAATCGGCGCACCCATTGACCTCGTGCGCCGCACGAAGGAGCTCGGCCGGCTGCCGGTGGTGCAGTTCGCAGCAGGCGGCGTTGCCACGCCCGCTGACGCCGCGCTCATGATGCAACTGGGAATGGACGGCGTGTTCGTTGGCAGTGGCATCTTCAAGAGTGAGAATCCCAAGAAGCGCGCCGAGGCCATCGTTCGTGCAGTCGCCAACTACAACAATCCGAAGGTGCTGGCTGAGGTCTCTGAGAATCTCGGTGAGGCGATGGTCGGCATCGAGATGGATGCGCTCGTGCAGAAGTGGGCTGCTGATGAGCGTCACAAGACCAACTAGTCACGATCTTTTCACATCGTTTAATAGAGTTCTGTTTGTTATCTTAAAACCCTCCTTATGTTGTTCACTGCTCGATTCCCTTAGCTCATGTCCGCTCCTACTTAAGAATAGTTCCTTTGTGTCCCACAGAGCATTCGTCTAAGGGAGGTTCAGGATTGGACTATTTATTGCGGTACCTCCGGCACTGTTGTTCAATCGTCATGCGGTACCGTGCACCTGAAGAAGTTTCCATTGCTTGGCGAAATTGCTTAAAATATGATCTTCAGAATATCGGGACGATGCGACAAATGAACTTGATGTAATTCACATGGAGCTCCTACAGTATAAGAGATTATTTAAATCCCGAAGATGCAGATGCTCGAAAACCGAATTTCATCCACCCCGATCGAAGAGAAGAACACGTATTCCATGCTTCCTGAAGAACAATGCTCCGCGTCCGAGCATCATTTTCTCGCTCATACTGCACTCTTGGCGCGTTCTATTTATTGCCTTGCGCTCATCGGCACCGATTCTGCACCGAAACTCGATATGTTCGCGACAGAGCGCGATGAATGATCTAACGAAAGAATACAGAGAAGAAGAGCAGAGCATTAGAACTTGTATTCACAAGCAGGCACCCCAAAATAGACGCAAACTCGCCGAGCGAGGGGCAGTGAAACGTGGGCCGCAAACAATATCTTATCAAGCCAACAAGTTAAGAACCTCACACATCAAAACTGTTACAGATTGACGAGGGCCGCCGGTCGAAGCGGTAATTGATCAGCATTGACGCTACACAGGTGTAACAGTCAATTACGAGTACAGTACTGTAGAGTACAGTAATTCAGTGGCAGCCAAAGCGAATCAGCTCGAACGAGGGGATAAGGAACTCAGGCTGGCTCGTTTCATGAGAATATTTTGAAAAAGGAAGGTGTGGACGTCGTCCTGTGGATTGCATGTCCGTTTCGGGGCACCGTGGCAAGCTACAGTGAAACGGGAGGGGAATCGACTTGTTCAGCTCGTTCCGCTGTAGTACAGTATCAGGAAATCGCATTCTGCAGATCGAGTGCAGCATAAGTCGCAGCCAGATGCTCTTTCGGGGGATTGCAATAGCTCTGTCGATGTGACGTCCGAATGTGAAGGGGAGCTGTACCGTAGTGCTACTGCACTGCACAGGATTTTACGAACTGTCCCAACAAATGTCAAAGTATTGTGCCAGGATGTTGGTCACAACTATATACCGTACCTACTGTATATGACGGGAAATTGGTTGAGATGCTGAGCTATGGTACAATTAAGTTACGCAGAAGGTAAAGGTGAAATAGAAGTAACCGATAGAGATAGAAATCGTCATTATTCGGAATTAATTGAGTGATGTCGCCCAAAAAGAACATATAATGGGTGAAGGTAGACCCACAGATAGTTGCAGTGCCGTCACAACAGAATATCGCAATTCAAAAACGATTCTTGTCTAATTAATGTCCATCAAACATGATGTTGTATTGACGGCATACTCTGCTGAAGGTTGGGTCCCGTAAAGGATTGAATCACTATCCGACAAGAATAGAGTGAGACCAGCTGATTCCATAACTGAGAATGATGGCTTACCTACCCATCCAATGGGAGCTAACCGCGTTCCCAATTACTAAGCAAATTCGGCTGGTTCAGCTCAGTCATGGCAACGATGTCCAATGTTGACCGCATGTACGAAACCGAATCGCACGGCTTACCACGCGGCGCCCGTTTGGTCGTGTTCCCTATGCAATCGTGATGGGCTGGAGCGAATAGTAAAGCGCGTATTCCTTCGGACCATAGCTAACACGTGGCTCGTTGTACCATGCATGCATGCGCTAGTGCGATGGCTGGCGAGAGCTGACTACCCACTAAGTAGTACTCGCCGCCCGGACGCACCGCTTTACATGTAGCTCGGTGCACACCGCCGCGGCTCCCCACCCCTACACCCCAGTACGAACAGTTTCCGTACGGTGGTGCCTAACCAACGTGGCAATGGCGCTGCACGAAACCATTACGCCTCGTTACGAGCTATTATCCACACCGTGCAGATGCCGCAACTGTCATCGCCATCTTATTATAACTTGTCCATGTACACCTAGCCCATCGGCTGACATCACGCTACCAAACTGTATTTCAACGCCGCCGGTTACCACCGCGTTCCATTGCAGCCGCCCCTCGACCTCCCTACCACCACTACGATCTCACATCACCGTCGACGTCAACATGATCCGTTTATGTCACTTCCTCATACTACTCCTCATCCTACCTATTGTCACTGCGCACTCCAGTCTTGGCGATCCACTCCCATACAGCACCTACGCATGCAAGGGCGACACGACATGGTGTAAAACACCCTGCCCTCCACTATCACTACGCGGCAAGGCCCCCGCGCGAAACAGCCCCGAAGATCCCGCTGCGACGTGGGCGCGCGGTGATAAGGTGACAATCACATGGCACAAGAACAACCATCGAGGCGGCTTCTATCGCCGCTCCCTAGTCCCCGTGAAACACATGTTCGATCACGACTGGCACAAGAAAACCGCCTTCGACTGGGGCTGCTGGTCGCAAGGATCGTTCATATGTGGCAAAGACACGCCGTTGTGCGGCGGCGACAAGAAGGGCAAAGCGTATCGCAACACTATCACTATTCCTGGTGTATTCCCTGACGGCGATTACGTTTTTGCACAGGTCTGGTTCGGCGGGCTGCATTGGCAAGGGAAGGCACCGAAGTATGCAGACTACTGGTCGTGTGCATTCGTGAAAATTCAAGGCGGCAAGAAGGTCGATTCGTACACACCGAAGTTCCGGCCCTCAGCGAATCCGCGACGTGGCGTGCCGAAGGGCAAGTGTGAAACCGGAAGTGTGCGACCTTTGGAGTGCGGTGGCGAGGCCTGCGAGAATGGGCCTGTGAAGCATACTCTGCCCGAGGAGTTTCTGGGTGGTGGCTTGCCGCCTGCAGTCAAGTGGGCATTGTTCGGGAAGGGTGAATTGAAAAAGAGCAAGATGAAGGAATCTCCCTCAACCATGACGGAAAAAGCCGTGCAAGCAGATAAGAAGGATAAGAAGGCCGATGCGACGGCGGTCAAGGAGGAGGAGAAGATGGTGAAAGAGAAGAAGTCCACGGAGATTGAGAATCCGATAGAGAAGCTGATCGTATCGCGCAACTCGAAGACAGTAGGCGAGGTCGACCCCAATGAGAAGAAAACGATCAATGTTGGGGCGACTTGGGCCATGCTCGAAGCAGATCTGGGTGATGTGCGACCGAAGCGGGTGTGGATCAAGGTGCCCGGTGTCGGCAGACGAAGTGGACAACTACATCCATACCGATATTTTGTCAAAAAGTTACCGATGAACAAGTGGACCAAGATCACGGTCGAGGCAATCATGCCGGACGGGAAGAAGCACAGCGCAACGTTCGACGTGTACTTCAAGTCTGGGCGGGCTCGTGAACTGAAGACGAAGGACGACTCGAAGTGTGCGAAAGAGAAAGTACCTCCGCGTCCGACTGGCACCTGGGGAAGGAGGTACTCGAGCTTGTGGTGGAAGCAACGTGAAGTCATGTTGATTAGAAGAAGATATTGCAGGGAGTGTCCCAATGTGTGCTGAAGGTTTCCCAAGCGCCGGCGCACGCGTCCCGCTAAGCTAAAGCGCAGGCGTGGTGGCGGAAAACCAATGAGCGGGTCACAGGTTCGTCGACTTAGCCGACGTCGACGACCTTGTACAGTTTAACAAACTTGCTAATAATATTCAGGTAAAACTACAATCGCGGACCGATTTTAGAGTGAACATTCTTCTTGAACGAAAGTGAGAGATAAAAGAGAGACTAAGAGAAGTTGTACATCTCCGTCTCTCTCCCCACACAGGTTCTATGATTATTAGGTACTCTTCTCTACACCTTCACATTCTTTCTTCTCTGTGCCTTTAAGCGGTGTCAAGGATGGAGAAAACAATACAACAATGATTTTCAGTGATGAGTAGTGATGTGTATTCTTGTGGGTGCACTACTAAAGTTACTACAATCTAACAAAAGGGAAACATCCACGGATTGTCATAAACCGCAAACATTAGCAAGAAGCCAACGTCAAGGGTGCACATCACTTAAGGTTGATGGCGGACAAGGGCTTTGAAAGAATCGGTTGACCTGTTGTAGGGCGTTGCGAGTGATGTGTAAGTCGGGCCTCGCAGCGAGCACACACAGCATGGCCGCGTGGACGCACTTCTTTGACACTGTCGTCCGTTGTCTAGGGGTGTCAACAATGTTCATTTCGGTATCGCAATGCCATGCCACCCATGCAACTGCCACCGCCGTCGCCGCATCCCTACCGTGATCACCAACACCCAGCAGTAGCACGTAGTGTCTGGCGTCACGCATGCAACTCAGGATGGCACCCAACTCACGGCACAGCGCATGTTTATGGTCTATACGCCCTTTTCGGTCACGCAATGGACAATATAATAGCTTGTCATCGTGGCTCAGTGGTTTCGTCACTCCTAGTACTACCACTGCGTCGAAACCCGGTGGGGGTTGTTGTGGGACACAACTTTCTGGCATATGTCGGATCTCGATTCTTTGGCCCAACAACCCCGCGTTAGAAATCGATTCATGTGGGGTTCCAAAGCCTTCGCCAACCACTGACTTGATGGTGTCGATAACTGCCAGGTTCCCCAGGGGTATGGACGCGAATATTCGTTCTCTAGAACACCAAAATTGTTGTGGGGTGAGACCATGTGCCCAATTTTCTTCATCATCCCCGGCACCCTGTACATAGGCATACGAATGATGTCGTGTCGGGAATTTCACCTGACAATGTAACGTCTCTTCAGCTCGACCCGGTAATTCCTTCCGTACAGCATCATTCGGTGCGCTGGCAGATATACAAACTATAGGAATGAATCCCAATTCAGTCGCTTTTGGTAATCCGTCCATCCAAACCGCACGTCCCGGTGTCACCCACAACGGCCGAATCGGTAATGAGAGATGGGTCGGTAGTTCCACATTCGACTCGCGCCAAGTTTGGAGCCACTGCGGTAACAACGCGACTATACGTGCTCGCTCGGACGATGTAATGAAGGGTGGCAAGTGAAGCGCATCATCGACACACGATTCGCACGCTGCAGCGACCCCGCAGCATGGTGCGCTATTTGTGAGTAATGTCATCGCGGCACACCATATGGGCACAGTTTTTGACAGTGCATCGGGAATTCGCTTTCCAGAACGGGTGGCATCGACAATTACGGCTCCACCCGCGTCTAGTGCATGACGTAACACGTGTAGGTTGGGACGCCGCAACGACAGCGACCAATTCCCGTAATGACCGTCCGCACTCTTGAATGAGCACGTTTTCGTGCTTGCTGATGGTGGCACGTACCAACACCCGGCGCGCGCGTTCCCGAATAGTGGTAAGGAACAGTGTAAGTGTTCGTAGAGTTCTAGCACGAGACAGGTGTCCCGTTCGATGGAGTGTAGCCGTGCGCTTAGCGCGGTTTCGCTACGGCGTATTTCTCGTAGTACTGTCGATTCGTTTGGCACGGCGGCGAGTGGTGCTCCCGAAACGGATGGCGGTACTTGTTCGGCATGTGCAGCCATTGTGAAGTATGCAATTTCGAACGGGTCTATGTTGCGGAGTATGACATCCGCGTGTTTGAACGCGGTGTGTACTGTTCGTAGTTCGAATTATGAATGCGTGGCTTCACCTTCATCAGCAAGCTGTCAAATTACGGACAAGCACGCTCGCAGTCACTGTTACGCGATGTCTCATCGACAAACCCGCCGAACTTTGCATATGCATCACCAGACAGAAAGTAGGATGGCTAGCATGCGATGTGATGCGACGCGTCGCAATGCAGTAAGTGAATCAACCGATGGTTTTCAAGTTGAGCGGGTTTATTCTGGTTTAGTGGTTCGATAACCTGCATGCAGACCAAGCTCATACCGCAGCCTTCGTAAAGTAGTGCGCCATACTAAAAAATCCTATAATTTTGAGATGAGCGTAAGTCATAGAAAAAAATATCCAAAATTCATCCTTGCTAAAATACTTAGGTAAAAAGCATCGATTATGTTCTACTGTATCTGGATTCTTTGTCAGAATCTGATAAAATCTTCACATTTAATGCCCAACAAAGTGTGTTAAATTTGAATTGGAGCCGAGAGTTTCAGAAAGAGAAAAAAGAAAATAAATTCCCGTTCTCTTAGATTTTCCCCGATACTCCTAAAAAGAATTGTGATTGAATTAAGTAATATGGGGAGTAGGAGAAAGGGGGCATACTAATTGAGTACGCAGGTCGACAAAATTTAATTACAATCTATTTGGAGAGTATCGGAACGATTCGCTGCTCGGAAATTGTACCAAATTCTTGTTGGGAAAGTATCGAGCCCCTAATCTACGTAAAATGAGGGCATGGAAAGAATTATCTAAACTGAGATCTGCCAATGTGCATGTTTCCGTTCAGAGTGAAGCGGGCAATAGATGTTCATCATATTACACACAGAATGGCAATACTTCAAACAGGTACCAATGTAAAAAAATCAAACAGGAGAACTCTAACTTTTTGATTTTTTTAGTACACTGAAAATTTTTCTTCTAGAGCATGAGGAGATAGAAAGATCTCTCCGTTCTGCATTGTTCAACTCAGTTCTGATAGATATCGATCCTCAAGGTTGAAGTCATATTAGCAAAAATTCAGTAGAGGCTCAAAATTATTCGGAAAAAATCTAATTCTATTTGGAAGGTCTCTAGAAGTATTAGCTGTGTGGCGCATGTTGTTTACTCGTTTTCCGAGGAAAATATACAAACAGCCAAATTCCCTCGTGAAACGGCTCTCGCTCGACTTGATACTGCTCATGAATGGAGAATTGCATATTAAATCTTACGAACATGAGAAAATGAATCGAATTATTCAAAATTCTATTTTGAGACTCAACCTGGAGCACAGCTGAAATTTACACTGGCAGTAATGCATAATGCAAGTCCGAGGCCGTTCCACTAGCACGTTCGGTATGGACAAGGATACGGCGGGTCATGCTATGCCGACAGTTTTTGAGTTTTTCAGTAGGCAATTCACGTCACAAAACAGTATCAGCTTTTTTCATGTCACTAGTATTTTTAAATTGATGACGGTTGCTTTAGACTCTGTGAACGAACATTGCTCGAAAATTTTCAATTGAGTTCTGATCCGGGCCGTGTGCAGATTAATCGATAACACCGAAAATCATGCCACTAATCCACTTTTTTTATAAGTAAAATATTGAGATGGAAAATTAATCTGCCGAAAGGTAAAAGTAGTAGCCGTGTATCGAAGAAACATGTATCTGATTTCGACAGCTTGTTTGCTTCCTCGTAATCATTTAACGTCACATTTTTATTTTTGATTATTTAACTAGCGACTCGAGGTACAAAATCGATTTAAAAACAGAAGAATTTAGTATAGATAAAATTAATTTAATCAGTCATTAAATATCAACGATTCCATGAACACTGGCGATGATTCTTTACTATTGCTATTTTGTCCAAGCTTTTTCTTTGCATTTCTAAGTTCAAGCAGAACTGCACTTGAGTAAAATGATGCTAAGTTTTAATGCAATTCTATTGCTTTCTGCGAAGTGTTCAACGAATTCGCTCGATTAGTATTAAACTCATTTCTTTAAAAAACAAGAAATGTAAATACTCACAGATTCCTACACATGTTAACTACTTCCAGTGTAAGGTCTAACATAATATCCTGAATGAGGGCCAATAGAGGAAATTCCCGAGCTCGGCAAAGATCAAGAGATAATCTTCATCCATAGGAAAGGTCTTCAATATAAAACTAGACCAACAGTATGAATGGCATGATATTGCAGTACCAAGACGGAGGTGAGAATGTTTTGAATACATTTTATTCTGCTCTTCGAAATAAAAAGAAAAAACAGTCAAAGTTTCGGAATTTTGAATATTCAACTGAACAAAAACAATTTACAGGTCAACTTCAACACTGATATGAAATACTAGAACAAAGCTAACCAGTCCTTTAA
>JAAUYH010186263.1_pt1 | contig 14514 bp, 11 predicted proteins | sample 7278061 | NCBI WGS metagenome assembly JAAUYH01 (sample SAMN14350203, study PRJNA611818) | marine sediment metagenome | isolation source: surface marine sediment (0.6m) | place: French Polynesia: Moorea | collected 2018-08
TCTAGAACGACTACGACGTCCCACAATAATTAAATCAGCATTCCAATTACGAGCGAACTCACATATATTACGACCGGGACTACCAAGTGTTTGAGTAAATTCAGTTTCTACATTATTGGTTGTAGCGAGGTTAGTATAATACTGTAGAATTTTGATTCCTTCTTCCCTAAATTCATCCCATTCTTTTTGATATAGTTCAGTCCTCGTTAATTCGGGATAATAATTCAAACTTGAATATATCGGCATTAAAGGACTATTTTCCTCTTCTGAAGAGAGAACATGAAGCAACATCAATTTAGCATTATTTCTCATTGCTAAGTCTAATGCCTCTTCAAAGACTTGCTTGTTCATGTGGGACCGATCTAAAGCCACAATAATTTTCTTAAACATAGTATTTATCCCATTCAGAATCTATAAATGTAGTGAGTACATTTTTGATTGATATTAATAGGTAGATTAACCGGCGAAATCACCCCCTACACTTATATTTATAGTGGAGAAATTTGAGGAATTTGTGAGGGATATTGCGGTGAGGACAGTAAAATGAACAATAACCATAATTTGATTATAGATCTAAGCAGCTTGGAGATAATCGTTATTTTATTTACCACTATTAGTAATCCAATTTGGTTATTGCTAGGTAAATTATATTTACCGCTTTAAAACAACTATAATTTTTCCTGATTCAAATGATTAGGACATGACATGTTCATGAAGAGAAATAATAAAAAAATCAATAAAAGATAAGTGAATAAATACTTATGATTTAAATGCTGATGATATTTTCACGTTATGGGTACAGTATTTTTAAAATAAGCAAATATATCTAATATTATTTTTGTTACCTGTTTCCTACTCTCTGTTATCTAAGAATGAAATATGTTTAGCGTAGCTTATATGATCTAATTTATTATCGCGATATTTACATTACATTAAGTAATTGCTCAGCAAAGATATAAATGAAGCAAAATAAGGTTATGACTTTTTAGGATTGAGTCACTAACCATAAAATATGTCCCTTGGAGGCATGGTCGCAAAGAAATGAAACTTAGAATCAAGATGTAACTAAACTAAAACCACAGCTTGAACTGATAGAAGCAACGAATAAATCCGATCGGCATCAAACAGAGTGACATAAATTTTCAATCCAATAGTAAAAATCGGTTAGTGAATTCGGAATTTGATAATATTTGTCTTTCTCTTATAAGGGAGATAAATATCGTCATAAATCAACATCATTTACATAGATTTTGAAGGTAGGAAAAATTATGAATGCCAATCAACTTATAACAAGATATGCAGCAGGAGAAAGAAAATTTCAAGGATGGAATCTTCATCAAGCAAATCTTTGCGACCTGAACTTAAGTGGTGCGAACTTTTCTGGTGCTGATTTGAGTGGTGCTGATTTGAGTGGTGCAACATTAAAAGGATGTGACCTTACCAGAGCGAACCTAACCGATGCAGATCTGAATGGAGCAAATTTAAGTGGAACAAAAATGAGTGATGTTAACCTAATTGGTGCTGAACTCATGGGTGCGAATTTACAGCAAACAGATTTAAGTCATGCTGATTTGCGGAGTGCTAATTTAGTTCGAGCAAACTTGACAGGTGCAAATCTGACAGACGCGGAAGTTAGTGGATCTGATTTTAGGGAAGCCAATCTGAGCTACGCAGGTTTACTTGGTTGCAACTTAAATGAAGCAGATACCAGCGGTGCAAATTTAACCAATGCAATGATAACCGATAGAGAAGTAAGTGGTACCATCATGCATGCAAGTATCTCCCATAAATGGGTTACTTGGGCTGGTAGTTGTTGATGTTTGTCGGGGAAAAATATAATTTCTTGAGTACAAACATACTTTGATTTAAATGCTTCTAAATCCCCCTTTTTTAGGGGGATTAAAAAATAATTACGAATTCGTAATTACAAACGACGAATTAAATTGACCTATTCCTGTTCTTTTTAAATGTGGAAAGATTTATTCTTGATAAAATAGTATTGCGGAATGTAGCAGATGGCGATGTTCTCGTATTCTTCGAACAGCAACTAGATAATGACGCCAACTATATGGCTGCTTTTACAGGGAAAGACCCAACAGATCGTGATGCTTTTATGATGCATTGGCGGAAAATTTTGGTCAACAAAAGTATCATTATTAAAACAATACTTTTTAATGGACATATCGCAGGTCACATTCTCAGTCATGAGTCTTTTGGTGAACCAGAAGTCAGTTACTGGATTGGGAAAGATTACTGGGGTAGGGGTATTGCTACCAAAGCCCTATCTGAATTTCTAAAACAAACAATTCATATAATTTCATACCCTCTGTATGCACGCGTAGCTAAAGATAACATAGCCTCGATCCGAGTTTTGAAGAAATGTGGATTCACAATTTGTGGAGAAGGAAAGGGGTTTTCTAATGCACGTGGTAAGGAGATTGAAGAGTTGATTATGAAAAAAACTACTGAAATTTAATTCAATAAGTATTGCAAAGTATGGCTACTAAAGTTAAAAATGCTTTTAGTTAGCACCAAATATATCCACTTTATTCGGCTCCTTTTCTCGCCCCAACGATAGCTAAAGCAACACCAATCAGTAATACACCCGCACCAACAAATTCCAACACTCCCGGAACCTCTCGATAAATCAAATAACCGAGAAAACTAGAACATATCGGCTCAAACAAGATAGTCAGAGCAACCAAAGTTGGTGAAATCGATCGCATCGCCCAATTGAAGCTAGTATGTCCGATCAATTGGGGAAAAAGAGCCATCAACAAAACATACAAATAAAAAGTACTGGAGTGACCGATATAACTCGAACCAAAGATTATAGGTAAAGGTAAAAGTATTACTGCTGCTGTGGTATATGCAACAGTAATGTATGCTCCAATGCTTAATCCTAGTTTTTGGGCTTCCCGTCCCCAGAGCAAATATAAACTTGCTGCACATGCTCCCATCAAAGCCAAAGCATTACCTAATAATGGTTGACTGGTAGCAGTTTGAACTTGAGAATTTCCAAAACCGATCGCGATCGCACCAAAAACAGCAATTCCCACCCCAGTGATGGTGAGAAGAGAAGGTTTTTCTTTAAACCAAAGCCAAGAAAATAGAGTTACCCAAAGGGGATTAGTTGCAACTAAAGTTGTAGAAGCAGTAATTGATGTGTAACTGAGGGAAGAAATCCAGGTTGCAAAATGTAAAGCGAGAAAAATTCCAGCAACCCCAGCATAGTAAATAGATCTAGAGTTAACTCGAAGCTCGGGAAACTTTCTTGCAGATGGAAGCAGTATCAGTGCAGCGATGGTTAATCGTGAAGCAGCAAGAACCAGACTAATTCCAGCACCAGAAGTCCCTGCAGCGTCAAACGCTAATCGAGTAAAAATTGCAGCGGTGGAAGCCGCACATACCCCAACACTAAGTATAAAACCAACCTTCCAATTTAAAACCATTATTGATAGATTCTCAGTGTTGCCCCATCCCAATACCTGTGAATAATTTTACTACTCAAACTAATCTGTTATTTGTTAACTATTAATTGTCAGCTGATGACTGTTAACTGTAGCCCTGAAGGGCGTGGCGTAGCCATAAACTGATAACCTCAAGGAGATTTCTAGATGACGTTAACTGGAGTAAAAATTATTTTGGTAGAACCTGCAGGTCCCATGAATGTAGGTTCTGTGGCGCGGGTAATGAAAAATTTCTGTTTAAATCAATTGGTTTTAGTTAATCCCAAATGCGATTATCTAGGAGATGAAGCACTGAGAATGGCAGTTCACGCAAAAGATGTTTTGCAAACAGCCGAAGTAGTTAACACTTTACCTGAGGGATTAAAAGGATGCAAACGTGCCATCGCCACAACAGCTAGAAGTCGAGATTGGGAAATACCCTTAGAACCACCCCGCATCTCCTTACCTTAGTTACTTGAAGAAATCGGACAACCATCCGCATTAATTTTTGGTCCAGAAGACCGGGGACTGAGTAATGAAGAATTAAACTATGCTCAGCGATTTATGCGCATTCCCACAAACCCAGAATACGCTTCCTTAAATTTGGCAACGAGTGTAGGTATTTGTTGTTATGAATTGGCAACAATTTCAGGAATTTTTTTAGATTCTAAGGTAGACAATTCAGAATATAAAGTAGAAAATCATTATAAAATACAACCACAGATAGAAGCGAAAACACAAGAAAATACCAGTAACACCCTTGAAAAACCCCTAGGAACACTATCAGTTGATAGTTCAGAGTATGACATCGCACCTTTAGACGTTGTCGAAGGTTATTACCAACAGCTAGAATCTGTACTACTAACTATTAGTTACCTATATCCCCATACAGTAGCTAGTCGGATGGAGAAATTCCGTCAAATGTATAATCGCGCTCAACTGCGAACAAAAGAAGTCGCTATGCTACGGGGGGTTCTGCGCCAAACCTTATGGGCGCTATCAAATCACGAATTGCTAGATATTCCCAATCAAGCAAATTCCAATCAAGCAAATTCTAACCAAGCAAATTCCAGCCAAGCAAGTGAACGTGAAAACTTGTAAATCATTATTTAAGATGTACGGGATTATCCTGCACAATAATGATTTATGACTTACACTAAACACGGAAACGCTATAACAGTGGCAGTTATTAAGCTCTAAATCGGGGTGCTTTGGAAGTAGGTTAAGTTTTCGGAAGTTAGTACGGGAGAATTCGAACGTACGCGAGAGTTCTACTTGAGTAACTCAAAAGGAGTAGCGGTGTCAGAGTCAATTGACAAGTTCACAGCTTTTCCACGGCGTCAACCTAGCAACCGCCGTCAGTTTCCTAGTATAGAAAAAAAAGTGGCAAATAATTCAGGAAAATCTCGTAGAAAGCAACCGCCAACCTCAAGGGGAGGTGCATTGGCGCGTCCTCTCGCCAAGCACTCTGCCGCGAAAGGCGTTCCTGTTAAACGTGTAAAAACAAGGGTACCCGTCGCGAAGTCTAAGGGTAATCCGCCCAGAAGGATTCCTCCTTCTCAGGTTCATACGGCAAATTCCCGCGGTACCGTTCCTGCAAGAGCTAAACCTCAAGCAGCTAACGCCCAAGCGGTGAAGTTAAAGCGGGTACGCAAACAGCCATTACCAGGGAAGAGGATTACAATGTCTCGCCGGACGCGCTTAAAGCCGATGGCTAGAACGATTTTGTACGGCTTGCGATTGTTAATCGTTGGAGTTGGTATTGGTGCAATTGTTGGTACCGCATTGTCAATGTTTGACCCGGCGACCAGAATCAATTCTGCAACCTCCTCTTCTGACGCTAAAGTCGGACAAAATCAATCTCAATCTAATAACCTCGATCCAGGAAATCTCGTACTTACCCAAGAGATTGCTCCTTTAAAAACTAGCTTGCAAAGTATGGCGAATCAGAATCCTACTATTCGTCCAGGAGTATTTTTAATCGATTTGGATGACGGGCGCTATGTAAATGTGAACGCCACACTTAGTTTCCCCGCCGCAAGTACAATTAAAATCCCTATTTTGGTTGCCTTTTTCCAGGATGTAGATAATGACAAAATCCGCCTCAATGAGGTTTTGACTATGGAAAAAGATGATATGGTCGGTGGTTCTGGAAATATGCGCAACCAACCAGCAGGAACCACATATAAAGCATTGGAAGTTGCTGATAAGATGATGACTATCAGTGACAATACAGCTACTAACATGTTGATAAAGCGTATGGGAGGTATGCGGGCGCTCAATCAACGTTTTCGTAGTTGGGGTTTGACTCACACAGCACTTCGCAATCCACTTCCAGATATTGAAGGGACAAACACCACATCACCCAAAGATTTAGGAGATGTGATGGCGATGGTAAGTCGTGGTCGTTTGGTAAGTATGCAATCACGCGATCGCATTTTGGCAATTATGCGACAAAATACTAGAAGGCATTTATTACCTACAGGCTTGGGAGAAGGAGCGACAATCGCCAATAAGACGGGATATATCGGTAAAATGTTGGGAGATGCCGGTTTAGTCGATCTAGTAACCGGTAAACGTTATACCATCGCCGTGATGGTAGAGCGAAAGGTCAAAGATGACCCCAGCGCGGAAAAGTTTATTAAATCTGCTTCCCGTCAGGCTTTTGAAGAATTAAGTAAGCCCAGTAATCTTCCGAACCAAAGCAATCGGAACGGAAATAGTGTACCGGTTAACCCCATGCAACAAAGAGGGATGACTGCTCCTACATATCCGACAAATAGGGGTAGTGTGCCCATGAATACTTATCGTTCGCCAGTGACAGCACCAGTTCACACCGGGTTTAGAAGAAATTTTTCCCCAAATCAGTATCAACAGCCAGCCAATCAGCAGTATCATTATCCATATCAGAGATAATATTCTTCGTATAAATCATGGCATCTAATAATCCTTCAATTCAGTTTTTTGCTGGCATAAAAGAAGAACTGGATAACGTTAGTCTGCGGAGAAATACCCGTTCTGGGAACCGCGTTATTGTAATGACTTTTAATAAATTGAAAGCGATAGAAGGTGCAAATAGTTTTACTAAGCAATCTTTAAATTCCATGCTTTTAACTGACGAAGAAGGTGACATTAGCGTCACACCTTCTTCGACTCGATTTATTTTTGGTGGGGATGAAGGGGATGAGTTAAAGAAAGTAGAATGCAAGGTTGAAATCGAACATGAGGATCATTGGGAACGTTTTATGCGTTTCATGCATCGTTATGCAGAGAAAAATGGGATGGAGTATGGAGAAAAATCCCCATCCACTGATGCTTAATGGTGGTTATTTAACTTGATATAGTATCTGCTTTCAAGTGAAAAAATCAGGTGTAGAGACGTACCATGGTACGTCTCTACAAGATGGTACGTCTCTACAAGATGGTACGTCTCTACAAATATTTTGTGTTTGACGCGTAATTCAGTTATATGAAAACAGCTATTACCAATAACGGTTATTTATTTTTTTACTAAGATATATGCTTTTGCATATGCTGGTAATCTGCGATTATTTTCGTTAAATTTTTGTCTATTAGGAAAAATTCCGGCGAGAAAATCTAATTGATAAAGATTGGGTAGGAAAGCGCCACCTGTATCTGCTAAAACTCCCATTTTCAATCTTCTGCGACCACCTTTAGTGTATTCTAAGACAACAATTTTACCCAAACCAACGTTTAAGACATCTCCAGCAAATGTGACTCCCGGTTTGACAGATATTTTTGCATCTATCTCATGACCATAACCTTTGATTGCATCAACTTGTCTGAAGTACCAGTAACGTTTTTGTGCTCTTCTTTTTAACCCTTTGACATAAGGAATTCCATTATTTCGATCTACATTAAAAAATGCTTGAGAACCGTCGGGAAAATTAATCAGGATTGTACCTTGCATTAATGCTTCTTCTAAACCTTCTCGAGTAAGATAAGCAAGGGGTTCAACCTTACCAAATTCTTTTCCACCACGCTCATAAATTCCTGATAAAACATCTTGTTTAGTATATTTTTTATAAAATTTATCTGTGGCTAACTCGTCCTTAAGACTATAAATTGGTGTATCGTAAGTAGAAGTTTTTTTCCGGGAACCGGAATGGGAAAAAACAGCATATTTGGTAATTCTTAAATTTTTTCTCCGCAGATTTTTAGGATTATATGCAGACCACTTAATTACTCTGAAGTGCTTGTTGATAAAATTAGGATCCTGTAAGCGTGTCGGTCTACCATTAGCGATATCTTGGCGTAATGTTGCAATCATAAAATCCAAAGTTTTGAGAACATCCGGTAATGTTACACCTTGGGTTCCGAGTATTCCGGTTCTCTGCACATCTGGGTCTGCGTCACTATGTTCTTGGAAATATTTTCTGGTGTTTACTAAAACTGTTAATAGGTCTGATTGATTTAGATCTACTTTAGTTCTAGGTAGTTTTCCAGTTCTAAAAACGCGATCGCCGTTAATCTTAAACTTATTTCTTTTTAATTCATCAATTACCTGGTAAGTTTTTGAGAATGATTTTTTTTGTGCTGTATATTGCTCTTGTTGATTACTATTGATTGTAGATACTGGGTTAGCAGTTAAACTGTTTTGATAATTTGCAGCTAACTGCAGCGAAGATTTTCTTTGAGTAACTGAATTTTGATTTTTTGTTTGATTTTGATTGTTTGTTTGAAGTTGACTTTGAGCGTAGGAAATACTTTGGGAACGAGTATGCAAATAACTCCCGGTTAAAGTAACCCCAAATAAAGCAGCAAAAGCGACACCTAAGCAAAGTTTTTGATTGGAGAATATACCCATAAGATAAAAATCAATATTCAGTGACATTTATATTGATTTTGCACCACCAAAACATGTTCCGTACAATTAATTTACGACAAAATTACAAGTTAGGAGTCAGGAGTCGGGAGTCAGGAGTTAGGAGTTAGGAGGTAAATTTAAGGATTTTAATAAAAGTAAAGCACTAGAGGGGAGTACTTGGTATAATAAATTTTATGTACTTTGTAGTTCTACGCGATCAAATCTAGAACTCTATAGCTTTAAGTCTTTTGTGAATTGAAAATATCTAACTTCATATTATTAATATGACTTTTGTCATGGATTTTTATGACTCTATTCAGCATTAAAGTCCGATTTACACTGCTAAAATTCATGTGTATTACATATAATACTTAGCTCAATTACTCAAATACAATTTGGATATATTTGAAATTCGATATACTCAGAATTCGATATATTTAGAATTTGATTTTTTATAATCTGCTTTCCTTGTTGTTTCTATATATCTGCAAGAGTAATACTCTAAGACAGATTATGTAAAAATAGTATTCGTTTTTTTTAATATCTTTTTCCTAATTTTTTGTTCATTTGACTTATTTATCGATATAACTCGAAATTGATCTACTGTAAAACTCAAGAAATATTTAACTCTAAACCTATTGGGAACTAATTTATTATGTCTCTACCAGCAAATAGGGTTCGCCAAAAGGCATCTATTATTTTTTGGCGGTATATTATTCGTTGTACATTTATTTTTATTTTTCTCAGTCTATCTACAGCCTGCGCTTCCCTGCAAGCACAAAATAATAAACCTGAAACTTCTACACAAACAGAAATTCCAACTTCAAGTAGAGTTGTAGCCCTCGGCAGAATTATACCTGAGGGAGATGTAATTAAAATTTCCGTGCCATAATTTACTTAAATGCTTAACTACTTACGGTAATGTGCGGATGTCCCTGAAACTGCATCCAGAAATTCCCAAGTGGGAATATCGTCAACGTGCTGAAAATATATTGAAAGCTGTTGGAATAGGAGATTTGGTCGATACCTACCCAGAAAAATTATCAGGGGGACAACAACAAAGAGTTGCGATCGCTCGCGCGTTAGTTGCTCAACCTAAATTGGTTTTAGCCGACGAACCAACAGCTTCTTTGGATAGCAAAACCGGGAGAGATGTAGTTAATATTATTCAAAAACTAGCGAAGGAAGAAGGTTGCTCTGTAATGTTAGTGACCCATGACAACCGAATTCTTGATATTGCCGATCGCATCGTGGAAATGGAAGATGGACGCTTACAATAACGAATTACAACTCACATGAACCTGTTAAGCGGTTAACATAAATAAATATCTTGTAATATTTAAGGCATTGATACAGCCTCAGCAATTTTATGTCCCTACCAAATATTGTTAGTATCCCGGTTCTTAAACAACGCTATCAATGGATTGCTGAACCTTTAAGTTTCCTGGAGCAAGCAGTTAAGTTGCACCCCAATATATTTACTGCTCAGATATTCGGTGCAAAGGAACCAATAATATTTGTTAATCATCCTCAAGCAATTCAAGAAATATATTCCAATGATAGGAAAACCTTTAAAGCACCAGGAAATCCAGATGGGGTACTCAAACCATTAATTGGAGAACATTCTCTAATGTTGCTCGATGGCGAACCTCACAAACGCCAGCGTCAGTTAATAATGCCTCAATTCCATGGTGAAAGAATGCAATTGTATGGCGAAATAATCTGCAATATTACGGATAAAGTCTTCAGTGATATACCGCAAAACAAAGCTTTCACTGCTCGTGATGTCATATCAGATATTTCCCTCTCTATCATGTTACAGGTTGTATTTGGCTTACATGAAGGAGAGCGTTATCAACAAATTAAGCGTGGGATAATTGGGATGATGGACTTATTCCGCTCTCCCTTGGCTTTTAGTTTGCTATTGTTCCCTTTTTTACAAAAAGATTTAGGAGCTTGGAGTCCTTGGGGTAATTTTTTGCGTCGAAGGGAAATGCTGGATAAATTACTTTATGCTGAAATTAGTGAAAGGCGTTCCCAATTAAACGATCCCAATCGGGTTGATATTCTTTCATTATTAATGTCTGCACGAGATCCTGAAGGTAACTCCATGACAGATCAAGAGTTACGGGATGAAATGATGACATTGCTGGTTGCAGGATATGAAACAACTGCTACAGCAATGGCTTGGGGATTATATTGGCTTCATCACAAACCAATCTTACGTTCCAAATTACTGGAAGAATTAGACAGTCTTGGAGAAAATCCCGACCCTATAACCATATCTAAACAAAAGTACTTAACTGCTGTTTGTAATGAAACTTTGCGGATTTATCCTGTCGCAATGACGACTTTTGAGAGACAAGTAGAAGAACCTGTTGAGTTATTAGGACACAAACTAAAATCTGGAAGTTATATTTGGAGTTGTATTTATCTATTACACCATCGAGAAGATTTGTATCCAGATTCAAAAGAATTTAAACCAGAGCGATTTTTAGAAAGACAGTTTTCTCCCTATGAATTTATGCCTTTTGGTGGAGGAGTACGTCGCTGTGTTGGTTATGCTCTAGCATTGTTTGAAATGAAGCTAGTATTAGCAACCGCGATTTCTCGTTACAACTTGGAATTGTTGGATGATAAGCCAGAAAAGCCCCAGCGTCGAGGCGTTACCATAGCACCTGCGCGGGGTGTAAGGATGAAGATGAATGGTGTTCGTGTACCTCAAAAGTCTGCAGTTCCCATCGTAAGTAAATAAAACTATCGGTTGTTTACGAGAAAATCCCCCCACTCAAACATATGTCTGGTGGGGATGAAAGAGGTAGGAAAATAAACTTTTTTGAGTCAAGAATTTATTTATTAATTTCCAAGATTTCTCAATCTGAGCATTGTCTAAGCATTTTATAGATTAAGAATTTAGAAATAAACTCAAAATATTCTTTTCTTGTTATTCCTAAATATAGGAGATAAATATAGAGAATTTTTTTGAAAAAGAGTTGAGCTATAGCAATCCCAAATCACTAGAAATAAGTACCAAAGGAACTCACAATACCCATAGCTACGCTAGGTGCTAAAGTGCATAAGTCCTATTTCTAAGAAATTAAGGTCTTTTGTTTGGTGCTACATATTTTTATAGATGACAGTCCCACTAATTTATGCAGTTTGTATATATAGCACTACGAAGTTACGTTAGGACATGTATTAACCCTAAAAGCCGTACGTATTAGGCTTTTTACTTTTTACTTTTTACTTTTTACTTGCGCGTAGCGCTATAAGTATCGGTTTATATCTTCCGGTTCGCCCATTTTTAAATGAGTGAGAGAAACTACTAAAAAACGAAAAGATCTCGATATCATAAGGGTTTCACCTATTTTTTATAATTGTTCCTAAATATCTTAAGATTACGGATGAAGTAAGCACTGACAATATCAGGACTTACGCAATTGTCACAATACACCGGTGGTGCGTGACACTCGAAACCTTATTAATACGTTCAGGTTAACTCGCTTATGTCATGCACCCTACAAGAAAAATGTGCCGGTTGCGTAAGTCCTAAATATTTATTATTTAATCTTGATTTCATACCAATATTTTTTATGTACGATAAAATACATCGAAAGTAATTATAAGGTTTAAGTTTGAAATGGTTACTCAATATTTCGAGCTTATATTTTTTCTAGTTTTGTAACCTTTTTATCTTCATAGATTTTTGATGATTTACAAATTACAAAACAGAGATAGTATATTCTCTATTATTTATTGAAGCTGACAACATAAATCAAATAATTTTTTTTATTATCATATACCTGAAAAGTCCTTAGCTAAAAATTATTAGTACCACATTATTGTCAGTTGAAATAACAATATTAATTCACAAGTGTAGAAGTGTCGTACTATATGATTTTTAGATTATTTTTAAGATGTTACACTATTTTTTAATTTATTTTTGACAAGACACATCTCAAACACTTATTTTTCATATTATTTGATTTGCATTATTAATTCTGTAATTGTAGGCTAAAAGTCATTTCAACTGGTGGTTTTGGTGTTCCTGGAGATGTCTCATGTATAAATATTATTTAGTGGAATGGATGTCAGCAATTTCTCCAAAGTTCGTATCTCAAAAGTTCGTACCCCAAAAGTTTATATCTCCAGAATTCGTATCTAAAAAATTCTTAACTCAAAAGTCTATATCCAACAAAATTACCAGACTCATTCAAGTTTTCATTGTTACTTCTCTGATTACAAGTGCTGGTCATGCTAATCTTGCTGCATTAGAAATTGAAAAAATTTCACAAGTAGATTACGATCGCAAAAAAATAAGTCAGAGTGATCGAAATAATCGCGAAAATAATCCTGGAAATAGTAAACAAAAATTAACACCCGTTTCTCAACTATCAGACATTCAACCTGGTGATTGGGCGTTTTCTGCGCTGGAATCTTTAAATCGCCGTTATAATTGTTTGGTTGGTTACCCCGATGGTACATATCGAGGGAATAGACCCCTTACCCGTTACGAATTTGCTGCTGGTTTACGATCTTGTTTGGACAAGATTAACGAGTTTATTGCTACAAATACTGCTGAAGCTATTAGAAAAGAAGATTTAGCTACTCTACAAAGATTACAGAAAGATTTTGCACCCGAACTTATTGCTGTAACAGGAAGAATAGATAACCTTGAAGCAAAGACAGCAGAATTAGAAGCCAATCAATTTAGCACCACAGTTAAGCTTTCTGGAGAGGTAATTTTTGCCTTAAGTGGTGCTTTTGGCGAAGAAAGAGCTGATGATAGTGATGAAGATATAGATGATAACATCACCTTAGGAAGCCGGACGCGTTTAAGGTTTACTACTAGTTTTACCGGTAGGGATCGCCTACGTTTGCGCTTACAAGCAAGGGATACTGCTCGTTTAGAACGGGCTACCGGTACTAATATGGCTCGTCTGGGATTTCAGGGAGATAATGATAATGAAGTGGATTTAACTGAGTTAGAATATCGTTTCCGTGTGGGTCGTAAATTGAGAATGAGAATTCAAGCACGTGGTGGGGGTATTGATGACTTTACTAGGGAACTTAATCCCTTAATTGGAGATTTACAAGATAGTGGTACCGGTGCTACTTCCCGTTTTGGACGGAGAAATCCGATTTTGCGACAGGGGGGTGATGCAGGTATAGGTGCAAGCTACAGATTTAGTGATTCTTTTCGTTTGGGATTAGGCTTCACCATTGATGATGCTGACGATCCTGATTCTGGAATTACCCGCTCCCCCTATGGTGCAATTGTCAATTTATCTTTTGTCCCCAACAGAAGATTTGGCATGGGTTTTACTTATGTGCGATCCTTTGATAGCCTTGATACTAATACTGGTAGTAGAAGGGCTGACGATCCCTTTGATGATTTTAGTGAAAGTATAATTGCTAATTCCTATGGGGCAGAGGTAACATTTAGTCCCAGTCGTAATTTCACTATTGGTAGTTGGGTTGGTTTCACTCAAGCTACAGCTAAAGACCTTCCCGGAAATCCCAATGCAGAGATTTTTAACTACGCTATATCCTTTGCTTGGGCTGATGTTGGTAAAGAAGGTAATGTTGCTGGCTTGATCGTCGGTCAACCACCAAAGGTGATGAATAATGATTTTCGGATCGGAGGAGGCGAGTTTAAAGATCCGGATACATCCTTACACTTGGAAGGTTTTTATACCCATAGAGTTAACGATAATCTATCGATTACTCCTGGTTTGTTTGTAATTCTCAATCCGGAACATAATGATGATAATGATACAATCTATGTAGGTACAATACGTATGACTCTTGAGTTTTAGTGTTTAGGTAGGTATCTATAATGATGACAATTTTAGCTTGTAGGGTGCCTTAGGACGACAGTCCGTAACGCACCGCAACCGATATAAAGAATACGAAATATTTTTTGTTCCAGGTTGGATTAAAGCTTGTAAGAATTTCTCTTTACCCGAAATTTGAAGCTTGCTTGGGAGGGATTTTGGACGGTGCGTTAAGGTGTTTTTTGAAAGGTGACCTAATAAATTCTATTGTCGAGCGCCTAACGCACCCTACTTCTTGATAACTTTTGAGTTCCCTATTTCCCTATTGCTAGAAGCAACAATTATGTTCTCAGGACTTACGCAAGTGTCACAATTGGTGGTTGGTGCGTGACGCTATAAGTCTGATTCTTACGTTCAGGTATTTTTACAGCGTCACACACCCTACAGGAAAAATATGCCA
>JAAUYH010236905.1_pt1 | contig 14513 bp, 13 predicted proteins | sample 7278061 | NCBI WGS metagenome assembly JAAUYH01 (sample SAMN14350203, study PRJNA611818) | marine sediment metagenome | isolation source: surface marine sediment (0.6m) | place: French Polynesia: Moorea | collected 2018-08
GCCAACCGATACGTCAAACCCTGACTACTTTCACAAGGTAGTCGACTGCCAGTGGGGCTGCCCGGCCCACACCGACGTACCCGAGTACATACGCATGATCGCCCAGGGCCGGTTCAGCGATGCGTACATGGAAAACCGCAAGTCCAACGTATTCCCGGGCATACTCGGGCGCGTCTGCGATCGTCCCTGTGAACCCGCCTGCCGTCGCGGCCGCGTCGAGGAGAAGCCGGTTGCGATCTGCCGCCTGAAACGCGTAGCCGCGGACAATCGCGACGACATCCGCGACCGCCTGCCGCAAGCGCCGGGGAACAAGAACGGCAAGAAGGTCGGTCTCATCGGCGCGGGCTGCGCATCGCTGGCCGTCGCCAACGACCTGCTGCCGCTCGGCTACGACGTCACGATTTTCGAGGCGCTCGAGAAGACCGGCGGCCTGATGCGCACGAACATCCCGCAGTTCCGCCTGCCGCCGGAAGTGCTCGACGAAGAAATCGGCTACATCCTGGACATGGGCGCCGACCTCAGGCTGGGACACCCGATCGAGAGCATGAAAGAGCTCATGGATACAGGCGGCTTCGACGCCCTGTTCGTCGGCACGGGAGCACCCAAGGGCAAGAACCTCGAGATCCCGGGTCGCTATGACTCGGACCGGATTCACATCGGCATCGAGTGGCTCGAGTCGGTGGCTTTCGAGCACGTCAAGTCGATCGGCAAGCGAGTCCTTATTATAGGTGTCGGCAATACGGCGATGGACTGTTGCCGCACGTCACTGCGTCTCGGCGCGGAGGACGTCAAGGTCATGGCCCGGAAGCCGCGCGGATTCTTCAAGGCGTCCGAGTGGGAGCTCGAGGATGCCGAGGAAGAAAACGTCGATATCATCGTCAATCACTCGCCGAAGGAATTCGTCATCGAGGACGGCAAGCTGGTCGGCATGAAGTTCGACATCATGGAATACCAGATCGATGAAAACGGCGGTATCGACCGCGGCACAGTGGTCGGCGAGAAGCTGATTCCCTGCGACGATGTAGTCCTGGCGATCGGCCAGGACAACGCGTTTCCGTGGATCGAGCGCGACATCGGCATCGAGTTCGACAAGTGGGACTGCCCGATTGTCGACGAGACAACAATGATGTGCTCACGCGAAGGCATATTCTTCGGCGGCGATTCCGCATTCGGCCCGAAAAACATCATCTGGGCCGTCGAGCACGCTCACCAGGCGGCAATCTCCATGCATCGTTATTGTCACGGCGAGGACATCGCCGATCGCCTGCCCGACGGACTCAATCTGATCTCGCAGAAGATGGGTATGCACGAGTGGAGTTTCTCCAACGACTACGATGGCGCGGAACGCCGGCTGATGCCGCACGTCGATCTCAGGGAGCGCTTCAAGAAACTCGATATTGAGGTCGAGCTTGGCTTCTCGGCGGAGCAAGCGGCGCAGGAAGTCGAACGTTGCCTGAACTGCGACATACAGACGGTATTCACGGCAAAGCTCTGCATCGAGTGCGACGCCTGTATCGACATTTGTCCGGTGAACTGCCTGACGATCACGGAGACTGGCGACGAAGACGATTTGCGCACGCGTTTGTCGGCGCCGGCGGAGAATACGGACCAGGCGTTGTACGTATCGGCAGAGCTGCCACAGACGAAACGCGTCATGGTCAAGGACGAAGATATCTGTGTTCACTGCAGCCTGTGTGCGGAGCGCTGCCCGACCGGCGCCTGGGATATGCAGAAGTCTCAGATCCTGATCCCCTACGCGCGTGACGAGCTTTCGGACGACGAGGCCAGCACGGCAGCCTAGCAGCCTGTTTAATAAGGAAGCATCCGGTGTCAACAGTCAATGATGTCGTTATCAAGATAGCTACGGTTAACGGCACCGGTTCCGCGAGTGCGAACAGCCTGTTGCGCAAGGCGATTTTTCGCATGGGTGTTCCGGTCGTCGGCAAGAATTATTTTCCCTCGAACATCCAGGGACTGCCGACGTGGTACGAGATTCGCGTGACCGGCGACGGCTACCAGTCGCGCTCGAATCGCGTCGACATCATGGTCGCAATGAACGCTCAGACCTATGCCAGGGACCTTGCCGACGTATCACCGGGCGGCTGGCTCGTGTACGACTCGACGTGGCCACGCTCGAAGATGCTGGAACGCGACGACGTTACGGTACTGGGGATCCCGCTGTCGAGAATGTGCAATGAGCACTTCGACGGCGCGCGCGCCCGGATACTCATGAAGAACATCGCGTACGTCGGAGCGCTGGCGGCCCTTCTCGACCTGGACCTCGACGTCATCAAGTCCCTGCTCGAAGAGACGTTTGCCGACAAGAAAGCACTTATAGCGTCCAACATGGAAGCTATCCACCTGGGCTATAACTACGCGCAGGAGAACTTCGTATGTCCATTGCCACACAAGGTCGAAGCGATGGATGCGACAGAGGGTCACATAATCATCGATGGCAACACGGCTGCTGCGCTGGGCTGCGTCTATGCGGGAGCGACGGTCGGCGCCTGGTACCCGATCACACCGTCGACGTCGTTGATGGATGCGTTTCGCTCGTTTTGCGCGCAGTATCGCATCGATGCCGAGACGGGCAAGCGCACCTACGCAATCATCCAGGCCGAAGACGAGCTGGCAGCGATCGGCATGGTGCTCGGGGCCGCGTGGAACGGCGCGCGCGCGTTTACGCCGACGAGCGGACCCGGCGTATCGCTCATGAGCGAGTTTATCGGATTCGGCTACTACGCCGAGATCCCGGCCGTAATATTCAACGTGCAGCGCACGGGACCCTCGACAGGCATGCCGACCCGAACGCAGCAGTCGGATATCCTGAGCTCGGCCTATGCGTCGCACGGCGACACGCGGCATGTGCTGCTGTTCCCTGCCGATCCGGGCGAGTGCTTCTCGATGGCGCCACAGGCTTTCGACCTGGCCGAACGTCTGCAGACGCCGGTCATGGTGCTCACGGATCTCGATATCGGCATGAACGACTGGATGGTGCCCGACTTCGAATGGGACGACGAGTACGTGGCCGATCGCGGCAAGGTAGTCACTGCCGAACAGCTCGAGGAAATGGATAAATTCTATCGCTACCTCGACGTCGATGGCGACGGGATTCCGTATCGGTCGCTGCCAGGCGTGCATCCCAAGGGCTCGTACTTCACGCGCGGCTCCGGACACACGAAATACGGCGCTTACACGGAGGATTCCGCGGAGTACAAGGACGTCATGGACAGGCTCGTGACGAAGTGGAACACGGCGCGCGACCTCGTGCCGCAGGCCGAGATTCGGTACTCAAAATTCAACAAGGCTGCGATCCTGACCGTCGGCAGCGGCAACGGCGCCTGTGTCGAAGCGCTCGACCGGCTCGAGGCACAGAACATCGGTCTCAACTACTGTCGCGTGCGCGCATTCCCGTTCAACGACGACGTCAGCGAGTTCATCGAGAAACACGAAGTCGTGTACGTCGTCGAGCAGAATCGCGACGCTCAGCTTCGGGCGCTGCTGATGCTGGATGTCGATGCGGATCCGAAAAAACTCGTTTCGCTGCTTCATTACGACGGGATGCCGATCAACGCCGGGTTCGTCGTCGACGCGGTGCTCGAGGAAATCGCCAAAGGACGCGCTGCATGAGCTATATCGCCAAGCCCGGGGTCACGCATCCGAGCCTGCCACGTAACGAGCTCGGCCTGACGGTACGTGACTACGAGGGCACGATTTCAACGCTGTGTGCCGGATGCGGCCACGATTCCGTCACCGCGGCAATCATCCAGGCCGTGTTCGAGATCGGCATCGAGCCGCACATGCTCGCGAAGATGAGCGGTATCGGCTGCTCGTCCAAGACGCCGGCGTATTTCGTCAGCCAGGCGCACGGTTTCAACGCGGTACACGGACGCATGCCATCGGTCACGACGGGCGCCAACGTCGCGAACCGCGAGATGACCTACATCGGTGTCTCCGGCGACGGTGACTCATTGTCGATCGGCGTCGGCCAGTTCGTGCACGCGATCCGTCGCAATCTCAATATGTGCTACATCATCGAGAACAACGGCGTGTACGGCCTGACCAAAGGCCAGTTCTCGGCATCGGCCGACATCGGCAGCAAGCCCAAGAAGGGTCTGCCGAACCAGCAGGAACCGATCGATCCCGTAAGCACGGCGCTGAGCCTGGGAGCCACGTACATCGCGCGCAGTTTCTCCGGCGACAAGGCGCAGCTCGTACCGCTGATCAAGGGTGCCCTGAAACACAAAGGCTTTGCGCTCGTCGACGTCATCAGCCCTTGCGTGACGTTCAACGACCACGTCGGTTCGACCAAGAGCTACGCACACACCCGACAGTTCTATCACCACGTGACCGATCTCGACTTCATCATGCCGGCCGAAGAAATACGCGCGTCCTACGACCAGGGTGAGGCGATGCCCGTGGAGATGCATGACGGCAGCCGGATCGTGCTGCGCAAGGTCGACGAAGGCTACGATCCGAGGAGTCGCGCCGTGACGTTCAAGTACCTTCGCGAGCGATTCAACGCGGGCGAGATTACGACGGGCCTGCTGTACATCGACGAGGAGCGCAACGAAATGCACGATCTCATGGGCAACGTCGACGAGCCGCTCGCCGGCCTGCCGTACGAAGAGCTGACGCCGGGCAGTCGCGAGCTGCCGAAGATCCTCGCCCGCTACAAGTAGCCGCCACGGCGTCCACCGGTTCGCCGTCTCAGCCCCAGAGACGTTTCCACCAGGGTTCCTCAGCCGGCGCGTTTCCGAGGAACGGGATCTTCGCGCGGATGTCGTCGATGTCCCAGCCTGTCAGGTTGGCGAGCATCCGGGCTTCGCGTTCCTGTCGTTCGCGCACCCGGGCCTCGTATGCACTCGCGTCACAGCTGAATTCGCCCTTCCACGGGCGGCGAATGACGTAGCGCCCCTGGAAGTTCGTGCGGTCGCCCGTCTCCTGGAACATCAGGTCTTCGGGAAAGTGGTTGCTGTCGTAACGTACGTGCAGGCGCGTGACGAACACGTTCTGCGGCTGCGCGATGCCGACGCGGCCTTTTCGGGGTTGCTGACCGCCTGCCCAGAACACGCCGAGCTTGCGCAACTCGTCGCTGCTCAGCGGATCGGCCGCGCAGGGATCGCACCAGGCCATGTCCCAGGCATATTCGAGAAATACGGCGCGGCCGTTCCCGGCTTTGGTCTGCTTCGCGAACATGTCGCGGTAAAACTCGCCGAATTCGGCCTGCACGAACTCCGGTACCTCGATGTTGCTCGGTAACTTGACCGTCCGATAGTTGGTCGTTTCGACGCGGCCCGTGCGCGTCAGCGTGTAGACGTATAGCTCTTGCTGGCCTTTGGCGTTGAGCGTTCCCAGGCGGATCGGCAGCATGAACCTGTCGCTCTCGTATGCGACCTGCAGCGGTCGCAGGTACGAATAGCCGGAGCGCGCCTGTTCCTCGAGATTGACCTTGGCGACAAAAAAGCGCATGTCTTGCCGCAGGTAGCTGCCGACGACCCTGTCCGCACCTTTCGGGATACGGTAGCCGTTATCGTTGAGCCAGGTGATCAGGCCTTTGCTTTCGTTTGCCGAGAGAATCAGGATGTCGTACTCGCCAACGGTGTAGCTGGCCTCGACCGTGACGCCGCGCGCACCGCCGGACTTTCTCAGTTCTCCGACGGACGCTGGCAGGCTTGCAGCATCCTGCGACGACTCTGCCACGCGCTCGTAGCGCATACACGGATCCGGGTCATGGTACTCGACGAGCCGCGGAGCGGTATAAGCGTCGAGGTGATCGACCAGTGCTTTGTCGGCGACGTTGATCTGTTCGCGCTCGATGAATGTCGGTACCGGGATCACGACGGCAAAGTTCTCGACGTCGCCCTGGAAATCGTTGGCCATCGTCAGCACGGTCCGGTCCTGGTCGCGCACGATGACGACTTGCGATGCCCGGTTGAACAGGCTGGTGTCGGCGCGAGCGACGTAGAAGCCGCAGAATGCCTGGGCAATCGAGCTCAGTCCGAGCACGGCGACCACTGCCGCAATGGATACGAGAATACGCATGGTCAAACTCCTTTTGGCTGGCCGATGGGTTTGCCCGCCGGGCGGTCCCACCGGTAAACGGCGCCTTTCGCCAGCCTGTCGAGCAGCGGCACGAGGGGCGCGCTCGTGATCAGAGCCAGGATCGGGCCGTTCGGCTCGTGGAAGACGAACTGGATGGTGAATGCGATCGCAGCAACGATCGCGGCAAAAATGATTCGCCCGAACCCCGTATTCGGTGTGGTCATCGGATCGGAGATCATAAAGAACGCAAAAATCAGCAAGGCGCCACTCTGCAACTGGTGCAGCGGAATGGCGAGCGGATCGCCGAGCCAGAGTGCGCGGCCGAATAACAGGGCTGCATAGCAGAAAACGAACGCAACGGTCGTCTCGGCACGCTTCGCGCGAGTCAGAACCAGGAAGCCGAGGCATACGAGCGCGAAAGCACCCAGCGTCGCGCTGCCCCATTGGCCGGAAGACACCCAGGCTCGTTCGGTGAGCAGCATCATCGAAACGAGAGCGACATTAGCCGGGTTGAATACGTGCTTGCCGCGCACGCGAACGAGGAATTTGCTGCCAATTGCAATCGATGCGGCGACGGCGGCGAGCACGATGACGTCGGTACGCAGCAGCAGCGTCAGGGACAGCGATGTAATCAGCGGGCTCAGCGGGTCGAAACGCGGCAGACCGGCGACCCGGGTGCCAAGCCACTGCACCGACAACGCCGTCGCGACGATCGCGATCGCGTTCTGCCAGTGGATACCGAAGTCCAGAACGAACACGCCGAAACCGAGCAACGTGCCCAGTACGGCAATCTGGAAATAGCGGGGATCTTTGCAGCGGGCGATGATGCTCATGCCCGCTACTAACGCAGCGCCTGGCGATGCAGGGTTATCCGAGCATTAATCCCGTCATCGCCGGCGCGCCCGCGCTGTTCGGGAAAACCCTGCTTTCAATCGTATTTTCGGACAGCCCGAGGTGCTCGGCGAGGACACCCTTGAACAGGCTGCGCAGATCCATCGTGGGTCTCAGGTCGCGGTCTTCGTAAAGGTCTTCGCTGCGCAAGCCGGGCCAGTCGGCGACGATACGACCGCCGTCGACGGCGCCACCGAGCAGCAGCGCGGCGCTTGCCGTGCCGTGGTCCGTGCCGCGGGTACCGTTGACGCGCACGGTGCGACCGAATTCCGTAGCGACGAGTACCGCCGTATCGCGCCACGACGATCCCAGGCCGTCGTGTAACGCGGCCAGCGCCGTATCGAGTCCCGAGAACCGATTGGCGAGCTGGCCCGATGACGCGCCCTGGTTGGCGTGCGTATCCCAGCCCCCGGCCTCGACGACGGCTATGCGCGGGCCGTCCGGTGCGGTCAGGAATCGGGCTGCCGCCTGCATCGTTCGCCTCAGCTGCTGCGAGTCGTTGCCGCGACGCCGTCGCCCGTCCATGCCGCTCATACCTTCGGCAATGTCCTGTGACTTGAGCGCCTGCGCCAGTCGAACCGCAAAGAAATCGTCGTCTGCGTACAGGTCTTGCAAGCGTTCGAGCGTACTGTCATCCGCGTCCGGCAGTTGCGAGGGAGCCCAGCTCGTGACTGACTGTGCACCGCGCAATACGAGTGGCGTGTTCTGCGCCATCGCGATCGCCGCCTCTTTGCCGAGACTGCCACCGAGCGGTTCGAGTGCCCTGTTGAGCCAGCCGTCACGCAGTGCGCCGACATGCGACGCGCCGTTCTCGAGTACGTCCTGCCCATCGAAGTGCGAGCGCTCCCGGTAAGGGCTGGCCGTTGCGTGAACGAGCAGCGCCTGTCTGGCGCGATAGACCTGATGAACGAACTCGAGGGACGGGTGCAGGCCGAACAGGCCGTCGAGTCGCGCTACGCCGCCGCTTTCGCCGGGGGCGGGCAGCGCAAGCTCGCCGCGCAGTCTGCGGTAGTTGCCATCGCCGTAGGGCGGCGCGAGTGCAAGTCCGTCGACGGCGCCGCGTAGAATGACCAGTACGAGCCGCACATCGGTTTCCGCACGCGCGAACGTCAGCGACGGCAGACCCGCAGCGAGCATTCCAAGCCCGGCAATTCTCAGTAAGTCTCTGCGATTGATCATGCCTACCTCCGCTGGAAATCCGGTGATGCGAGCAGCAGCGTGGTTCCCTGGACGACACTTTCAGCGCGCGACACGGCCTTGCGGGTCGACGGCGATAGAGAGGGACCGAGCACTGCGTCGGCGATGCCGACAGGGTCGACGCGTTGCCCCGCAACGCGCGCTACCGTGTTCGACCATTCAACGCGCTTGTACAAGGCGTCGGCGCCACCCCACTGCTCGGAAGTGTCGGGCCAGCCCTCGGGCGAGCCCGGGCGAAACGGCGTCTGCCCCATCAGGTCGAGCGCGCCGACGACGAATCGACCGTCATCCGGTACATGAGCGAATGCGCGCAGCGTCGATACGACAAAATCGTGCGGTGACTTGTACTTGGCAAGCGCCGTTTTCCACGCGGCGGGCTCGTTGACCAGTGCCCCGTAGAGCGCGCCAAGATCACCGCCGCTTTCGAGATATGCTGAAGTCAGGCGGCCGACGGTCGCTTCCGTCGGTTCGTCGGCGATGAAATGCCGGGCGAGCTTCGTCGAGATGAATCGCGCCGTCGACGGGTGCACGGCGAGGTCGCGCAGGACGGCTTCGCCCTGTTTCACGCCGCTCTGCGCGTAGCTGCGGCCGAGTACGCGATGTTTGCCGGGCTCGTGAATGACGTCGCGGAACTCGAAGGTGCCGGGCTCACCGGACGCAAAGCGGCCGTTCTCGTTGGCGCCGCCGATCGACCAGCCCGTGATGATCTTGGCGAAAGTCGTGACGTCCTGTTGTGTATAGCCGCCGTCGACACCGAGCGTATGCAGCTCGAGGATTTCGCGTGCGAGATTTTCGTTGAGGCCGAACTGCTGGCCGCTGCGCCGGCGATTGGCTCGTCTGCCGAGTGTCGAGTTCGGCCCGATCGAACGCTGGTTGTCCAGGTACACGATCATCGCCGGGTGCTGTTCGACCGCGATCAACAGGTCGGCAAAATTGCCGCTGATGTTGGGCCGGATCGCCTCGTTCTCGTACAGGCCAGCGATCGCGGGTATCGGCTGCTTGTCGGCCGAAATCGCGAAATGGTTCGACCAGAAGTGCACGAGGCGTTCGTGAAAAGGCAGGTTCGTTGCCGCAGCATGCCGGTAGCGCGCAGCGGTCTGCTCGATGTAGTGTCGTCGCACCGCGCGGCCGTATTTCCGCACGATGTCCGGCGCCTGCTCGTCGCCTGCCCCCTGCTTCATCTCGCGCTGCATGCGGCGAATGTCCTGCACTTCGACGAAAACCGCCGCGGAGTCGGGCAGCCCGCGAAACTCATCCGGCTGGCGCGACGGTCCTGCAAGCTGGTCGAGCAACCAGTGCCCGGCGTTCTCGCCGATCTTGTCGAGATCTCCCGGCCGTGCGCCGAGGCCAAAGCGATTGGCGGCAATGACGGTTTCTGTTTTCACGCATCTGCCTCCTGATGCGGTTTCTAACGTAGTCCCGTCAGATGGGTTGACCGCGAAACCCGGATATATGACACGTGCCTCCGGCGAGCAGCGATTCCTGCTATATTTATATCAATAAAAACAATACCTTAAAATTCTGCATCCAATCCGATCGCGACACGCATCTACCGGGTGAAGGCAGCATGTGCTGCAGGCAAATACGGAGTAATGACGTGAACGAAGAAATGATCCCGATCGTAATGTTCATAGGTTTGACGATCGTATTTTCGCTGTTCGTCTGGTTTCGCTATCGCGCCAGGTCGGACATGCAGGACACCGTACGAAGCGCGCTCGACAAGGGCGTCGAACTGAGCCCCGAGCTCATCGATCGGCTGGGACACCCGAAAGCCAGCAGGAACCGCGACCTGCGGCTCGGCACGATCTGGCTGAGCCTCGCCGTTGCGCTGGCCCTGATCGGCGTTGCCGTCGGTGAACCAGACGCGATTCGCGGCACGCTCGCCGGCGCGGCATTCCCGCTCTGCATCGGCGTGGCCTATATGATTCTGCACCGCTTCGCGGGAGACGAGCGATAAACACCGCTTCAGCAACTTCGCCTGCGGAGGACCTCGACCTCGTCGCGAGAGTCGTTACCTCGCAGGACACGGTGGCCTTCGGCGAACTGATTCGCCGGCACCAGTCGCACGTGCGCAATTTCCTGCGCAAGCTGACGGGCGACCTGGCCGCCGCCGACGACCTGGCCCAGGACTGCTTCATGCATGCCTGGGACAAGTTGCCGGGCTTTTCGGGACGTGGCTCGTTCATTGGCTGGCTGCTGAAGGTCGCTTACACGACCTTCCTGCAGTCGAAACGCAAATCGAAGCGCTACGCCGAAATTCTCGACGAGGCCGGTCATGTCGCCGACGCCGAATCGAAGGTCTACACTCTGCAGGCAGACGAGGTACCCGACCTCGAGAAGTTCCTTGCTGTGCTGACCGACGAAGAGCGCGCGATCATGATCATGTCCTACGCCTGCGGACTGTCGCATCGCGAAATCAGCGACGCGACAGGGCTGCCGGTCGGCACGGTGAAATCCGTGATATTTCGTGGCAAACAGAAAATCAGGACTCATTTTGACATCAAAGATCATCAACATGGCTGACAGAATCAAAGACGCAGAAGATCGCCTGCTCGAGTCGATGTTTGCGACCGGGCCCGTGGCCGACGATGGTTTCAGTGAACGTATCGTGCGGCGAATTCGCCGCCGCCTGTGGCTGCGGCGACTCGCCATGCCGGTTGCCGTGTTGCTTGGCGCCGCAATCGCCATCGAGCCCGTCGTCAGCCTGTTCCAGACGATGAGCGGCCTGACGGCGCTGATGCCGGATACGCTGTTCGATCTGCCGGAGGGCTGGATTCCCCAGCTGCAGACCGTGGTGCTTGCGGGCATGCTCGTCGTGACCGCGATTTTCGGTTTGCGAATGATAGAAGACTAGACCTCCGTCATTGTCTCGTCACGGGCGCTCGGTTACCCTGCGCCTATGAATCTGCGCGAAAAAGTCGAGGCTTTACTGCCGAACTGGGAACGCTGGTATCCGAGCCTGTTCGATGCGGCCAGTGACCTGGGGCTGATTCGTGCGGAAGTCTGCGACCCGAATACGCTGAATCTCGTGCGCCGTCACGCCAAGGTCCGTCAACGCGCCGAGGATGCACATCGCGAAAAGTGGGGCGGCAAGGACTAAGCGCCTTTTCTCTGCGATGAGTCTCGATCTCGAGAAGATCCGTTCACACTTTCCGGCGCTGTTGGAAACACACCACGACGAGCGCCGCATCTATTTCGACAATCCCGCGGGCACCCAGGTGCCCGATTCGGTCGCGAAGCGCATGATGATGTGCCTTCATCACCAGAACGCCAATCTCGGCGGTGCGTTCAGTACTTCGAAAGCCGCCGATGCCGTCGTGCTCGACGCACGAATAGCCTTGGCCGATTTTCTCAATGCGCCGGATCCGAGCGAGATCGTCTTCGGCCAGAACATGACGACTCTCACGTTCCACGTGTCACGCTCGCTGGGCCGGGCGTTCTCACCGGGCGACGAGATCATCGTGTCGCGCATGGATCATGACGCCAATATCTGGCCGTGGGTGATGCTTGCCGAAGACCTGGGACTCGAGATTCGCTGGCTGCCATTCAACACCGAGACCTACGAATTCGATCTCGAAGATCTCGACGAGCTCCTGAACGAGCGCACGAGGCTGGTTTGCGTCGGCGGTGCCAGCAATCTGATGGGTACCATAAACGACGTCGAGGCCATCTGCGCCAGAGCGCGCGAGGCAGGCGCGCTGACGTACATCGATGCCGTGCAGTCGGCGCCGCACATTCCGACGGACGTGCAAGCACTCGGCTGTGACATGCTGGTGTGCAGCGCCTATAAATTCTTCGGGCCGCACCAGGGCATCCTGTGGGGTCGTCGCGAACTGATGGAGTCGCTCGAGCCGTACAAGGTTCGGCCGGCCTGGGCGGAGATGCCATGGTGTTTCGAGACGGGCACACAGAGTCACGAGGGCATGGCGGGAACGGCGGCCGCGATCGACTACTTCGCCTGGATCGGGGAGACGATGGCCGCGTCGTACTACGATGCGTGGCCGGCGTTCGAGGGCAGGCGCCTCCACGTTCATGCGGCCCTGGATTGCCTGTTCGAATACGAAACGGCGCTCGCAGTCAGGCTGATCGAAGGTCTGCAGGACCTGCCCGACGTCACCGTGCATGGCATCACCGAAAAAGACGCACTTTCGCGTCGCGTACCGACGGTTGCGTTTACGCACAAGCGCAAGTCGTCCGAGCACATCGCCCAGACACTCGCGGAACGCAACATTTTTGTATGGAGCGGGCATAACTACGCGGTGGAGATCGTCAAGGCCCTCGGTCTGCACGAGTCGGGTGGCGTCGTGCGCATAGGGCCGGTGCACTACAACGGCACTGAGGAAATCGATCGTCTGCTTGCCGTCCTCGACGAGATTCTCTACTGACTCGGGCCCTGAAATGAAGAAAGCCGCTGCGGGTGCAGCGGCTTTCCGTGAGATGTGGCTCGGAAAACAGGTTCTACAGCGGTGCGGAACGGTGCTCCATCATCCGCGCAAGACCAGTAAGCTTTCCTGACACCTTTGTTATCTCACGAGACATGGATCACCTCCTTTATGTTGTTTGCCCGGGCCCGAGTATGTCGCGCTTCCGGGCCAAATCCAAGTGAAAAATTTATTGAAAAACAGTTGTCAACAATCGCCACTTGATGCGCTATTATAAATGGCTCGCCCTGTGAATCCGGCCGCGATTCACGTGTATACTTCGGCAAAACAACGACAAACCGGGAGAGAGGCTTACATGGCAATTGCAGATCTCAAGAACGTCCTGAAGATTTTTGGCGGCTCGGACATCAGCGAAGACGAGCGCAGCGAACTTTTCAAGGAAACCCTGCTTATGACCCTGGCCCGTGCCGCGGACGCTGATATCAATATTCAGTCTGCCGAAGTCGACAAGATTCAGCAGATTCTGAAAGAGCATACCGGTGAAGATTTCAGTTCAGCCGACATTCGCGTTGCGGCTCGTGCCGAGCTGTACGCGGAAGCGACGTTACGCAAGTACCTTGCGAGCGTGACCGGCAAACTCACCGACAGTCAGCGCGCACAGACGATCCAGGCGCTCGCAGAGGTATTCCGCAGCGACCAGAACGTTTCGGTGCTGGAAATCGACTTCTTCAATCGCGTCGCAACTTCTCTTGGCGTTACTGCTGCCCAGGTGGCCGGCCTGACCGCGGGCGACGTCGCAGCAGAAAGCTAGCTCGAACGACCGCCAGCCCCGTTCACATGAACGAAGGCTGAACGCCTTTGTTCACGGGCGATTGCGCCCGCGAACGAGTTCAGCGTCAATTCAGCGTGGTCCCGTTTTAATGACCCTGTAGAAAAGCTGCAGAGGGCATTCAAATGACCACGGCAAAACTGACATTCAGGCTGCGACAGGTTGTCGCCGCAGGACTCGCGACGCTGTTACTTTTCGGCGCGGCACTGGCATTCGCCGCCGAGGAACCGCGATCCAATTACACCACGCAGGGCCTCAAGACGGCCGTCGACGCCGGCAACGGTAAGGCCTCCTTCAACGAATTCGGCGCCGACGCTGTGAGCGGCAAGCGCAGTGAAAGCAAAGGCGCAACCGATCAATCGAAGATCCGGCGCGCCGCGGCGAGCTCGCCGAACACCGACTTCTGGTTCTACACGGCCGACGTCGAACTGTTCGCTGACCAGGATCGGGACGGCTACTACTACGGCATCGACCTGCTGTTCGACGCGGACACGATTTACGCGTTTGCCGACGTCTATGCTGTCGTCTACCTGAGCCGCGACGGCGGACCCTGGGAGGAATATGCCGTAACCGAAGATTTCACGCTGCTCGGCGCCTCGGGCGAGGACGAATACGTCATCGTCACGGAACTCGTATCGGGGTATCCGACGGGAAGCTACGATATTCTGATCGAGCTGTTCGATGCCCTGGACGACACGTTCGTCGCGGACATCGGCCCGGCGGACACGACAGAGCTGTCGCTGCTGCCGCTCGAGGACATCGAGTACGACACGCCGCGAAATAGTGACACGACGGTCGTCGTCAATCACGGCGGCGGTGGCGCCTTCGACTGGCCGACGTTTCTCGTGTTCCTGGTAATCGCCGCCTGGGCACTTCGCGAAATGCGCAAGCGCGTCAGGTAAAGCTCTGCGCGAGGAACGGATTCAGCAGGCGGTTCTCCGGGTCGAGCTGCCTGCGGATCTTGCGGAAAAAGTCGAGTCGCGTCGTGTAAACCTGGCTGGCGTGCTCGGCGCGAAGTGCGCGGGATTCGTTGAACAACGGAATACCCGCCCACTTTTCTGCGAATTCCGCGCACTTCGCGCCGAGCACGCCAGCCAGGTTTACACGACGCGACTCGACTTTTTCCGCAAGATCCGCAGGCAGCTCGACCCGGAGAACCGCCTGCTGAA
>JAAUYH010232195.1_pt1 | contig 14508 bp, 15 predicted proteins | sample 7278061 | NCBI WGS metagenome assembly JAAUYH01 (sample SAMN14350203, study PRJNA611818) | marine sediment metagenome | isolation source: surface marine sediment (0.6m) | place: French Polynesia: Moorea | collected 2018-08
CCAAACCGGACACGGTGAGCACGCCCAGAAGGATAGGGCCCTAATCTCGGGGCGTGGATCAGCTCGCCACGGTGTCCGCCGGGTCGGCGCCCCCGGTCACAGTCGACGCCGAGGCCGCCCAACGTCGCGATCTGCGGCGCATGAAGGTCTTCGCCACGTCGATGCTCGGGTTGGCGGCGATCGTCTTCGTCATCGCCCGGGCGCTCGAGGAGGAGCACGGCTGGGCGGGATACGTGCGGGCGACGGCCGAAGCGGCCATGGTCGGCGCCTTCGCCGACTGGTTCGCCGTGACCGCCCTGTTCAAGCACCCGCTGCGTCTGCCCATTCCGCACACGGCGATCATCCCCAAGCGCAAGGACGAGATCGGCGCTGGCCTCGGCGACTTCGTACAGTCGAACTTCCTGACCGGCGAGGTCGTGGCCGAGAAGCTCTCGACCGTGCACGTCTCCCAGCGCATAGGGGATTGGCTGAGCGACCGCCGCCATGCCCGATCGATCGTGACCGAGGTCGCGGTCGTGGTCGGCGCCATCTCCGACGTCCTGCGCGACGACGAGGACGTACGCGCTCTCGTCGACTCGCTCGTGCGGGACCGGCTGGGTCGGGTCCCTGTCGCGCCGATCGTGGCCCGGATAATCGATGCCGGCCTCGACGGAGGCCAGCACGCCCGCCTCTACAACATGGCGATCTCGGGTGTCGCCACCTTCATGGAGGACAACCGCGACACCTTCCGCCGGCGGCTGATCCAGGAGTCGCCATGGTGGGTGCCCGAACCCATCGACGACCGCGTCTTCGAACGGATCTTCAGTGCCGTGATGACCTTCCTGCGCGAGATCGACAACGACCCCGAACATCACTTCAAGCGTGACATCGACCATCGGGCCCGGGCTCTCGCCGTGCGGCTGCGCGAGGACGAGGAACTGATCGCCCAGGGCGAGCAGCTCAAGCGGGAGCTACTCGAGCACCCCGACTTCCAGGGCTGGACGAAGGACATGTGGTCGTCGCTGCAGGGCGGCCTGGCCGACGCTGCCCACCACCCCGACTCCGACGTGCTCGACCGTATCGAGGACGCCATCGTCGCCGTAGCCGATCGACTCAAACGGGACCCGGAGCTCCAGGAGAAGATCGACGCCTGGGTCATATCGGCGACCGTGTACCTGGCCGAGCAGGGCCGCACCGAGATCGGGTCGCTCATCGCCAACACCGTGCAGAGCTGGGATGCCGAGGAGACCTCGGACCGGATCGAGCTCCAGGTCGGCCGCGACCTCCAGTTCATCCGCATCAACGGCACGCTCGTCGGCGGCCTGGTCGGCCTGTTGATCTACACCTTGTCGGAACTGGTCTTCTGAAGCGGGACCTAGCGCGGGGCGAGGCCCAGCGGCGCGGGATCCCATACGGTCGGCTCGGTGGCGAGGCCGGGCGGATCGAAGCGGGCGGCCACCTCGGCCAGGGGTTCGCCCGGTTCGGTGGTGATGCCGAGCGACCTCAGCAGGAGGACACGAACGTCTTCGGCGCTTGCTCCGAGGTCGACCAGCTCGCCGAGTGTCACCGCTCCGTCGCGCTTGGCCAGACGCTCGCCGGAATCGTTGACGATCAGCGGCACGTGAGCGTGACGCATCTCGGCCATACCGAGGCGTCGTCCCAGCCACACCTGCCGGGCCGTGCCCGCCAGGAGGTCGTCGCCACGCACCACCTGACCCACCCCCTGATCGTTGTCATCGATCACCGTCGCCAGGTTGTAGGCGGGCACGCCATCGTTGCGTCGCACCACGAAGTCGTCGACATGGCCGGTCACCGGTCCGTGCAGGTCGTCGAAGAACGCCACCTCGGCCCCTCCGGCCCGGATGCGCACAGCGGCCGGTCGGTGCTCGGCTCGCCGAGCCCGGTCCCGATCCGATAGGTCGCGGCAGGTGCCGGGGTACGCGCCGTCGGGGAGGTGCTCGTGAGGGGCGACGGTCGCCTCCCGGATCTCTCGGCGGCTGCAGAAGCACGGATAGGTGAAGCCGGTCGCCTCCAGGTCGGACAGAGCGGCCTCGTAGCGCGACAAGCGCTCGGACTGCCGCACCGATCCGGGGGCAAAGGTCACACCCACCGCAGCGAGGTCGGCGAGCTGGCCGTGCTCGTGGGGCGACTGGCGCGTGCCCGGGTCGAGGTCGTCGATGCGTAGAGCCAGCTCTGATCCGGCGTGGTGGGCGAAGAGCCAGGCGACGAGCGCCGTTCGCAGGTTGCCCACGTGCAGCGGCCCGCTCGGTGTCGGGGCGTATCGGCCGCGGGTCACGGCCGCCTCACCGGTCGGTCAGCGCCGCGAGACGATCGGCACGAGGGCGGCCGCCCCGGCGATGAAGCCGAGAACCAGGAAGCCCCACTGCCCGGTGATGGCTGCGCCGATGAGCAGGATCGCCAGCAGCGCGGCGACCGCAGCGAGCATCGGCCCGGTCGGGTCGCGGCGGCGGGGGCGGTCTGCCATGTCTCCGAGGGTACGGCACGGATCGGCCGCGCACGAGAGGGCTCATGGTCTGTCGATGCGCACCACGTAGCCACTGGGCCACAGCTTGCCTGTGACGAACAGGGTGTCGGTGGCCGGATCGTGGGCGATGCCGTTCATGACAGCGCTGGTGTCGTCGACGGTCGATTGGGGCCTGAGCGAGGAGGCGTCGACGACGGTGACCACGCGGCCGTCGTCGGGGTCGATCTCGATCAGCAGCGGTGTCTTCCAGACGTTGGCCCACACGAGACCATCGACGCATTCGAGCTCGTTCAGCCGTTCGACCGGGGCCCCGTTGAACGTGACCTGGACAGAACCGGTGGCTGCGAACGAGGTGCGGTCGCGAAAGGTGAGCTCGGAACTCCCGTCGGACATCACCAGTCGTGACCCGTCGTCGCACAGCCCCCAGCCCTGTCCCTCATAGGTGTGGGTGGTGATCAACTCGAATGTGTCGCGGTCGTAGCGATAGGCGATCTCGTCGGTCCAGGTGAGCTGCACGATCTCGTCGTCGACCACCGTCATCCCCTCGGCGAACACATCGGGCACGGCCCGGGATCGAAGAACCTGACCGGTCCCGGGATCGACCTCGCGGAGTGTCGAAGCCCCGACCAACCCGGTGCTCTCGAACAGCCGGTCGCCGTCGAACTCCAGACCCTGCGTGAAGGCAGCGGGGTCGTGGTCGACGACGGCGACGATCTCGAACGTGGCGGCGACCGGGGCCACGCGCTCGGCCGGGTCGCGCACAGCCGAGTCAGCGATCGCCGGAAAGGTGGGCTCGGGCGACTCGACCCCGGCGAACTCCGTCATCACCGCCGCGGTGTCATCGCTGTCGTCGAGCAGCGTCCAGGCGATCAGTCCGATTGCGACGGCAGCGGCCACACCACCGGCCGCAGCCAGTCGACGGCCTCTACTCATCTGGCGATCGGTTCCGAGCCGCCGGGTCGACGGACGGATCGATCTCGGTGGGGACGAAGACCTGCTCGAGTACGGGCAGCTCCGGGGCCGGTTCGCGGTAGACGAAGCCGGCGCCGATGGCGATCCCGCAGGTCTCTTCGATGTAGTCGAGCGAGTTCTCCACACCTACCGGCGGCTGTGTGGTCAGCGCGGTCCAACGATCGGCGACGTTCGACTGGGCGATGACCGCCACGTCCCACGCGTAGCGGTCGGCCACGTCGATCAAGTCGGCGAGATAGTCGGACGAGGCGTCGAAGTCGGCATCGATCAGGCCCAGTCTCAGCGCCGAGGCCGCCGAGTAGAAGCCGAGAGCGATCCGCTGCGGGTCGCCCAGCAGGCCCGATGCGACCGGGTCGATCCGCTCGGGATCGATGATGCGCGGGGGTGCTTCGACAGTGGGTGTCTCGCCCTCGACCGGGGCGAAGCCGATGTCGATCGGCAGATCGGTGGCCAGCTGGGAGCCGCTCGGCGTGAGGAGTCGGGCCGGCAGCGAGGCCAGGTCGGCTCGGAACGTCTCGGAGATGTTGCACAGCCGTTCCTCGATGTCGACGATCGTCGTCGTCGTGCTGCTCGTGGTCGTGGCGACCGAAGTCGTGGTCTGGAGGCTCTCCCTTTGGGCCTTGGCTTCGGCTCGGTCGTCGTTGAGCTTGCCGAACAGCCACACGATCAACACGGCCACGAGGGCAACGACGAGGACCCCCCTGATCTCTCGCGCGGCGATGTGCGACCTCGGCATTCCGCCATCCTACGGTCGACGCCGAATTGCGTGGTTTCGGGTCGGCCGCCTACTTTGCCCGGCATGCGGTCGGGGTGGTTGCGCTGGGCGGCGTTCTTCGCCGCCATCGGAGCGCTCGTGGCGTTCGTGACCGTGGCGACCTGGAACGAGCCCCAATCGACCGAGTTGCTCGTCACCGAAGCGGCCTTCATCGGCGTCGTCGCCTACCTCGTGACCCACCTGATCTGGCCGCGCAGTCACCGGGGGCCCGCATCGACGCACCCGAGCCGACGCCAGGAGCCATCGCCGGTACCGATCGAGCCGGGCCTGGCCGACCATGACCCTCGTCCCGTGCTCGTCATCGGCGACAGGCCCGCCGGCTCCCGGCCCGGGTCGCGGGTTCACGTGCGGGACACACCTACGATGCGGGCGACGCGGGGGCGGCGCCCCGGACCTCGCAGCCAGCGTCAGTTTCAGTGGCCTGCACAACGCTGAGGTGCTCGAGGCGGTCCCGGAGGCGGCGGGTCACCAATCCCGGCCCGATCTCCTAGGCTGACCGGGTCCCGGACCACCCGGAGGTCGCCCGCGGGCGCAGTTCGAGAACGGCGGAGAAGTTGGAGTACGCGCAATGGTGAAGGTGCCCAAGGGCTACCGGAGCAGGAACGTCGAGGATCGCCGCGGCTCGGGCGGCGGAGGCGGGGGCGGATTCGGCTTTCCACGGCGTCGACGGGGCGGCGGGGGAGGTCTCGGCGGCGGAGGTCTGGGTGGAGGCGGGGGCCTCGGCGGCGGGAGCACCGCCCCGGGCGGCGGCTCGATGATGCGCAGCCGCAAGGGCTGTGGTGGCGGTATGGGCCTGGTCCTCATCATCGGCCTCGGGCTGCTCCTGCTCATGTGTTCGGGCGGCGGTACTGACTTCATGGGCGATCTCGCCACCGGTCCGGCACCGCCGGCCAGCCCAGTCGATTCGCCCGAGTACAGCGACTCCGAGGACCTGGTGAACTTCGTGCTCGACGACGTCCAGCAGTTCTGGGACGAGGAGTTCGCCCGGGCGGGCGAGACCTACCCGTACTCGACGCTCGTGCTCTTCGACCGTTCCGTGACGACGGGAGGATGTGGCACCGCCAGCTCTCAGGTCGGACCCTTCTACTGTCCGGCCGACAACAAGGCGTACATCGACCTCGGCTTCATGTTGTTGCTCCAGGACCGGCTGGGCGCCGAGGGCGACTTCGCCCAGGCTTACATCCTCGCTCACGAGATCGGCCACCATGTTCAGAACGTGGTCGGGACCAACCAGGCCGTACGCGAGGAGCAGAGCCGTAACCCGGGCCGGGCCAACCCGTTATCGGTGCGCATGGAGCTCCAGGCCGACTGCCTGGCCGGCATGTGGGCCCGCAACGCCGAGCAGAAGGGGCTGCTCGATGCCGGCGACCTGCGCGAGGGCGTCGACGCGGCCGGCGCCGTAGGCGACGACGCCATTACGGGCAGCAATGCCCGCCAGGAGAACTTCACCCACGGCACGTCGGCCCAGAGGATCCGCTGGTTCACCACTGGCTTCGACACCGGCGACTACAACTCGTGCAACACCTTCTCGCCCGATTACGGGAGCCTCTGACCCTGCGATGAATTCGCCACCGCCGATCGGGCCGGCCCGCCGGGTCGAGGTCGAGGGCATCGACAAGAGCTTCGACGGAGTGCCGGTGCTCACCGGGGTCGACCTCGACGTCGGCCCCGGAGAGAGCCTGGCTCTGCTCGGACCCAGCGGGTGCGGCAAGACGACCCTGCTTCGCATCATCGCCGGTCTGGAACGGCCCGACGCCGGGCGTATCGGTGTCGGCGACAAGGAGATGGCCGGTCCGTCGAGCTGGGTGCCGCCCGAGAAGCGCAACGTCGGCATGGTGTTCCAGGACTGGGCCCTGTTCCCGCACCTCTCGGTGGGCCGCAACGTCGGTTATGGACTACCCCGGGGCGAACGCGATGGGCCGCGGGTGGCCGAGGCCCTCGACATGGTCGGTCTCGTCGACCTTGCCGACCGCATGCCCGACACGTTGTCGGGAGGTCAGAAGCAGCGGGTGGCTCTGGCCCGGGCCATCGCCCCCCGGCCGTCGGTACTACTCCTCGACGAGCCGTTCTCGAACCTCGACACGACCCTTCGGGTCGGCGTGCGCACCGAGGTGCATCGGCTGTTGGTCGAGCTCGGGATCACGTCGGTATTCGTCACCCACGACCAGGACGAAGCATTCGTGCTCGGCAACCGCGTGGCCGTCATGGCCGCCGGCCACATCACCCAGGTCGGTACACCGGCCCAGATCTACCGGTCGCCGTCGTCGCGCTGGATCGCCGAGTTCGTCGGCGAGGTCAACGTTCTCGAGGGCGACGCGAGTGGCGACCGGGCGGCGACGCCGGTCGGGTCGCTGCCCTTGCGCGATGCGATCACCGGGTCGGTCGACGTGGTCGTGCGGCCCGAGGACCTGCGGCTCGGGCCCGGCCCGGGCGGCACGGTGACACTCATCGAGTTCTACGGGCACGACATGTTGGTGAGCGTGCGGCTCGACTCAGGGGCCGACGTCGTTGTGCGGGCGCCGACCCGGCCCGAGTACGAGCTGGGTGACGTCGTGTCGGTGCAGTACACCGGCGAGCCGGCAGTCGCCTTCCCGACCTGAGTCGCCGGTTGCTGCCGGGCTCGCAGCCTGGGAAGCTTCACGGAACCTCAGGAGGTCATGTACGTGGCACGAAACCAAGTGATGGTCAACGGTCTGTCGATGTCCTACGTCGAGGAGGGCAGTGGGGATCCGATCGTGTTCCTGCACGGCAACCCGACCTCGTCGTACCTGTGGCGCAACGTGATGCCGCATCTCGTCGAGCACGGCCGGTGCATCGCTCCCGACCTCATCGGAATGGGTCGCAGCGACAGGCTCCCGGAGTCAGGCCCCGACTCCTATACGTTCGTGCAGCACCGCGAGTACCTCGACGGGCTGCTCGAGGCCATCGGCGTCACCGAGGCAGCCACCTTGGTCATCCACGACTGGGGGTCAGCGCTCGGCTTCGACTGGGCCCACCGGCACCCGGACGCCGTCAAGGGCATCGCATACATGGAGGCAATCGTGCGGCCGGTCGACTGGAGCGAATGGCCCGACGCCGCCCGGAACATCTTCCAGGCCATGCGGTCGCCCGCCGGTGAGGAAATGGTGATCGAGAAGAACGTCTTCGTCGACCGGATTCTGCCGGCGTCGATCCTGCGGGATCTCACCGAGGAGGAGATGGGCGAGTACAGGGCGCCATACCTCGAAGCGGGCGAGAGTCGCCGGCCGACACTCACGTGGCCCCGCCAGATCCCGATCGACGGCGAGCCCGCCGACGTACACGAGATCGTGTCCGGCTACGCGACGTGGTTGGAGAAGGCCCGTGTGCCCAAGTTGTTCATCAACGCCGATCCGGGCTCGATCCTGATCGGAGCTCAACGCGACTACTGCCGGAGCTGGCCGCACCAGGACGAGGTCACAGTATCCGGACTGCACTTCATACAGGAGGACAGCCCCGACGAGATCGGGGCCGCCATAGCCGACTGGTACGCCCGACTCGATCGCTAGGCGCTAACGGCCGCCGAGGATCTGGCCGAGGATGGCCCGACCGGCGGGACCGCTCAGAAGGTCGCCGGCCATGTCCATGAGACCTCCGCCGTCGTCGTCATCGCCGCCGCCTCCGCCGAGCATGTCGAAGATGCCGCCCAGACCCGAGTCCTGATTGCGCATCGACTGCTGCTCACCGCCCAGGACCGACCCCAGGCCACCGGCGTCGAGCCCGTCGCCCCGGAGCTTGCGACCGAGATAGCCCATCACGATCGGTGCGAGCAGCGGAAGGAGCTTGGCGATCAGGCCGCTGTCGAGCCCGGAGCTACGAGCGACGGTCTGTTCGACGGCCGGCTGCCGGTTGCCGAACACGTGGCCGAGTATGCGAGAGCCGTCGTTGCCCAGGACCCTCGACGCGTAGCCGCCTCCGAGCATCGGACCCAGGGCGTCGAGGATCGACCCGTCGTGGTCGTTGCTCAGGGCACCGAAGAGGGCATTGGCCCCATCGGGCTGTTGGGCGGCGCCGGCCATCGAGCCGACCAGCATCGGCAGGGCCGCGGCTACGGCGCGCCCGGTTTCCTCGGGTTGGGCGCCGACCAGCGATGAGAGCTGGCCGATCGTGTCGCCGCTGAACTGCTGGGCCAGGCCCTCGATAATCGAATCGGTCATGTGTGTCGCCTCCGGAGCGTTCGGGAAAGAACAGGGGTTGTTCCCGCCGCCGCGACCCTAGTCGGGTGGCCGGGTCAGGGCCCCCGCCACGTGCAGGGCGCCCGGTACGACGACGATTGCAGCCGGCGATGAACCCAGCGGCTCCCCGTCGGCCCACAGGCTCAGGCCGGGCGTGTCGATCGACATCTCCCGGCCTGTCTCGCGATGGACCTCGGGTCGATCGGCCGATCCTCCCGACTTCTGAGCCAGGTGGCGGAGAAGGCCGAGGCGACCGACCCCCTCGATCGAAGTGAGATGCAGCAGACCGTCGTCGGCCCGGGCGTCGGGGCACACGAGCATGCCGCCGCCGAAGAACCGGGTGTTTCCCACCGCCAGCATGGCCGTGTCGGTGGTGACGGTACGGCTGTCGACTGTCAGTTCGACATCGTGTCGTTCGAAGCGGGGCAGCTCCAGGAGCGCGGCCACGGTGTACACGGCGCTACCGAGGGGCAGGGCGATACGGTCGGCGCGGGCGTTTATGGCGGCGGGGAAGCCGGCAATGACGACCGACGCCGCCCACTTGGTCGCGTCGGCCGCACCGACTCGCATCAGGTCGACAGCGCTCGGCGGCGCCAGGGTGCGGTCGATGTCGACGTCGGTGATTCCGAGGGCGGCGGCGAAGTCGTTGCCCGTTCCCGCCGGAGCCAGGCCCAGGACGATTTCGGTGTCGGCCAGGAGCTGCACGGCAAGATGCACGAGCCCGTCGCCGCCCGCGACGACGAGCCGGGTCACCTCGCCGCGCTCGATCGCGTCCGCCAACGACTTCGACGATGAGGCGGCATCGGGTCCGGTCAGGTCGACCACATGGTGGCCCCGCTCTTCGTAGGCACCGACAAGCGAGTGAGCGCCGGCCTGGCGCCTCGCCGTGCCCCCCGACGGGCTCCGGAGCAGATGGATGGTGGGCACGCCGCGAGACTACGAGGGCTGGTCGAACCCGACGAGTACGACGACAGCTTTTCCCTCCCGGCGGGATCGCTCGAGATCGACGAACCCCCGGAACGCCCATTCGTCGTAGCCCGCCGGATCTCGCACGACCTGGCGGATCGACGCCCTCGGACCCGACCAGTCGTCGTCGAGCTGGAAGAACTCCGGGCCCCGGGCGTCGGGTCCGGTGAGAACCTCGCTGTGGTCGGCCCAATAGCTCGCGGCCACCGCCTCCAGGTCGGCGGGGCTTTGGACCGGTGTCGGCCGCCGCTCCTCCTCGGCCAGCCGGCCGGGGTCGGAGCACTCGGCCAACCCGTCGTAGTCGCGTCGAGAGAAGAGCAGCACCCATCGGAACGCCTCGTTGCGCACGAGCACTCGGAAGCCCCGCTGATCGGTCGTCACATCGATGCGGGTCGGGGGGCGCACCGGCGTCGACTCGTCGATCGGCTGGGGGTTGGTGAGGCGTTCCCATTCATCGATCAGGCTCGAGTCGACCTGTCGGATCAGCAGGGCCAACCACCCGATGATGTCTTCGACGGCGTCGGTCTTGACCGAGTCGGGCACGGTCTGGTTCATGGCCCGATACGTGTCGGTCAGGTACCTCAGCAGCAGGCCCTCCGACCGCTTGATGCCGTAGTCGGAGACGTACTCACCGAAGGTCATCGCCCGCTCGAACAGCTCCCGGGCGACGGACTTCGGTTTGACGTTCTCGGACCCGACCCAAGGGTGTGTGGTGCGGAACCCGTCGAAGGCGTCGTACAGCTCGTTGCGCAGGGGCTTCGGGTACTCGACCTCGTCGAGGCGTTCCATGCGCTCCTCGTACTCGATGCCCTCGCGCTTGAGCTCGGCGAGCAGGTCGGTGCGGGCCCGGTCGAGCTGAGCGGCGAGGATGGGTCCGGGGTTCTCGAGCACCGACTCGACCACCGACAAGACGTCGAGGGCGTGCTCGGGACCATCGGGGTCGAGAGCCTCGATGACCTCGAGGGCGAACAGCGACAACGGCTGGTTGAGCGCGAAGTCGTCCTGCAGATCGAGGGTGACCCGCACCGTGCGGCCCGCCTCGTCGGGCTCGGAGAGCTGTTCCACCACTTCGGCATCGCGCAACGACCGGTACATGGCTATCGCCCGGCGGATGTGACCACGTTGGGCGGTTCGGGTCTCGTGATTGTCGGTCAGCAGCCGCGCCGCCGCCCGGCAACCGCCCGGGTCGATGGAGGCGTCGCCCGGTCCCGGCGGCCGGTCGAGCACGTTCAGCAACATCTGGTGGGTCACGGCGAAGCTCGACGTCATGGCCTCGGGGGTACCGGTCACCAGCTTGTCGAACGTGTCCTCGGTCCAGTGGACGTAGCCGCGCTCGGGAGGCTTCTTCTTCTGGATGCGGCGCTTCTTCTTGGCATCGTCGCCGGCCTTGCGTTCGGCCTGGATGTTCTCGATCACGTGGGGAGGCGCCTGCACCCACACCGAACCGTGATCGTCGAACCCCTTGCGTCCAGCCCGGCCCGAGATCTGCTGGAACTCGCGAACGGTCAACTGGCGCACGCCCGAACCGTCGTACTTGAACAGCTGCGTGAGCAGCACTGTGCGGATGGGCACGTTCACGCCGACGCCGAGCGTGTCGGTGCCGACGATCACCTTGAGGAGGCCGGCCTGGGCGAGCTTCTCCATGAGCAGCCGGTACTTGGGGAGCAGTCCGGCGTGATGGACGCCGATACCGTGCGACAGGAAGCGCTTGAGGTCACGCCCGATCGGCGAGTCGAAGGAGAAGTCGCCCACCGCCTCCCGGATGGCCTGCTTCTCCTCCTTGGTGCAGATCGACAGGCTGGTGAAGGCCTGGGCCGCCTCGAGGGCTGCCTTCTGAGTGAAGTACACGACGTAGCCGGGAGCCCGACCGGTCTCCAGCATCGACTCGACAGTTGCGTGTATCGGCGAGGTTCTGTACTCGAAATCGAGGGGCACCGGACGTTCGACCGTGGTCACCGTCGCCACGTCGCGGCCAGTGCGCTGGGTCAGGTCGTCTTCGAACCGGGCCGTCGGTCCGAGTGTGGCCGACATCAACAGGAACTGGACGTGGCCGAGCTCGAGCAGCGGCACCTGCCAGGCCCAGCCCCGTTGCGGATCGGAGTAGTAGTGGAACTCGTCGACGACGGCCAGAGCCAGATCGGCTCGCGGCCCCTCCCGAAGCGCCAGGTTGGCCAGGATCTCCTGCGTGCAACAGATCACCGGCGCCGTCGGGTTGACAGCCGCATCGCCGGTGATCATGCCGACGTTGTCGGAGCCGAGCTCCCGGCTCAGCGCAAAGAACTTCTCCGAAACGAGTGCTTTGATGGGCGCCGTGTAATAGCTGCGGCGACCTCGACCGAGGGCGGCGAAGTGGGCGGCGAGGGCGACGTGCGACTTCCCGGAGCCGGTCGGCGTGGCGAGGATCGTGTGGTTGCCCGCCAGCAGCTCGAGGATGGCCTCCTCCTGCGCCGGATAGAGGTCGAGATCCAGCTCGGCGCTGTAGATGACGAAGGCGTCGAGGTAGTCGTCGGGGTCGGCGTCGGCGCCGGGGAGGTGATCGACGAGGGGGATCGTTGCGTCCTGGCTAACGGGTGACACCGAGACGCTCGAGCGCGGCCGATGTCCGATCGAGCAGATACTGCGGCACGCCGAACGGGTTGTCGCCGGCTGCGCCGCCGCCCCCGGCGCCGCTGTCATCCTCGTCGGTGGCCGCCGCCACGGCCGCGGCCGCGGCCGCTTCCTTGGCTTCGAAGGAGTCGTCCCAGGCCCGGCTGATCACGATGTCGTCGTGGTCGACGTGACCGAGCAGCTCGCCGTTCTCGAAACGAACCCAGTACCTCATCCAGGTGAGTCCGTTGGCCATGGCGACCTTACCCTCGGTGCCCTTCGGCACGCGACGGAGGTCCCGGGTGGCGCGTACCTTGGCGCCCCGACGGATCGGTGCTGTGAGGTCGACGGCTCTGGGCATGGGCGCAGGTTAGTGGCGCCGCGGTCCCATGGGTCGTCTCGGGCCCCGGGAATGAGCTGCCGAATCTGCGGGTTTCGGCTGCATGCATCTCCGGTTGAGAACCGTCGTCGCGTTGGGCGTCGTACTCGTGCTGGTGGTGACGGCCTGCGGTGGCGACCCGATCGAGACCGGTTCGACGGAGGCGCTCGAGGAGATCGAGGTGACGGGCGGCGGTGACGACGCACCACCGCCGACGACGTTCCTACCTCCCCTCGACGGGCCTTTCGACCTCGACGGTGGGGCGGACCGGGGAGACGACAGCGACGTGATCGTCGACGAAGATGCGCCCGAGTCGTTCGGGCCGCCCCTGTCTCAGCTGGCTTTCCCGACCGATTGGACCCGGCGCACTGTCGAGGACACGTCGGAGTTCCTGCTCGGCCTCGGCGGCACGGACCCCCGAGACGGTATTCCCCCGATCGACGACCCGATCTTCGAGACGGTCACGGCGGCGAGCGAGTGGCTGGACCCCCGAGAGCCGGGCGCTCTGGTGCGAGTGGCCGACGAGACCCGCTTCTATCCCCTCGGTATGCTCACCCGCCACGAGATCGTCAACGATGCCTTCGGCGGCACGCCCGTGGCCGTGACTTTCTGCCCTCTGTGCAACACCGCCATCACCTTCGACCGACGGATCGACGGTGACGTGCTCCGGTTCGGGGTCTCGGGACTGTTGCGCAACAGCGACCTCGTCATGTGGGATGACGCCACGACCTCGCTCTGGCAGCAGGCCACCGGCGAGGCGCTGATCGGCCACTATGCCGGAAGCCGCCTCGACATCGTGCCGACGGCGATCGTCTCGTTCGAGCAGTTCGCGACCGAGTTCCCCGACGGCCGGTCGCTGGCCGCCGAGAGCGGCTTCGGAAGGGGATCGTACGGCGTGAATCCCTACTCGGAATACTCGTCGAGCGAGCGACCGTTCCTGTTCGCCGGCGAGATAGACGACTCGTACCCGGCCCTGTCGCGGGTCGTGGGTGTCGACGTGGACGGCGCCGCCCGGGCGTATCCGTTCGAGCTCCTCGCCGATCGACGCGTGATCAACGACGACGTCGGTGGGGTACCGGTGGTCGTCTGGTGGGGCGGTGACACCGCCGACGCCCTCGACCGCCGCACCATCGCCGAATCCGACGCGATCGGCACCGGGCTCGCCCTGAACCCGGTCGTCGACGGAGACCGGCTGGACTTCGAGCCCGGCCCCGTCGACGGCACCTTCGTCGATCTACAGACCGGCTCGACCTGGTCACTGCTCGGTCGGGCGACCGACGGAGAGCTGGCCGGCACCGAACTGGCCATGATCTCTCACCGCAACGAGTTCTGGTTCGCCTGGCAGGCCTTCTTCGGCGCCGAGAACGTGTTCGAGGGCTGAGTCGGCGAGCGGTCTGGGGAACCTACAGATAGGTGCCGGGGCGGGACGACGCCTCGATCGTCTCGTTCGGCGGGGGACCGGCCTGCAGCTGCTGGAGCTGTTGCATGGCCGCCGCCTGCTGGGCCATCGCCATGGCCTGAAAGCCCTGGTGGAGCCCCTGCAGCCAACCGACCAGCTGGGCCTGGGCGATGCGCAGCTCGCTCTCGGACGGGGGGTGCCCGTCGGGATCGATGCAGAGCTGGAACTCCTGGAGCTCGTCGAGCAGGTCCTGGCTCACGGTGTCCTTGAGGGCCTCCATCGTCTCACCGTGGATCTTGGCGAGAAGGCTGCGGCCGGCCTCGTCGAGCGGAGCCTGGCGGGCCTCCGCCATCAGGGACTGCGTCATCGTGCCGAGACGGATCAACTTGGCGGCATCGGTGATCGTGGACCCTTGTTGTTCTTCGTGTGCTGCGAGCGGCGACGCGTCGGGCGAATCGACTTCGGCCGGGGAGGCGTCGTTCTGCGAGCCGACGGTTGACGGCTCGGGAGCGGACGTCTCCTCGTCGGTCATCGAATGATCTGACATGTGGTCACTCCGGGTTGCTTGCGCAGTGAGTCTACGACGAGGAGAGGGCGTGCAGTCCTCCCGCCGGCTCGGCTCGACCGGTGGGTCGCGAACATGGTGAAGACGACCCAGGACGAGACGTCGGCCCGTGTGTGACAGTGGGCGAAAGCGATCGTCAGCAGGCGGACCTAGCGGGAGATACTTCGTGTTCTTCGACACCAACACACTTGATCGTTCGATATCGGCCG
>JAAUYH010202673.1_pt1 | contig 14501 bp, 10 predicted proteins | sample 7278061 | NCBI WGS metagenome assembly JAAUYH01 (sample SAMN14350203, study PRJNA611818) | marine sediment metagenome | isolation source: surface marine sediment (0.6m) | place: French Polynesia: Moorea | collected 2018-08
CGAGCAAGAGCGGTGGTGCTGTCGTGCGGCACGTTAATGACGCCGATGTTGCTGCAGCGGAACAATTTATGCGGCCGCTCAGGTCAGCTCGGTCACAATTTGTCGATCCACCCGGCAGCATTTTGTGCCGGTGTCTTTGACGAGGTGATCGATGGCCAGCGCGCGATTCCCCAGGGATACTCGATTGAGGAGTTTCACGACGAGGGTTTGCTATTTGAGGGCGCGTCGGCCCCTGTCGAGTTGGCGCTCACGGCGATGCCCCTCATCGGTCATCGGGCGGTTGAGCTGGGTGAGGCGTTTCGTCATACAGCGCTGTTTGGCTTTATGATCGAAGACAGCTCGCGGGGACGTGTTCGGCTGGTCGCAGGTCGCCCGGTGATCACGTACGTGGTCGACGATGCCGATGTCGGTCGATTGCAGCGCGCGGTGACGATTCTATCGCGGGTCATGCTGGCGGCTGGAGCCCGCCGGGTCCATACACCCGTACAAAACTGGGACACACTGCATGGAGAAGCCGACTTGGCCCGCTTTTCGCGAGCCCGACTGCGGGCCCTCGACTTCGATCTCAGCGCCTATCATCCACTGGGTACGGCGCGGATGGGCCGGAATCCGCGCCGTTCGGTGGTCGATGCCGAGCATCAGACCCATGACGTGCCGGGCTTATACATCGTGGATGGCGCCTCAGTGCCATCGTCGCTCGGCGTCAATCCCCAGGTCACCATTATGGCGATGGCGACCCGCGCTGCCGTACATATCGGCAAGCGGCTCGCCTGAGTGGCGTGGGCAGGGGGCTGCGATGAGCAGGATTTGCGCGATTTGAGATTCGTCAGCGAAGTTGTGGGAGAGAACATGACGTGGGTGTGTGACCAGTCTGCAGAAATTGCAGACGGTGAGATGCGCTCTGTCTATGGTCCCAGCTCGCGTTACCGATATCGGCCAACGATGGCGAATATGGGCAAATCTCGGCGACTACCCGTGGAATTTAAGGAGTGCTTTGCAGAAATTTGCGCACAGCACGGCCCGTATCATCGTCGGGGGCGAAGAGAACCCATCGGTCTGTACCGCGGTCGGCAACGACGGACCCCTCGGCATACATCCCTGCCAGTTCGAGAATGATGTCGGTCCCTGCGCACATCATGTCAGTGTCCGTCCCCGACGGCATCTGCAAGTAGCATCCATCTGTGCTCATACTGAGAAGACGCGCGTCTAACAGCGGGACTGACATGGGGCCGTCATGTCCGATTGAGCCTTCGGCCATAGATTCAGTCGCGGCGGACATGACATCGCCCGCATGATCACCGGGGCGATAATGCTCTTCGACAACGGCCATGATGCGTATTTGCGTATCCATTTCGCGCTCTGATAGCGCGGCCGTCAGCACGATCTTCTGCGAGTCGCCGGTGTCGAGCGCGATCATGGCTCGGCTGTCTTGGTCTTGGTTCCGCACCACGTGGCCCTGAATGGCGAGCCCATCGGACTCACGTTCCTTTGAGTCCACGTGTAATCTCACCGCAACAGCTTCCCCTTCGCTGAGCTCTTGGGTTGCCTTACTGCGGCGAATCGACAGTCCTCCCCCTGATAAGTGTCCCCAATACGATCCCAGTACTTCGTGGGCATTCGCAAAATGGACATCTAAGGCTTTGGTCACGATGCGCATCTCCCCTCAATTGCGCAGCCCGCTACCGGGCCGGTTGGTCCGTTAATATGCAGACGTATGCGTCGGTGCAATGATCCGTAGTCGAATACTACTGAGAAACGAACGCCTGTACAACGCAAAATTCGCAAGCGGAATGACATAGATGTCTATTTCTGATGATGGTCGGTATCAGCGGTTGTCAATAACAATCGCCTACGCGGGGGATAATGCGTTGAAACGCATAGGTATTTTTTGAATTCTCACCCGGCATTAGACCTGCGGTGCGTGTAGATTTGTACTGCACTGATCGGAAAAAATGAGTAATTTAAACCACCAAACTATCGGCGCACCGGCTGCAGTGTGAATGACATCTCTCCGCCCATGCCGCATTGCAGACAATCCTCATCACCCGAGCAAAGTTCCATTTGGCATAGAATATCTTCGTCGGGACCACCGGCATTGGGAAAACGCAGCGCAATCTCATGGTCGCCGGCGATGGACCAGGTGCCACTCAGGCGGGTGGCGTCGCGATAACCGCCACATCGAGAGGTAACCCGCAAAACGAAATTGCGCCGGGGGCGTGCAAAATCGACACGCACTTCGGCTCGATCGCACTTGATTTCGGCTTGTTCCCAACGGCTGCTGAAGCCGAGCAGGCGCTCGTAGAGCGGCAGGTTTCGCCGCGCTGCGCCACGGACCGAACGGTCGAGACCTACCGCTTTGCGAAAGCCCGCATCGGCGCGTAGTTTGGCAAATGCGCGATCAAAACGGGCTTCTACCAGCCATTCAATGGCGTCGCTGGTGCCCGTGGCGGCGAGCGTTTCAAGGGCCTGTATCGCTTTGGGGTATTGTCGTTGGCGCGCCAGGTTGCGGGCCAGTCCGTAATGGGCCGATGCGAGGTGCGGCACCTCGGCGAGGAGTTTGCTGTAAGCGGCGACCGCGGCCCGGGCTTTGCGTTGGTTGTCGAGCTTTTGGGCCCGGGCTAAGGTGCGTTGCTGCGCTGCAGTGAGGGCAGGGTGGGAAGCTTGGTCGGCGCTTGCAGGACCTGCGGCAGCTCGGTCGGTGGCCGAGGCCGATGCTGATTGTGGAGGTAGGTCTTCGGCCAACCTCTCGGGCGATGTCTCTGGTGAGCTCTCGGGCGCCTCGTCTGCAGAGCCATGGGGTGGTGCCGATAGAGGGAGGGCAAACACAATGCTCTCGGTGCGCGTGCGCCCGGCGATGCGCACGTCGTATTCCACCGCGAGCAGGGTTTCGTCCTTGTTCAGAAACACGCCGGTAACCGCCGTGATCGGATCGAGGGCCGACCACGTGAGCACCGCGTTTTGCTCATCGCGTGCTGTGATCGTGAGTGAGGTGCCGCGAAAGCGGGCCTGATAGCGGGCGCTGGGGCCCGTTTGCGCCGTGCCGGAGACAAAGTTGGCGGCGGCAATGCGCTCGGCACTGGCGCGTTCGCAGTGGGGCACGCCGCGGAGGGTCGCACTTTGGCGCGCCTGAGGCAATGGGGTACAGATTCGAGCATCGCCGTCGAGATACTGGCCCCCATCAGCGGAAAAACCGCCGAACTTGTCGGCGAAGGCCGGCGTCGTCGCCATGAGCCAGAGCAGTGCATGGGCCCATAGCAGCCCGTGGATGACAAATCTAGACCGCATTAGGCTATGCTAGCATCGCCAAGGCACACTGAGGCACTCTGATAATGGACCTAGAAGAAGCGCGCGCATTCCACGACACCGTTCCCGTCATTGACCTGCATGCCGATACGCCCAAGCTGATGCGGGAACTCAGGTACGATCTGGCCCAACATCACGAGCGGCCTATGCCGCGCGGGCTCAACTACGTGGGTCATGTGGATTTACCGCGGCTACGGGCCGGCGGTATGGCGGGGCAAATATTTGGTCTATGGACCTTCCCGTATCCGCGTTGGGGCAGTGCGGCTTCGGTACACGGACAACTCGATGCCCTGGATGCGGCGATCGCGGCCTATCCCGACCAGTTGACATGGGCCCATAGCCCCGAGGAGATCGCGGCTGCGCGCGCGGCCGGTAAGGTGGCAGTGACGGCCGCCATTGAGGGTGGTCACGCGCTCGAAGGCGATCTCGACCATGTCGCCGCCTTTGCCGCGCGCGGTGTGCGTTCCATCGGCTTGGTACACCTCACCCCCAACCGCCTGGGTTCGCCAGCATTCGGGGTGGGCAAAAACCAGAATCGCGGCCTGAGCCCGTATGGCAAGGACGTGGTGCGCGAGATGAATCGGCTGGGCATGATCGTCGATTTAGCCCATATCAGCCGCGCCGGTTTTTTCGACGCCATCGAGGTCACGCAGGCGCCCGTCATGGTGACCCATACGGGCGTCATTGGTGTCCACGATCATCTGCGCAATATCGACGACGCACAGTTGCGCGCGGTGGCCCAGTGCGGGGGCTGTGTGGGAGTGATTTTTGCCAAGCGCTTCTTGGGAGGCCGCAGCATTGAGGCCGTCGTAGACCATATCTTGCACATCATCGACGTTGCCGGTGAAGATGTACCGGCACTCGGCTCCGATTTCGACGGCTTTGTGGTGCCGGCCCACGGCCTGGAAGACGTGGCGCAAATGCCGCGCTTGACCGCGGCACTGGCCCGACGTGGGCTGCGGCCGGAGACGTTGGGCAAAATTCTCGGTGGCAACGCACTGCGCGTGATGTCGGACGTGCCATTTCGCCCGTTGGGCATACGCTGAAGAGGCAGAAATTTCGTCCCAGCGCCCGCCAATCGCCTTCTCAGTCCCGCTCTGCCACCATGATCAAACCGCCGATGAAGCGGGCGTCGACCGGGGCGACAACCGAGGCATCGGGTTTGGCGTGCGATTCGCCGGCCGGGGAGCTAGAGGCATCTGGGTTTGCCGGAAGCGGGCCGATGACGTCGGCGATGTCGTTCAGCCATTGACTGAGCAAGCGCGGTACCAGGGACCGGCCCGCACGGATGTCATGGAGGTCGAGACAATCCCATACGGCGCGCTCGGCGCGCTCGCGGGCCCGATCGTCCATGGCGGCGCCCATGTCGGTCGGGCCCCCGTCCACGAACGCTTGGCCGCGCACGCGGGCAATATCTGCCGCCGTGAGCGGCGCGGGCACAAGTGCCTGTCCCAGCATGGCGCGCACCAGGGCTGTGCGTACATAATCGTCCAATTCGGGAGGCGCATCGGTGCTGGCGCCGGCCGACGGCACAGAAGACGGGGAACCTTGCTCTCGTTCGCTGCGTTGCGCCTCCGCGCGAAGCGGCACGCCCATGCTCTCGACCAAGGCGATGCGCAGGGCGACTTCGGTGAGCAACGTCGCCACGCAATGCACATCCTCCAGCGCGGCAAACGCGCGAATGGTGCCCTCACCTCGGGTTTGTCGGTCGCGCGTTGCCGCGGCGTTGGGCCCGGCATCGGGCCTTCCATCGGGCATAACGTCGAGCACGGTGGCAAACCAGGGCCGACGGCCGGCGAGGGCGCTCAGGACACTCTCTGCCGGTTCGCCCAAGCTCGCCAAGCCACCGGCCAGCGACTGGGTAAGCGTTTGGCCCATATGGGCCAAACGGAGCGTGAGGCTATGGCCGACACGATGCAGACGCGTCAGCGAGATCGAACGCAGGGCCAGGGCTGCCCGGTCGAGGTCGCCGCGGCTAACCGATTCCAGACCCAGGGCGACGGTGGCGGCCGCGTGCTGGGCCCCCGCGGCCATGGCCTCGTGATCGCCCGCACTCACCCGGGCCGCGGCCAGAACCTTATTGGCTAACACCGCCAGCGCAGTTTCCAGCCGATTCAATTCATCACCGTCGTCGATGCGGTCTAGGGCCCGCGCCAGAAAACTATGCCCCGCCACTTGTTCGGCGACCACGACCGGCATGGTGCTAGCTGCGTCACCTGGGTCTTCACCGCTTTGGGGAAACCGATCTTCGCTACCCTCGCCCACGCGCACCGACTGCGGGTCGATGGGGCGGAAGATCTCCAGGGCCTCGTAGTAGTCGACATAGCCCAAGTCGGCCATGCGTCCCGCTCGCCAACGGTAGCTGGTTTCTTCGAGTTCGGCCGGGGGCTCCGACCGCGCCGCCATGATGGTGTGTCGCGCTAAGGTGCCGCTCGGATCGGCGCGATACAGGCTCTCGATGAGCTGCAGGCCCAAGGTTTGGGCTTGGCTGTCACCGCTGGGGAAGGCCAGACAAAAAAAGGTGTCGGGCGTGCTGTAGAGCACGCTGCCGTCGTCGGCCGGCGGCGCCTCTTCGAGGCTGAGATCGTAAATCTTGCTCATGCGCAACAGCGCGAGGGCGGTCAGTTCGGGATCGAGTTGACCCCACACCTGGGCCAGCTTTTCATAGCCGGACTCAAGGAGCGCCGTTAGCCACGGAGTCAGGGCTGCGATGTGCAAATGATCCCGGTCCCATGCGTCGATATCAATACACCCCTGCACCTGCGCGGGGCTGGCCAGGGCCAAGAGCTCGATAGCATCGCTGAGGCCAACATCGGTGATGATCTGGTATAGCTCGGTCACGGGTAGGGCCGCGACGTCAGCCGCAGCGGTATCAGACGCCAGGAGGGCATCCATTTTGCGCTTGCCTCGCGGTCCGGCCAGCAGGGCGCGAAACCGCGACAGGGGCACGGTCGATGCCTCGGTGCGTGAAGCGGACGAGTGAGGGGAGTCGGACACGCGATCGGAAGTCATGCCAAGCGAACGTAATCGCGGGCACCGTCGCAGGCAAGCCCCTACCTGGGTTCGCTTGGCTATGCAGGCACGAACGAGTGTCTCAATCGTGAAACCCGAGACGGTTTCGTGCTAAGGATGCGGGCATGCGAAGCGGGATTGGATTGGCCTTGTCCATGCTGCTTTTGGGCATACCTGCCTGCACCAGTCGCGATGATTTGGATGGCCGCCGCCGACCTATCCCAGGTCTGGCCGCACGCGGGCAACCCTATGTCCTCGAACTCGGTCCCCATCGAACGGTGCTCGACTTTTACGATCACCGGCCAGCGGCGGTGCTGCACGAGGATGATGCGCTCGTCATCGACTGTGGCAGCATCGACATGCTCAAGTACATCGACGGACGCTATCGCAATCCCTGGCATGTACAAGTTCGCGATCGTGCCTCTGGCAATCTACCGGTCGCCCTCGTCGATGGTCTTGCCGGCGAATTATACCTGCCCATCGACCGCGACCCCGGGGGGGTGGCCGCTCGGGGGACCGGGCTCGGTACGGGCGATCTCACGATCTCCCTGCGCGCACGCGCGGCGGTGCCCAACCAATTGGTATCCGTGCTGATGAATGAGGTCCGTCTGGGCGATATCGCCATGCCGACGACGGAGTGGCAGACCTATCGCATCAAGGCGCCCGCTCACACCGTTGTGACCGGGGAGAACAAATTGCGGCTGTATTTTCGCCATGCGGGCGATATCGGCGGTATTCGCACCGCTGCCGCCTTGGCCCGCATCCGCATCGGCAAGGTCGGCCTCATCGATCGCGACGCCGATGTGCCGCCCCAAATGGCGAATGTGCCGGCGAGTGCGCCGGCGAGCGCGCCTGCAACCGGACCGGCGGCCGTCGATGCCGCAACATCCTCTGCGCAATCATCGACTGGGACGAAAGAATCCACCGCGTCGGCGGCGCCAGGCGGGCGCGAAGGCGTGGCGCGGACCGCCGACGCGACGAAACCGCAGGCGCCGTTGACTGGTGGCGGGCGCACACCACTGCGTGGCAACGTGCCCCTGCAGGCCGCCAACGTGGTGCGTGCTGGCGCCCGGATGGCGGCTCTGCGCGTGGCTCACCGCTCGCGGCTGTCGTTCTACGTCCACGTGCCGGCAAGTGCCCCCGCACTCGTGTTTGCCTATGGCAGCGATGCCCGCGCAAGTGTCCCTGTGCGTATTCAAATACGTTCCGATGGACAAGAAGACGCCCAGGAGATTTGGCAGGGGACCGCCCAAGGCGATTGGGCTTCGGCCCATATCGACGTGTCAAACTACGCCGACCAAGTGGTTCGGATCGACTTTCTCAGCACGGGCCCGGTGGACTGGGGCCGCCCGCGTTTGGTCACTGGCGAGCGCGAGCGCGAACCCGAACATCGACCGGTACCGGCAGACCATATCATTGTGTGGGTGGTGTCTGCGTTGCGGGCAGATCGGGTCTACGGCGACGGCCAGGCGGACAAGGCGGACACGCCCCATTTCTCCCGCTTCATGGCGCGCGGCTTGCGCGCTGAGCACGCGTATGGGGCCGCGCCGCTTCCGGGCCCCGCGCACGTGGCCCTGTTGACCGGCCGGGCCCCCCGCGGCCATACCATCACCGCGGACAGCGATACCTTGGCCACTCGGATGAGTGCCGCCGGGTACACTACCGCATTGATTAGCGGCAATGGTTTTGTCAACGATGAGGCCGGTTTTGCCCGCGGCTTCGATCTCTACGAAAACCCCATGCGCCGTCGTCGTCCCTACCAGGCGCGGGTGCTTTGGCAGAGGGCGCGCCGGTTCATCGAACGTCACACCAAGGGGCGAACATTTTCCTATATCGTCACAGTAGAGCCACATCTGCCTTATCAACCGAGTCCCGAGAGCCTGCAGGCGGCGTGGCATGGCGAAAACGGGCGTCCCCGGCCCATCGTTCCTCTGGGGGCAGGCGGAGATACCGCGGCCCTGGCGGCAGCGGTCGCTGCGGGCACACGCAAGCTCACCAGCGATGAGCGCGCCTATATCAGCGCACTCTACAATGCCGAGGTGCGTGATGCCGATGCGGCTTTTGGCGCCATGCTCGACGACTTGCATCGATTGGGCGTCGCCGATCGAACAGCGGTGGTTCTCCTTGCCGATCACGGCGAGGAGTTATGGGAGCGGGGCGGCTTTGGCCACGGGACCCATCTGCACCAAGAGGTATTGCGCATTCCGCTCGTGATTGCGCCAGCCGGCAGCCTCAGTCGTGGCGTGAACGCCGATAGCGCTCGCACGCTCGAGGGCGATATCGGCGCATTCGATATTCATGCGAGCATTCTCGATTTAGCGGGTTTGGCCCCGGGACCGGGCGGGCAGGGCGAGAGCGTCCTGGGCGTACGCAGTCCGGGCCCCGTGCCGATCTTCAGCGTTTTGCCCGATCGCACGCGGCGTGCGCGCGCACTCAAACTCGGCCGCTACAAGTGGATCGTCCCCCGTCACGGCAATCACGTGCTCTACGACGTCTCCGCAGATCCGGGCGAGAGCCGCGATGTGGCCGACGCCCATCCAGTGGTCGAGCGATATATGCGCAACGCCTTTAGCTTGGGTGTGGCCTACGAACGGGTATGGAGTCGGCAACGCTGGGGCCACGCCGCTGCACTCGGGGCCGCCTTTGCCGCCGATCACGGCCTGTAGCGCCGCTCTATGCAGACCGGCGCCTTGTGTCAGCGTTCGTGATCTCGACACCTGCGTTTCGAGCTGGATTGAGTGATACATACACAGAGGCCGGTTTCTTTGGGCAACCACTTTACCTACAGGCCGGTCCCAATACTACCTAGGCAAGCGGCAGCTGTGCCGCGCATTATGAGGGCGATTCTGTGACCACGACCATCACCACGACCGAACACACTGTAGTTCGCCCCTCGCGGCGACAGGCCGCTACATATGAGACGGACTCCGCGCTCATCGATGCCTGTCGACGGGGTGAGGAGCGGGCCATGGAAGCGCTCTATTACCAGTATAAGCGCCGGGTGTTCGGTCTGGTGAGCCGCATCGTCGGCCCCAGCGATGCGGAAGAAGTCGTACAAGAGGTCTTTGTGCGCATCTTTCGTGGACTGGCCAAATTCAGGGGGGATGCGGCGTTGGGGACATGGATCTATCGGCTCACAGTCAATGCCGCTCTGACCTATGCCAGCCGTCGCGGCCAGCATCCTCACGTCGGCGACGAGGTGTTGGCCGATGTGGCCGCACCGTCGGCCCCATCGCGTGACCCGCAGCTGGCCAGCCGGCTTGAGCAGGCACTGGCGGCACTATCCCCCGGTTACCGCGCCATCTTGGTGCTTCACGATGTCGAGGGCCTGTCCCACGAGGAATGTGCAGCCATCATGGGTTGTCGAGTGGGTACGTCGAAGTCACAGCTGCACAAGGCACGAGCCCGGATGCGGGCGATTCTCGGTCCTGGGCTTGAGCCCGGCGGTGCACGGGGATCGACATCGCCAGATCTCGACGCCGCCACCGCCGATGGGCATGGGCAGGGAGCACGCCGCCGCCGCCGTCGAGGAGATGGCTGAGATGAAATGCGGCGACGCACGCAGATTGGCCTCCGAGTACATCGACGGCGATCTCGACGACGCTGTGGCCAATGCGGTGCGCGGACATATGCGGGTCTGCTCCGCATGTGCCGGCTACGCCAACGACCTGGCGCAAATCCGCGATGTCGCCAGTCGCCTGGAGCCCCTCGATCCCCCGCCATCGCTATGGAACGGCATTGAACGTGAGTTGGCCAAGGCAGAAATCGCCGATGCCAAACGATCGCGGTGGTGGCTGCACTGGCGTCAATGGCAGTGGCAGTGGCGGGGGCAACTTTGGCCGATGGCGGCCGTGGCTACAACCCTGGTCCTCGGACTGGTGTTGATAGGGCCGCATTTGCGGGCCGAAGTCCATGAATGGGCGCAGTCGGCTCCCCCGGCATCGGATGAACCAGCATCCAATCATGCGGACGAGGACGTCTCAAACCGTGGGCTCGTCGTTTCGCCAGCTGGTCAAGCCCATGAGCTCGATGGGCAGTCCCGCGCAGTGATGGCGGCAGACCGCGAGTATTTAGATACCATTGCCGAACTGCATCGCCTCGTGGCCGAGGCACGCGAGAGCTGGCCGGTCGATGCCGTGGTGTATTTCGATGAGAGATTGGCCGCGTTGACCGAACAGACGCAGCGGCAACAGCAAGTCCTCGCGTCGCTCACAAGTGGGGTCACGGGCGGTATCGCAAGACGGGGCCCAGATCGCGGCCATCGGTCCCACGCGATCCCTCTCGATCCGCGCGGTCGCGATGTGCTCTACGGTCTGTATCAGGCTAAAATTGATCTGTTGCAAAGTGCGATTGTCTTTGGTCCCGAATCCATGTCCAACGAGGCTATGCGCCTAACCGAGTTTGCCGGTGATGCCGTGGGCCGTCCGGGCCTGGGTCTCGTGGCACCTGCGGCGGGCCCGATGGCGCTCCCCGGTACAGCGGAGGATGGGCCGTGAATCGGGCGTCGCGCAATCGTATCCGCGCGGGACGATTGCGTTTGCGAGCGGTGCCGGCTCTCTGCGTGCTGATGCTGCTGCCCATGTCGGTGAGCCGCGGCTGGGCGGAGGACGCCGGGAGCGGGAACATCGTGACCGAACGCAATGAGATCACGGTGAATCAAGTCGCAGACGGCGAGTCCATGCGCCTCGTGGTCGATAACCGCCTCGGCAACGTGCACATTGAAGGCCACGACCAACATGTCCTCGTGGTATCCGCGGTGCGTCGGGCGCCTGATCGCGCGACGCTCGATCGGTTGGAGGTGTCGCTCATTCCCGGATCGAGCAACGCGATGCGCGTGCGCACCCTGCTCGCTCCCGCCGCCAATGGCCAACTCGTGCAAGAGGGACAGGTCGGCGTCGACCTGCACATCCAGGCGCCGCGCCAGGCCGCTGTCGAAGCACGGTTGTGGAACGGGACCCTGATCATCTCAGGCATGGAAAATGGCGCCGAACTCAACGCCAATCGAGGCAACATCGAGGTGCGCAATGCCTCTGGTCGCATCGTCACTCATCTGGCGCGCGGGCGACAGCAGCTCATCGAAGTCTATGGCGTCATTCACGCCCAGGGCATCACTGGCAACATGGAACTCAACGCGGTGCGCGGCCAGCGGTTGGCGGCCACCATGCATGAGGGCGATATTCGCGCTCACTCCATCGCGGTACACGAGCTCATGATACGGACGATCCGCGGCGATATCTGGCTGCGCGGGCATATGCAGGCCGGCGGCCAATACTGGGTTGGCAATCTACAGGGACAGATTGAAGTGGCCTTGGCGATTGCGTCGCCGATCTCCATGATAGCGTATACTCGCACCGGCACGATTACCTTGCCGGGCGGCCATCGTCACCGCAGTGACGGTCCCATTACGCGGGCCTGGCATCGTGGCAATGGCGCCCCTGGGGCCATTGAGTTGCGTTCCCGTGCGGGTAACATTCGCTTCTCGCTCGTGCAATAGCGGCGCGGTGTCGTCTACAACGTGGGTTCACTGCGATTGCGCCGACAACTTGCGCTGGGCGGCAATGCTGAGAAGCACGTCTTGCAGGTGAACCATAGTGTCAAACCGACCACATAATGAGTAATACTCCTCTTCGGTCACGTCGCTCATGCGCGCAAGGACGGTCTCGACTGTGGCCCGAAGGACGCGCGGGACCTCGAAATTGCAATCGAGGTCCTCAATGTCGTCGTGCATAACGATCGCGGCAGCCACCAGTCCTGCCGGAGAACACGAGATCCCGCTGGGGAGAATCAGGCGCCACGTGGTCGCCGAGGGAATAGCGCTGGGCGCGGTCTGGGCGACGCTGCTGGGTTTGGGGTCGAGATCGGGGCCGAGATCGGGGCCGACAGGGTCGGGGCCGACAAGGTCGGGGCCGACAGGATCGGGGGCCGAGGTCGACAGCTGCCAGCGCCCGCCCAAATGGCGCCGCATCACCTCACCAAAGTAGGCGCCCGCGGTGGCAATGACCAGAGCGAGCGCCTCTGGGCGATCCTCGGGCACCGTGCGCAAGTAGTGGTCAAGGACCGGCAGCGTCTCACTATCGTAACTGAGCTCTACCCCGAGTGCCGCTTGCACGTAGCGCACAGCCTCATCTGCATGCGAGCGCACAGGCGCTGGACCCATATCGACATCGTCGGCAATCACGGCCGCAGTGTTTCGTAGCCGGCGCAGTCGGTCAAGGGGCAGCATCGACCGCGGTGGGTCTCAATAGCGGATACACGCACGAGCGGCGACATTCGTCGGTCTCCAATTCCCCGTGACTCGCCCTGAGATACATGATCTTCGCCGCAATTCTGTCCCAAAGAGGCGCGAGTAATGGTAATCGTTAGCAAAGTGCTTGACGCACGCGTGCCTCATCCTACGTAAAGATCGAAGGCAAGCGCCAAAGTGATGCTCAAAACTCGCACGCGCGTGATCACAATCGGTCACACTCTAGTAGAATTGATCGCCAACAAAAGTCTGGCCGTGAGTTAAGACGGTCGACGGAAATCGAGCCAGAGATGCGGATCGGTATTTTTTCAGATGTACATGCCAACATCGAAGCGCTTACGACCGTGATGGAAGCATACAAAGAGGAGCGCATCGACAAGTACGTCTGCATTGGCGATACAGTGGGATACGGCGCCTCTCCCAACGAGTGCTGCGACATCATTCGCAATGTCGCCGCCTTTACTATCCTCGGCAACCATGATGCTGCCGTTGCCGGGCGCATGGATTACTCCTACTACTACGATGCGGCTCGCCACGCATTGGACTTGCACGCGCGACAATTGTCGGAAGAAAACATGGCCTGGCTAAGGAGCCTGCCGTACAAGGTCGAAGACGGCGATATCACCTTTTGCCACGGGTCTCCCCTCAACCTGGAGGAATTTGAATATATCTTCTCCAAGGAGCAAGCGGCCCAATGCCTGCCCATCTGGAACCAGTTGGGGAAAGTCACCTTCATCGGTCATTCGCACTTGTGTAAGTCTTTCGCGCTGACCGACGACACGGTGTACGAAGTCGTGGCGGAGAAATTCGTCGTCCGTCCCGACCATCGCTACATCGTCAGCGTGGGATCGGTGGGACAGCCGCGAGATTACGACAATCGCGCCAGCTATACCATCTACGACACGGATGAGAAGACGTTTGAGTTCAAGCGCGTTGCCTACGATATCGACGCCGCTGCGCAAAAGATCTTCGATGCCGAACTAGAGCGCAATTTCGGCAATCGACTATTTCTCGGCGTGTGAACTCGATCGGGCCCGGCTGAGCTCGAGGCGCTCGCCCATCGCGTGCCGATACTCCTGCGACGAGATAACTCGTTCGCGGCGCATAATCGCCAAGACCCCATCGACGCGATCGCCAATGGCGTCTGCCTTGCCGCCGGCAGCAGAGATCCGCCGACTGAGTGTCATTGGTGCCGGCGTGAGCGAGGCGATAAAGGCGGCCTCACGCACGCTGAGCGTACGTGCGTCTTTATCGAACCAAAAACGCGCTGCCGCGGCAATGCCGTACACGTCGGGTCCGAACTCAATGATGTTGAGATAGCGCTCCAAAATGTCGGCCTTGGGCAAACGGGCTTCCAGGCGCCAGGTCAGGATGGCCTCTTGGAATTTTCGGGCGAGGTTGCGATCGCGATTGAGATATAGGTTCTTGGCCAATTGTTGCGTGATGGTCGAGCCGCCGCGCACAAACGCCCCCATGCGCAAGTCGATGGCCAGGGAGCGCTCGATCTGATGGCGATCAAAGCCGTTGTGGACCCAAAAACGCGCGTCTTCGGCTGCGACAAAGGCTTTGGGCAAATAGGTCGGCAATTCGGTGAGCGCGATGTATTCCATACGACGACGCAACCGATCCCCTGACCGACGTCGGGGCTGCGACGCGAGATGCCCCGGTCGCCATAACGCGGGTGGCCAGGCATTGCCGTCCAGCTGGCGTGGATCCACGTCGCGGGCCTCGCGAATGACGCGACACGCTTCGTCGATGTCGACCTTGAGCGCGGTCTTCGATGTATGCGTGCGATCAAATTGCAGCTCGATATTCCCCGCGATTTGACCGGCCAGATCAAGGCCGCGCAAACGCGGTCGCATGCCTGCTGGCAAGGACGCCAGACCCTCGCCACAGGGCACTGAGCCGAGTTCGATAGCCATATCGCCGCGGTCGGGCAGCC
>JAAUYH010030356.1_pt1 | contig 14499 bp, 12 predicted proteins | sample 7278061 | NCBI WGS metagenome assembly JAAUYH01 (sample SAMN14350203, study PRJNA611818) | marine sediment metagenome | isolation source: surface marine sediment (0.6m) | place: French Polynesia: Moorea | collected 2018-08
CGGACCGTGGTGAAGATCCATACCCAGCACATCAGGACAGTAGGTCTCCCAGTAGTCCCGGGAATAGGTCAGGTGCTGATGCCAGGCCTGGTCCACCTGGTCTGATGGCGTCACCGGATGGCCAGCGGCCACCGCCAGGAAAGAGAAGCGGCGGTACTCCTCCAGCACCCGGCGGGCATAGTCCTGGGACCAGCCGTTATCCCGCGCCAGCCGGCCGGCAAAACTGAGTTGCGCGTCGCTGCAGGGAAACGGGTGCGACTGGACGCGGTGCCACAGATCGGATGCTGCCATCATGTTTTCCTTTGCTTCCTTTATGCGACACAAATAATACGATATTTTTGTCGTATAATTCCCGGGCAATAAGTCACGGCAGTGAAATCGATGAACCAGGGCAACAAAAACTGGACCTTCCTCAGCAACCACGCCCACGTGTTGATCTGCCTCAGCCGAGATCCGCATCAGACCCTGCGGCAGGTGTCACTGCAGGTGGGCATCACCGAACGGGCAGTCCAGCGAATCGTCGCGGACCTGGAAACAGCCGGCGTGATCAAACGCAGCCGGCACGGCCGCCGCAATGTCTATGAGCTCTGCCTGGAACTGCCCCTGCGCCACCCGCTGGAGGCACATCGCAGCGTCGGGGACTTGATTCAGTTGCTGGGACACTCTCGGTCGTGATGAGCTCTACAGGTCCACACTTCTGAGGAAAAGATGCGCGAGCTTTTGAATCGAATTCCGCTGTCGCTGGTGATCGTGCTGTGTCTCACCATCGGACTCGCGCCGTTCACGCCGCAACCCCATGTCTGGGAAAAGCTCCAGATGCTGGCAAACGGCGAGCTGTCAAAGCCCATCGACATCTTCGACCTGGTGCTGCATGGAACGCCCTGGATTCTGCTGCTGGCGAAACTGGCCAGTGGGAAATCTCTCGAGGAACAGGATTAAGGGGAACGCAGGCCATATCTCACAGTGATTTCCGGCTAGGTACTGATCCCTACCTGTTTAGGCCCATTGCCCAATCGTTTTTCTGGCACGGCGCACCCATGTCTGGCAGCAATGACAGGACTTACACACTTCGCCGGCACCGCAGCGGTTGTTGCGTCGCTGCTTCTGGGGCACGAGGTCGTAGTTGGCCAACGCCTGTCTCTGCCACCCCCGATCTCCGAAGGATCCATGTCGGTGGAAGAGGCCATCAGCAGTCGGAGATCGGTCCGCGACTACGCCCGCGATCCCCTCAGCCTGGAGACGGTCTCCCAGTTGCTGTGGGCCGCCCAGGGCGAAACCCGCCGCCAGCGCCGGTCGGCTCCGTCCGCGGGAGCGCTCTTTCCACTGGAAATCTACCTGGTGGCCGGCGAGGTGTCGGAACTGCCGCCAGGGGTTTACCGGTTCGAGCCGCAGGGCCACGCCTTGATTGCCGTTGCCCCGGGTGACCGCCGAACGGCCCTTGCAGCGGCGGCGCTGAAGCAGACCTGGGTGCGCAAGGCACCCGCCGTCCTGGTGCTCACCGCCGTGTACCAACGAACCACGAAAAAGTATGGATCCAGGGGGCGCCGGTACGTGGTGATGGAAGTCGGCCATGCCGCCGAGAACGTCTACCTGCAGGCGTCAGCCCTGGGCCTGGGCACGGTTATGGTGGGCGCATTCAAGGACGAGGAGGTCCAGAGTGTCCTCGACCTGCCGGACGATCACAAGCCCCTGGGGCTTATGCCAGTCGGCAGGCGTTGACTGATCTCGGCGAATTGCCCTCAGCACCCGGGATCGATTCAGGGCGGGGATCCCGGGGTTTGGGGTTGGACTCACGCCCGGATCGCCGACGCGGCCAACGAACCGCCGGCCGGGGTGAGATAGGAGACAAACTGGGCGGTGGAGTGAGCCCTGATCGGCGCGGCAGCGCGATGGCAACCACCTCGATGTAGGTATCGGGCGCGAATCAGGAAACAACCCGTTCCCAGGCTATAGTGCCCCACACCAGCAGCCACAGTACCAGGCTCAACATCACGGCGGCCGACCCCATGTCCTTGGCCCGCCCCGACAGCTCGTGCCTCTCGCTGCCGTGGCGGTCTACCGAGGCTTCTATGGCGGAATTCAGCAGTTCCACCATCAGCACCACGAGGCCGGCGCCCAGCAGGATGGCCTTTTCCACCAGGGTCTGACCCAGCCACAGGGCAACGGGGAACAGCAGGACAAAGGCGATCAGTTCCTGTCGAAATGCGGCCTCATGCCGCCAGGCCTGGGCCAGGCCCTGGGCGGAATATTGAGTGGCGCGGATGACGCGAAGGATTCCGGTGTTGCCGGGTTTGCCCACGGGGAAGTCCCTTTGCTAAAACCGCAAGTGTATAACAAGGGAATGTGACGGAATGGCGACACTCGCGGAAAGCCGGCCTGGCAACTAGGCTTTCATGTCCTCGAGTTCTACACCGCGCGTTTCATGGACCATCCTTACGACGAACAGGATGGATAAGGCCGCAGCCAGCGCGTAAAAGCCATAGGCGCCGGCAAGTCCGATAGAGCCTAGCAATATGGGAAAGGTGATGGTGATCCCGAAATTGGATCCCCACTGCGCGAGCCCACTCACCGCCAGGCCGGTACCGCGTATTTGATTGGGAAACATCTCACCCAGCATCACCCACATCACGGGACCCCATGACCCATTGAAGAACACGACGTAGACATTGGCCGCGACCAAAGCAATGGGCCCGTAGGCGCCGGCAAGCTTAAGCATGCCATCTTCGCCAGTGGACACGTTAAGGAAAGCAACGACAAGCGTTGCCAATGAGATTGCCATGCCAATTGAACCGACCAGCAGCAGTGGTTTCCTGCCGATGCGATCCACCAGCAATAACGCGACCACGACTGCTGCAATACTGAGACCACCGCTGATCACGTTAATCAATAGCGCGTCGTTTTCGGTAAAACCCACGGATTGCCACAAGACGGCGCCGTAATAGAAGACGACGTTGATGCCGACCAGTTGCTGAAAGGTGGCAAGGCCGAGACCCACCCAGACCAGGCGTCGGATCCGATTCGTCTGTGGGTCGATCAGGTCCTGCAGGCGCGGATTGTGATGATCCCTGGCCAGGGATTCATCGATGTCGTTTACTTTGCGCTGCGCCTCTTCCGCCCCCCCGAGTTTTGTCAGTACGTCAACGGCCTCGGCACTGCGTCGGCTCAACACGAGATAACGGGGGCTTTCAGGAATGAAGAACAGCGCGACCAGGAAAACGGTCGCCGGCAAGATCTCGACCCAGAACATCCACCTCCAGGCCTCGAAGTCGAACCAGAACTGCGCCGTGGACGAACCGGCCCATTTGGCAATCAGGTAATTACTGAGGAAAGCGACAAACAAACCGCTGATGATGGCAATTTGCTGAACAGTGGCCAGCGCGCCACGGTAGCGGGCCGGCGCTACCTCGCTGATATAGGCCGGGGCGAGAACACTCGCGGCGCCCACGGCCAGGCCGCCCAACACACGATAGATGACGAATTCGAGGGAACCCGAGGCCACACCGGATCCCCAGGCACTCAGGATGAAGCAGGCCGCCGCAACGCGCATGACACCCCTTCTGCCGAAGCGGTCCGCCAGGCGGCCGGCGAAGTACGCGCCCACGGCACAGCCCAGCAGCATCGAGGCGACGTTGAACCCGGTGCCTACGCTGTCCGAATCGAACGCAATTTGCAGGCCGTCAACCGTGCCGTTGATCACGCCACTGTCGAAGCCAAACAGGAAGCCGCCAATGGTGGCGATGCAGCTTATGACAATGACATAGACGGTATGCTGGTCGTTCTGGCCCAAACTAGCTTGCGCCTCGAACGATGTAGTCGTTGATGAGGTTTTCGTAGAGTTCCTGCTTGCCGCTGACCAGTTCGGGCTCACCCGTTGCCACCGCAATGTCCCTCAGATCAGTTAGCGAAAGCTCGCCATTCTCGAATCGCTTTCCGTCACCGGAGTCAAAACTCGCATAGCGTCCATCACGCAAATCACTGGAGCGTTGATCGGCCAGGATTCGATCCGCAATGATCAATCCACGGGCGAAACAGTCCATGCCCCCGATGTGGGCGATGAACATATCCGACAGATCAGTGGACTCACGTCGAACCTTCGCATCGAAATTCAGCCCACCACTGCCAATGCCACCCATTTTCAGTACCACCATCATGGCGTGGACGGTGTCGTAGATACTGGAAGGAAACTGGTCGGTATCCCAGCCATTTTGGGGGTTACCCATATTGGCGTCGATGGAACCGAGCAAGCCGGCGTCAGCCCCCATTTGCAGGTCGTGGGCAAAGGTGTGTCCCGCCAGGGTGGCATGGTTGGCCTCGACGTTGAGCTTGAAATCACCGTCCAGACCGTGATGCCGAAGGAATCCGATGACGGTTTGCGCGTCAAAATCGTACTGGTGATACATGGGCTCCATGGGCTTGGGCTCGATCAGGAAGGTACCCTCGAAACCAATGGAGCGGCCATATTCCCTCGCCTTGTCGAGAAACATCGCCAGGTGTTGCAGCTCGCGCCGGGTGTCGGTGTTCTGCAGGTAGGCATAACCCTCGCGGCCACCCCAGAAGACGTAGTTCTGACCGCCCAGCGCAACAGTGGCGTCCAGGGCGGCTTTGACCTGTGACGCGGCATAAGCGACAACATCGAAGCTGGGATTGGTCGACGCACCATTCATGTAGCGGGGATTGGAGAACAGGTTTGCCGTTCCCCACAACAACTTCATGCCGGTTTCAGCCTGGCGCTCGTTCGCCAGATCCACCATGGTTTGAATGTTGGCGTCTGACTCATCGATCGAGGCACCTTCCCAGGCCATGTCAAAATCGTGGAAGCACCAGAACGGCACGTTGAGCTTGGTGCAGAATTCAAACGCGGCGTCCATCCGTTTCCTGGCCATCTGCACCGGGTCGGAGCTCCTCGCCCATGCCTGATCCCGGGTACCCGGGCCGAACGGATCGGCCCCCGTGGCGCAGAAATTGTGCCAATAGCAGACGGCAAAACGCAGGTGCTCCTCCATGGTCTTTCCAGCCACCCGGCGTTCCCGGTCGTAGGCTTTGAAAGCGAGCGGATTATCGGACTCGGGTCCTTCAAACTGGATCTGACCGATACCCGGGAAGTACTCCGTGTCACCCTTGAAAACTGTTCGACTCATTTTCTTCGCCTCTTTGGCTCAGCTGTACAAGGCGGCCACTTTTTCCACCGCCTGCTGATACTTGTTATAGGTTTCCTGGTAATAGTTGACCGCTGATGGCCGGGGTTCACAGGATCGTTCATCGTCGTGCGCCAGGTGCTCATCCACCAGCGTTTTCAAATCGGTGTTGGTCTGGTCCAGCATCGCGACGGCCTGCAATGCAGCACCGAATGCAGCGCCCTCACCGCCTTCTAATACCGTGACAGGCGCGTTGCACACGTCGCTGACGATCTGGCGCCAGATTGCGCTGTTGGCTCCGCCGCCGGTGACGACAATCTCCTTGGCCCGGATTCCAAGTGACGCCAGTTCATCGACGCCAAAGCGCAGCGCAAACGTGGCGCCCTCGACGGCTGAGCGAAACAGGTTTTCCGGCCGCGTATTGCGGCTATCCAGGCCCAGCACACAGGCCTTGGCGTTGGGCAGGTTCGGCGTTCGTTCTCCGTTGAAAAACGGTACGGTGATGACACCGTTGGCACCGCGCGGCGCCTGGGCCACCAGGGCTTCAAACCCCGCAATGTCGGTGCCGATCAGATTGCGCATCAACTCAGTGCTGACGGTACAGTTCATCGTGCAGAGCAACGGCAGCCATCCGCCGGTGGATGTACAGAACGCGGCAATATTTCCCTTGGGATCGATGACCGGCGATTCCGAGAACGCGTAGACCGTCCCGGAGGTACCCAGGCTCATGGTGAGGACGCCGGGTGAAACGTTCCCGGTCCCGATTGCGCCCATCATGTTGTCGCCGCCGCCAATAGCAACGGGTACGCCGGGCGGAAGAGATAACTCACTGGCGATTGAGGGCAACAGTTCGCCGATCGGTTCATTGGATGTCCTGACCTCGGGCAGGCAATCACGCAGGTCCCGTTCAGGGTCAATCGCGGCCAGCATTTTTTCCGACCAGCTGCGCGTCCTGATGTCCAGGAAGCCTGTTCCCGAGGCGTCACCCGCCTCCATGCAGCGCTCCCCGGTCAGGTAAAAATTAATGTAGTCATGTGGCAGCAGAATGCAGTCCATCTGTGCATACAGACCCGGGCGCGAATCCCGGAACCAGCGGACTTTTGATGCCGTGTAGCCCGGTAGAATTGGATTGCCTACTTCCTCGATGCACGCCTGGGATCCACCAAACGCGTCCATGATGATGTCACATTCAGCGCCAGTCGAGGTATCACACCAGAGCTTGACGGGGGCCTGCACCTCGCCTGCCTTGTCGATGGGCACAAAGCCGTGTTGCTGGCCCGACACGCCAATGGCAACCACGCTCTGGCGTACGTCCCGGCCAACCTGCTGCAGGGCCTGCCGCAGCGCAATGATCCACCAGTGCGCCTGCTGTTCAGCCAACCCGTCTTCGGTCTGGTAGAGATCCAGGGGCGCGCTTTCAACGGCCAGCGTCTCGCGGGCATCGAAGTCGTAAAAGACGACTTTGACGCTCTGGGTGCCCAGATCGATACCGAGAACCGTCGACATTGGGTGGCGCTCTCCTTCGGCCAAGAGTGTAAACGTTTACATTCTATACGCAGTTCAGATGAAAAGACAATCGGGGTATGCCGCTGGAAAAGATCTTCTCCTGGAATCAAACAGATATTGGCTTGAATTCGTAAATCGTACGCTGCCGGTAGTGCTGCCCCTGTTCCAGGCGCGTCGCCGGAAACCCGGGGTTGTTGGGGGCGTCGGGAAAGCCCTGAGCCTCCAGGCACAGCCCCTGGCGGCTCGCAAAAGGCGGGGACAGATGGTCGCCGGTGTACACCTGCAGTCCGGGCTGGGTTGTGTGCAGGTCCAACTGCAGGCCGACACCAGGGTCGCGCAGTGTTGCTGCTCGCTGCAGTTCGTTGCGGCCCTTGTCCAGCGCAAAGTTGTGATCAAAGACCCGATCGCCGACCCGCGTCGGCATTCTGAGATCAAACTCGCTGCCCTCTACGGACCGGACTTCTCCCGTTGGAACCATGCTGTCGTCAACCGGCGTATAGACATTCGACCAGACCCTGATGTCCTGGTCCCCGGTTTTCCCGCCCAGGGTGAAATACGCGTGATTCGCCAGGCTGACCACCGTGCTACTGTCCGTGGTGACGTGAAAGTCTATGGCCAGGCAAAACGTGCTAAGCAACTGATAAACAACGACTACTGAGCGGCGACCCGGAAACCCGCCCTGTCCGTCCAGGAGTCGCGTGCGGCAGGTGACCCTACCCTCGCCGCCATCGTGTTGCAGGTCAAAGTACTGGCGGTGAAGACCCGTATCGCCGCCGTGTAGACAATGCCGGGCTGATGCGTCATTCCTTTGCAGAAAGAACTCCCTACCGTCCAGTTCAAATCGACCGTGTCCAATGCGATTGGCATAGGGGCCTACCGTCGAACCCATGAAGAAGGGGTCGTCCAGGTAATCCTCGAGCCGGGGATAAGACAGCACCGCGTCGATCAGGCCATTCCGCGTCGGCACTTTTATCGAGGCAATCGAGGCGCCGAGGTTCAACACCATGACCTGCAAGCCGCCCTCAACCTGCAGGGTTGCTGCTTCAAGCTCAGCGCCTTGTTGATACCTGGTCAAGGAATCCATGATTTAGTCCGCAGGTTTGTCCACAAGATTGTAAACGTTTACACTCAGGCTTTCATCCCGGACGCGGACTACCGTTGACTGAACTTCTAAACCATACTGTTTCGGAGCAACAGGCTGCAGAAGCAGAGTACATGCCGGACGTATCCATCAAAGAAGTCGCGCGGATCGCCAACGTTTCCATCGCCACGGTGTCGCGATGCATCAACAACCCGGAAAAGGTCACCGAGAAGACCCGGATTAAGGTGCAGGATGCGATCCGCCAGACCGGGTACTCGCCGAACAGGCTGGCCCAGAGCTTCCGCCGGGGACGCACCAATATCGTCATGGTGGTACTTCCCTCGGTGGGCGATCCGTTTTTCACTGCTGTGATGAAGGGCATAAAGTCGGCGGCAACCACCAAGGGTTACTCGGTGCTGATCGAGGAAACGCAGCTCAACACCATGACCGCTGACGAGATTGGTGCAATGCTGGTATCCAACCAGACCGACGGCATCATCCTGCTGGCCAGCATGTCGCCCTTCGGCACGGAGATCCTGTCCGCCAAGAGCAAACGGAGGCTGCCCATCGTCATTGGCTGCGAAACCATTTCTCCCGAATTGGCCGATTTCCCAAGCGTGCACATTGACAATATTGCCGCAGCAAAAGAAGCGACCAACTACCTCATTTCCCTGGGTCACAAACGCATCGCCATGATCTACGGCCAGGAATCATCCCTGCTGACCAAGGATCGTGAGCTGGGTTACCGCGCCGCGATGAAGCAGGCGAAGCTCCCCATCGACCCGGGTTGGGTGGTCGAAGGTGATCTCACCATTACCGGCGCGCGCAAGGCCACGCGAAACCTGATGAGCCACAACAACCGCCCGACGGCGATTTTTTGCGCTAACGATGAAATGGCCATTGGCTGCCTGCACGAAGTGAAGTCTTCGGGCTTGAGGGTGCCCGGCGATATTTCCATTATCGGGTTTGACGACATTCGCTATGCCGAAGTGACGGACCCGCCGCTAACGACCATCAGCCAGCCCGCCGAGGAGATTGGTGAACGGGTGATGTACCGGCTTTGCCGACGCATTGATGCCGGCCATGGAACCACCAGTTCGCCGGAAATCGTGCCCCACAAGCTGGTGATCAGGCAATCCGTCGCCAAACCGGCGGATTAGTCTGTCCTGGCGTTAATTCCCTTCGTAGCTGAAGAAATCAAAATCCGCGTGCATGCGCCGGCCCGACAGATCGTTGCAGGTCATTCCGACAAATGCCCCGGTGAATTGTTCACCCCCTTCGATTCCAGCTTCGTCAGACAGCAGGCTTTGATCAAGCTCCAGCGGAATTTTCCGCCAGTCCTCGCCATCCTCAGACCAGGAGAAAACCAGGCGCGCATGGTCAACCGACGCTCGAAGCCACACCTGTCCGGATCCGGGAAGGCGGATGCGGCTGTCGTGAATCGGAAAAGTCACCGCGGATGTCAAATCCGCTTCACAACTCATGATGCCGATATGCCTTCCAATGTCGTCATCGGTTGAGACGTACAGGTAGTGGAACTTGCAGGAATTGTAGTAACAGATCAGGCCCGCCATTTGCTGGAAGTTTTGCGGCTCAAAATCAATCGCCGTGCTGGCTTCGTAGGCAAAATCCACCTGGCGCCGGGCGATCAATGCCTGGTTGTACAGGCTGCCCGGGGACTCCATGCCATACAGTCGCAATTTGCCGGGCGCGTCGCCAAGGCTGTAGAAGCTCTCGGGATAAGGTGTGCGCAGCCACTGGTAGACGCTGTCCAGTTGGGTCGCCTGGAAGTCGTCATGCTGTGTCACGCTGAACGGTTCGTCCAACGGCAGGTCTGGCGGATCGATCGCCGGTTCAGGAAGGTGGCCGCCGCTGTGCAGACGAATCCAACCATCCTCGGTCTTGCGCATGCGCTGGATTGCCGTTTCCCGGCCCAGTACGCACAGGCGGGTCCCATCAAGCGGCCGGCCGCAGAGGTGGACCAGGAATAACTCTCCATCGGCTGATTCGACCAGGTCGGCGTGACCGTTGCGCTGCAGCGGCCAGTCCGGATCGTCCCGGGCCGTGACCACGGGACCGGACGGGTCCGCCTCGTAGGGGCCATGGACTGACGTCGCGCGCGCCATGGTCACCGCGTGGCCGTAACCCGTGCCGCCTTCCGCGGTCATCAGGTAGTAGTAGCCGTCGTACTTGTAAAGGTGCGGCCCCTCGGTGAAGTCCAGCTCTGTACCTGGAAAGATGTGCTGCGGTTTACCCAGCAGCTTGCGCTTCTCGTCGGAATATTCCTGCAACACGATCCCGTTGAAATACGACCGGTCCGGCCGATGGTCCCAGATCATGTTGGTGTACCACTTGCGACCATCGTCATCGTGAAACAACGATGGATCAAAGCCGCTGGAATTGAGGTAGGTCGGATCAGCCCAGTCACCGTCGATGGAGGCGCAGGTGGTCAGGTAGTTGTGGGTATCCTTGAAGTTGCCGTCGAACCGTCGCACATCGGTGTAGCAGAGCCAGAACAGCCCATCGGCATGACTCAGGCAGGGCGCCCAGACGCCACAGGAGTCCGGTTCACCCCGCATGTCCAGTATGCTGGCCCGGTTCAACGGGCGGGCAACCAGTCGCCAGTTCTCGAGATCCCTGGAATGATAGATCTGGATTCCCGGAAACCACTCAAAGGTCGAAACAGCAATATAGTAGTCGGCACCCACCCGGCAGATGGATGGGTCCGGATTGAATCCGGGCAAAATCGGATTCCTGATCTTACCGCGCACAGTCAATGCGTTTCTCCCTGGGACTGGCCATGATACGGGCCTTGTCCGCGTTCAGATTGGCGTAGGCCTTTCCACTGTCTTTTATCACGCGTTCCTGGGTGTCAAAGTCCACGTGTACCAGCCCGAATCTTTTCGAGCAGCCTTCCGCCCATTCGAAATTATCCAGCAGGGTCCAGCAGATGTATCCCCGGATATCAACACCCGACTGCACCATGTCCGTAATCACCTGCAGATGCCGCTGAATATAGTGGAACCGGTCAGGGTCGTGCACCGTTTCGCCGTCCAGCTGATCTTCGAAGGCGGCGCCATTTTCTGACACATACAGCGGCGGAACATCATAGTGTTCCCGCAGGATCGAAATGACCTCCCGCAGCCCTTCCGGATACACCTCCCAACCCATTTCGGTCAGGGGATAATCCTGGCCGGTCACGATCTCGGGGACACCGTTTTCGCCCGGTTTCACGAGGTTCCGTGTGTAGTAATTCCACCCAAGATAATCGCAGGGCGCCGCAATGGTCTCCAGGTCACCCGGCCGCATGTAGGTGGCGACCTGGGATTGAAAGTCCTGTGGGTAATGACCACTCAAGATCGGCGCTGCAAACCGGTGAATCTGTTCTGATTCCAAAATGCTCGCAGCTTCCGCGTCGGCATTTGACTCGGAATACGGGTAGGACGGGCCACCGTTCAAGACGATTCCGAGCTCCGCGCTCGGGGCGCGCTCGCGCAGGGCCTGCATTGCAAGGCCATGGGCGAGCAACAGGTGGTGGGTTGCGGCAACGGCGGCGCCTTGGTCACGCAGCCCGGGAGCATGAACACCTGTCCGGTGGCCCAGGTGAACGATGCACCAGGGTTCATTGATCGTGGTGTAGAAATCCACGCTGGATCCCAGCCCGGTGGCCACAGCCGCCGCATACTCCGCGAACCGTAAAGCCGTATCGCGATTCTGCCACCCTCCCCTGTCCTGCAGGTACTGGGGAAGGTCCCAGTGGTGCAGGGTCACCATGGGACGAATCCCGTGGCTGCGCAGCGCCTCGGCGAGCCGCCGGTAGAAAGACAGCCCCTCCTCATTCACTACCCCGGAGTCGTCGGGGAATACTCGCGACCAGCTGATGGAAAACCGGTACACCTCAACACCCAGTTCCACCAGCAGCGCGACGTCTTCCTGCCAGTGTTGGTAGTGATCACAGGCCACCTCACCGGTGGACTGGTCGGCAATGTTTCCGGGTTTTCGGCAGAACGTATCCCAGACGGAATCCGTGCGCCCCCCGGCTGTTGTGGCGCCTTCGATCTGGTAGGACGAGGTGGCAATACCTAACACAAAGTCGTCTGTCATCAGCGGCTTCAGCGTGTCGGTATCGAACGATAGGGATTGCTTCATGAGTTGGTTCCAGTGCGTCCTGGTGAAACAGCAGGCGTGCTTGAAGAGTATATTGTAAACGTTTACAGTGACAAGAGGAAATCAGGGCAAAAACCCTGCAAATCATTGATAATCAAAGAGATACGCCGCCATGAGCATTCATCGGAGTTGGAACAGCCTTTTGCTAACCTGTGCACTGCTGCTTGGCGCCGGATGCACCGCCGATGACCCGGCTGAATCCTCAATGATCGAGGATGCCGGGGCAGCCGAGCCTGGCGCCATGAAGCAGCTCATCATGGGCCAGGACCTCGGCGCGATTCGCGGCTACATGGGCAGCAGCTGCTGTGTACAGCCGGACGGATTGACCGCTTACCTGGATTTCTATGACATCCTGAAACCCGGGGATTTCGGCGGGCTTGGTATCGATGCCGAGGGCAAGCCCATCGACTTCGAATTTTCCTGGGGCTCCGGCCCGAACAGTGCCTACGTCACGGCAACCGGGTTTGGCGTCAGCGACATTGCCATCGGCCTATCCATCACCGAGAACGAGCACCCCGGAGGTCTGCAGAGAATCGTCGATGGATTGCAGGATGACGAGATCCGGCAGCTCGCGAGGTTCTCGACCATGGTGGACGGCAAGTTGTATCTGCGGATCGGCTACGAATTTGACGGTGCCTGGAACCACGGCTACGAAAACGCCGACCGCTACATCGCTGCCTACCGACGCATTGTCGACGTGCTGCGAGAGGAAGGCGCAGACAATATCGAGTTTGTCTTGCAGGCTGGTGCCGCTGGAGTGGATGAGATCATCGACGGCGGGCACGAGGACATCTCAAAATGGTACCCGGGAGACGAATACGTGGATTGGCTTGCCCTGTCGTGGTTCATGAATCCGGACGAGCAGTCCATCGTTCCCCAGGACAACTTCACGCCGCTGACGCCCGGACAGCTTTCCGACGAGGTATTGCAGCTGGCCCGCGAGAAAGGCAAGCCGGTCATGATCGCGGAAGCGTCCCCCCAGGCCATGGACCTGAACGAGAACTTCACCGCCCATCACAGTCCTCTGTGGGACGGTGAGCCGGCCAGCAACCAACAACCGATGTCGGACGAGGAAATCTGGGACTACTGGTTTGCGCCGCTGTTCAGCTACATGGAAACCAACCGTGATGTCATCCACGCGCTGGCTTACATCAACGTAGACTGGGACTCACAACCCATGTGGGGACCGCCCTATGAAAACGGCTTCTGGGGAGACACCCGGCTCGAAACCAACCCGGAACTGGCCAGGCGTTTCAACCAGGCCGTTACCGCGTGGAAAGCGAATCAATGATCCCTACTGAACGCAAAGCGCTTTTCTACACCGCGGTGATCGCGCTGGGCGGCTTCCTGTTCGGTTTCGACGCGGCCGTCATATCCGGCGTGGTGGGTTTCGTTACCCCGGAGTTTGGACTCAACGAGTGGTGGGTTGGCGCCGTCGTCAGCGCACCGAGCTTTGCCGCCATCATTGCGGCGCTGACAGTGGGCCCGATTGCAGACTATGTCGGCCGCAAGAAGGTCATGCTGACGCTGGCCCTGCTCTATACGATCTCCGCGGTGGCCTCAGCCTTTGCCCCGGACGCGGTCACCCTGGTCGCCGCACGGTTTATCGGCGGCCTGGCCTTCGGCACGCTGATGCTGGCGCCGATCTACATCGCGGAAATTGCGCCGGCAAGACTGCGCGGGCGCATGGTATCGGTCAACCAACTGAATATCGTGATTGGGTTCTCAGCGGCCTACTTCGCCAACTACTTCATCCTGGGCGCCAGCCAGTCGGGCTCGGAATTTGCGGCGTCTATTGGACTTGATCAATATGCCTGGCGATGGATGCTGGGCCTGGAGGCGCTGCCCGCCGCGCTGTATTTCCTGTTCATGCTGTTTGTTCCGGAAAGCCCACGCTGGCTGGTCCTGGAGGGCCATGCCGAAAAGGCCCGCGCCATCATGGCGCGAATCACGCCGGCCGATGAGATCGAGGATCTGCTCGCCAGCATTCGCGAAAGCGCACAGCAGGCCACCCACAACCTTGCTGCAAAAATCAGGGATATGTTCCGGCCCGAACTGCGCATGGTGCTGATCGTTGGCCTGATCGCGGGCATCGCCCAGCAAAGCAGCGGCATCAACGTCGTCTACTTCTACGCGCCGACCATATTCGAGCAAAGCGGGGTGGGCACCAATGCCGCATTTGCCCAGGCGACCTATATCGGCCTGGTCAATATCGGGTTTACGGTGCTTGCCATGATGCTGGTCGACAAGCTGGGCCGAAAGCCGCTCATGATTGCAGGACTGCTGGGCGTGGCTATCAGCATGTCGGTCTCATCCTACGGCTTTTACTCCGCCCACTACGAATTGCCGATGGAATCCGCCACCGCCCTCATGGCCAGCGAAAACATCGAAGGACTGGATCGCATCGCGGGCATCCGCTACGAGGATGATGTCTCATTCAAAGCCGCCGCCTACGAAGCCATCGGCAAGGACGTTATGAAGGCCAATGAAGCCGTCATACTGCAATCATCGATACACATGAATTCGACCGTGGTGCTGGTGGGCATACTGGGGTTTGTTGCGTCATTCGCCTTCTCCCTTGGCCCCGTGATGTGGGTGTTGTTTTCCGAG
>JAAUYH010042704.1_pt1 | contig 14498 bp, 20 predicted proteins | sample 7278061 | NCBI WGS metagenome assembly JAAUYH01 (sample SAMN14350203, study PRJNA611818) | marine sediment metagenome | isolation source: surface marine sediment (0.6m) | place: French Polynesia: Moorea | collected 2018-08
AATTGAGAATCTGGTGGACATCCTTACCATAAACCGCTTTAGAATTTACTTTGTCAGCAATTTTAAAAAAATTTAAGACTTCTTGGGCATATTTACCCGCAGGAACGCTTTTTGGTTCTCCCAGGGCGATCGTAGTTATTTCTTTAGTAGTTAAATCTTCAAAATTATCGAGCTTAAGATTAGTTTTACTATTCCTTGTAGGGGTAACTAAAACCATTTTATTTTTTAATAAATTCTGGCGAGTTTCTGTTAGTAATAGTCCCTGTTTTTCCAAGGCATCCATTTTGTCAGTAGCAGCAGAAATAAATACATCTACAGGTGCGCCCTGTTCGATTTGGCGTTGCAATGAGCCAGAAGAAGCAAAATTATAGATTATTTCGGTCTCAGGATGTTCTTGCTGGTAAATAGGCCCAATTTCTTCCATAACATTCTTTAAGCTTGCTGCTGCTGATACAGTTAATTGAGTTGATGGAGTAGCTATACTGGGATTTTCTAGTTGAATATTGCTCAGGTGATCGAACCCTATTACTAAGAGCGATGACAGAACAAAAATACTTAAAAGCCCTAATATTTTTTTGTAATTCATCATATGAAACTCCAATTTTTTGTTATCTGTCCTTTCTTTACCCCTAGTAACCCAAAACTAATGGCTAACAACTCTAACTTTAATTGAACTGGCAATTTCTTTATCGATCGCAATTCTAGTTCGACCTACTCTAATAATAAAAGAAGGAAATGTTTGTTCTAAAGTAATTTGCATTCCTGTATGAACTCCCATGGCTAATAGTTTTTTGACTATTTTTTCGTCTTTATTTCTAATCGCCGTAATAAAACCTTGAGTTTTATTTGTCAGCATACTTAAAGGAGAATAACAGATGGAAAAACCTTGAGTAATCATGTTAAAAACTTACCTCCATAATAGTTAATACTTGATTGAGAATATACCCCGAAGAAAAAGCAAATAAAATTACAAAACTAGCGATCGCGATCGTCGTTTTAATGCCTCTTTCTTTAAACATAAATTGTAGTTGGGCGATACAAGGAATAAACAAAGTTAGGGTTACTGCTGCTACAACTAATTGTTGACCTGTTAAAATACCCGAAGAATGTAAGTCAAACATTCCTGCTGCCCCATAATCGCGACGGAAAAAACCATAGAGAAAAGTAGGTGCAGCTTCTGTGGGTAATCCCAACCATAGCATTACAGGTTCTAATCCTCTGACTATGACATCGAATACACCTATAAGTTTACCTGCCCAAATTAAAATCGAAGCCAAGATAAAGAGGGGTAAAATTTCTCCAAAGTACCACTTAAGACGGACGTAGGTTTTAGTCAGAATAGCTTTTAAACTGGGCAGTCTTAAGGGAGGAATCTCCATATAGAAACAGGAGGTATTTCCTGGTACTATTTTTCCAGCGAAAAAACCAATGCCCAAAAAGATTGCCATCATCACACTAGCCCAAACAATTAAAGCTGTAGGTTCTTGAGAAAGTAAGCCTAAAATTACCCCCAGTTGCGCAGAACAGGGAATAGTTAAAGCTAAGAGTAAAGTAGCGATAATTCGTTCTCGTTTGCTTTCTAGGGTGCGAGTAACTAGAGTTGCCATCGTACCGCAGCCTAGCCCTAAAATTAGAGGAATGATCGATCGCCCTGAAAGTCCGATAGTTTTAAATAATCTATCTAGCAATAATGATAGACGAGGTAAGTAACCGCTATCTTCTAGCAGGGAAAACATTAAAAAGAAAGTTGTCACAATGGGTAAAACGATGGCGACTGCGTAGCGAATCCCCAAAGTAATGATGCCGTAATCATTCGCTAATAGATCTTGAATGACTTGCCAAGGGAAAATAGCAGCGACAATCGTATTGACAACAGGATTAATCTGGGACTCAAAAAATCCTTCAATGCCATCAACTAGTGTTCCTCCACCGAATACCCCCACAAATTGATAGATACCAAAGTAGAGAACCAAAAGGAGAATGGGAATACCAGTAACAGGATTAACCGTTAGCTGGTGCAACCATTCATATTTACTAGTCCGTTCCTTTGATGGTTGAATAGTAATATCTTGTTCGATCGCCGTAGTGAATTGATGGCGAGATTGAGCGATCGCCAAAGATAAAGATTCTACAAAACAAGACTGAGTTTCGACAACGATCCTTTCAATCTGGGGGAAATAAGGCTCTTGTTGTAGTTGCGCTCTTAATATAGGGTCTTTTTGTAATAGTAATAAAGCTAGGCTGCGTCGAGAAATACGATTTTTAGTATCTAGTAAAGGTTCAATACGAGCGATCGCATTTTCAATAGGTGGTGGATAAAGGAGTCGAGCGGACATAATCTGCTACCTTGGCGATTAATTTTTTCAATCCCACTTTTTGTGTTGCTTCCATAGTGACAACAGGAATACCTAGTTTGTACGCTAATTGATTTTCGTCCACCCAAATCCCTAGTTTTAGTGCTTCATCAATCATATTGACTACTAGCAAAACAGGTAATTGAGTTTCAATTAATTGCCAAGTAAGATTAAGCATTCTGCCTAGATGTTTGGCATCAATTACGTGAATAAATAAGTCCACCTTCTCGTTCATAATCAAATCTCTGGCGACTCTTTCTTCTTCAGTAATGGGAATCAAAGAATACATTCCTGGTGTATCTAGAAAGGTTACTTTTTCTCCTGCAATTACCGCATTACCTCGGACTAATTCTACTGTTGTGCCTGGATAGTTAGAAACCGTAACGTAAGTACCAGTTAAGAGGTTAAACAGTGCACTTTTACCTACGTTGGGTGAACCGACTAAAGCAATTGTGGTTTGAGCATGGTGAGAAAAATCATTGTTTACTGATTTTCTAGAGCCAAAGCCAAATAATTTCCAAGCAATTTTTTTTCGCTTTGGCTGACAGCTTTGGTGGCAATCATGACAATCCATTTTTTTCTCCTAATTGCTTTTTATCATAATAAAAAATATTTTTAGCGACCGTAAATATAGATACAAAATAGTCTCTTGTTAAATTCTAGATTGTCAATTAATATTTACTTTATGAGTTTAATGATTACTATATGATTGATACGTAAATTAATATTGAGAAATTTCTATATTAATTATTGTGGATTTATTGAAAAAGTTTAATAAATTTGTGCTCAATTTAGGAGTTGTCTAGGTTCATAAGTTAAGCAACTCCTAAATTTTACTTCTTACTTGAAAATACTATGAGCAGGAAAAATTCTATGTCCAATATAAAAAAATAATAAACCTATCAGACTTTTAATGATAGGTGGAGTTAAAATAAAAACACAAATTAAAGCCATTATAGCTGATAAAAAAGCAAGCATTTTATGAATTTCATCACGGTCGTGAATTATCAAAATGCTTGTGCCTATACATATCGATAAAATGAGCAAACCAATCGCTAACATTTTCATCCCTCCGAAAAAAATTAATCTGCTTCATGAGCGATCCAACATAGATCTAGCCAGAAGCGAAAGTCTTGCTGTTTGATTTTTGAGCGTGGGTCTCTTACTAGCCGATTAGCATTAAAAAAAACCACCTCGGCCAATCCCATATTTTCTGCCGTGTCTCTAAAAATCTCCTTTTTTTCTAATAGTCGATCGACAATTTTCTCTGGATAATAAATACCCAAATAATAAGAAGTTTTCCGAGTGTGATTGGCATTTAAATTGATGACTTTTACGAGACAGTGGCGTAGTAATCGACCGGCTAGGGGATAATAATTGTTAATAATCTTGATATATTCTTTAGCTAATTGTTCGCGACTAATCATCAATCTAATTAATATGAGAGTTTTAGAGAATTGGTTATTGGTTATTGGTTAACAAGTACAAAGGACAAAGAAGAAAACATTAGATATTTTCTCTATCTGCTGCTTCTATCTTTGCTGACAGACACATCATTTTCAGACAAGGTTCTTCAAGATTTTGACATTTGTTTTTAAATGTTTCAGCTTGAGCCTTATAGCTATCTTCTTCCAGATCTTCTGGTTTAGTTACTGAGCCAGGGATGGGACAAAAACTATCTATCTTCGGACAAAACTGGGGTGGATACTCAGTGATTTTGACTGTTCTGCGATTTTTAAGATTCAAGTCTAAATCATGAGAAAAAAGAAATTCACAGTAATCAGCAATATTATCTAAGCCGATAATATTAAGCCAAATTTCAACACCCAGCCAAACCCCAGTTTTATAAGTAAATCGTTTCCACATTTTTTTGGTTTTTTGTCATTGGTCATTGGTCATTGCTCCCTTGTCTTTCGTCATTGGTTCTCTCTTGGTGCGCGTGTCTTGGTCAGCTTTCCCCTGCTAGGTCAGCATTCCCTTGCGCCCTCAGGTGGGGCGGGGTCTGACCACTTCCTTAGCCGATGACGGTAGTCGCTTCGCGGACGCACCGCTTTGTATTTGGTTGCCAAACAAGAAACTAAAGAAACTAATGACTAATGACTCACGACAACTTACTTAAACCAAATAGGCTTCCTGATAAGTTTTAATTGTGCAATCAGATTTAGGATAGGCCACACAAAGTAAAACATATCCTTTATCTATTTGACCGTCATCTAAGAAGCTTTGATCTTCTTGGTCTATTTCGCCTTCAACAATTCTACCTACGCAACTAGAACAAGCTCCAGAACGACAAGAGGAAGGCAATTCTAAATCTTGTTCTTCTGCTGCGTCAAGAATATATTCGTCCTCTGGAACTTCAATAGTTACATCTATTTCAGGGGGTTTTTTACGTTTGCCTTTAATTAGACGGACTTTGTAAGTAGTAGTCATGATTTTTTTCTCCTCTATCAATCTAGTTGTTAATTGTCTTTTGTATTAACCAATAACTAATGACTAATAACTAACTACAGGGCATAGCTTCAGGAGTACCTTCAGCAACAGAGAAAGACTTCCCACAGCCACAGCCACCAGTAGCATTAGGATTTTCAAAAGTAAATCCAGCTTGAGTTAAGCTTTCGACAAAATCAATCACAATACCATTTAAAAAAGGTGCGCTTTTACGATCGAGGTAGATATTTACTTTGTCTTGTTCGTAGATGAGATCGTCAGCTTCAGGGCGATCGACTATATCTAAAGCATATTCAAAGCCACTACAGCCACCATCAACTGCTGCTACACGAACTCCTTTTTCAGTCGTAGTTTCATCTGCACCCGCACGAATGAAACTACGAAGTCTAAAAGCTGCTTTTTCAGTTAAGTAAACAGTCATGAGAATTCTCCTTTTTTGTTTGTTGGTGGTTAGTGGGTAGGGGTCAACTGCCGTTGACCCGTACAGTGGTTAGTAGTCATCTGTTTTGGTCATTTGAAAGCTATCAGCTTTTCTGCCTCTGCTTCCTCTGCTCCCGAAGTTCCTTTGCCACACACAGGGCAATCAGGGTCTTTGTAGAGATGAAGTTTGTTAAACTCCAGATGGGCTAAATCCATATTGAGTAGCTGTCCTAGGAGGGGTTGACCCAATCCTGTGATTAGCTTGATTGCTTCTAAAGCAGTTAAACATGCCAGAGTACCAGAAACTGCACCAAGTACGCCGAAAGCACGGCGATCCCAGTCTGGTTTTTCAGGAAAAAGACAAGAGAGGCAAGGGGTTTTACCAGGAACAATAGTGGTTAGATAAGCCTCCATACTATTCATGGCAGCTTCTACCATAGGCTTACCCCAACGCACACAGGCAGCATTAAGTAAATCTCGTTCGGGAAAATTATGAGCGCAACTAAGGGCAATATCAGAACGTTGGACGAGAGAATTTACATTTTCGGCAGTAATATATTCTTCGATCGCTTCAACTTCTACGTCAGGATTAATCTGGGCAAGAGTTTCTTTAGCTTTGATAACTCTGGGTTTACCCACCCAGTCATCGCTCATTAAAATCTGACGATTCATATCATCCAGACGTAAACCTCCACCTCGAACTAGAATCAACTTACCAATACCAGCAACTGCTAGATAAAGAGCTACAGTACCCCCCAAACCACCTACTCCAGAAACTAAAGCAGTGGTATTTTTCAGAGCTTTCTGTCCCTCTTCTCCCAAACCAGGAAGCTGAATTTGTCGGCTATAGCGTTCTAGTTCCTTTGGTGTTAGCATAATTGTCCCCTGTTGTTTATTTTTCCTCTGCTTTTTTAGCGAGATCATCTAAAGAAACAAAGTTTTTTGGTTTGCTTTGAAAGACTTTAAATAGCTTAGTTTCTAGAGGACTAGAGGTTAAGAAAACCTGATAAGCTTCGTCTAATGCTAAGCGATACTTCTCTAGTTTTTCTGCTTCAGTAACATCAGGGAAAGCTTTATCGACTTCCTTAATTAGTAGAGAAAACTGTTTCAAAATATGGAGGCGATTGATATTTACAAAATCGCGATCGTACTCGATGTCGAAAAATTGTAAGTAATCTTCTGCATCAGTCAGTGTGCTGAATTGTTCTAAAGTTTTTGATTCTTCAGTAGCAGTCATGAAAAATTACTCCTTTCGATAGTTGATTTGCTGTTGCAGCATCTCTAATTCTTGGTAAAGGTTATAGATAGCTATAGTTTCTTCTAGTTCACCGAATTCGGGAAAACCAAGATCGATTTCTTTTTTGAGTCGGGAAATCTTTTTAGAGATGCGGGATAAACTGGAATCACTTGTTGCTTGTTCAACCAATCCTTGCCAATCGGCGATCGTTTTGGTTAACCGCAGAATGTCTATCATAATGACTTTTCCCAGTCTTTTAGTTGTTTTTTAAGTTCAGCTAATTGACGATAGATTTCGTAAGTTTTAACGGCTTCCTCGATTAGTTTTTCGTAATCTGTTGGTAAACCTTCCGCAAGATCGTGCAAGTCCATCTTCATTTGACCTGCTTTACTGTTGAGTTTTTTGATAGTTTTTTTTAACTCGGCAACAGTTTCGGGAGTTGGGGTTTTTGTTGTAGCTTGAACCATATCCTTGATTTGATTATCGATCGACTGATAACTTTTTACTGTTCACTGTTAACTTATTTAGGCATCTGCAGCATTAGGAAATTTTTCAACATTTTTAATACCCGATTCAACTAATCTTTCTCCTTGGGAAGCTAATTTCTGAAGGGAAGGATAGCCAAAGCGTTGAGCATCCCTTAAAGTACGAGATAATACCACCAAGCGTCCAGTCCAAACGATCGCCCAACCAAAGCCTTCGTGGGAAAGATCGATTACTACTTGGCAGAGTTTACCAGTTTGTTTTTCGATACAAACCGCGATCGCCCGATAAAAGCAAAGAATTCTCAATTGAGTAGCGGAATCGACATCTCCTTCAACAGAAATCTGACTTTTCTTTTCTTTACTAACTACAAAATTGGCTAATACTAATTCATCTTTCCAACTGCGATACACACCATAATGATCTTGAGCGCGTACCTGCAAAACTAATTCTTTAAGAAAAGTACTTTCTTCAACAATGCTAGTAGTTTCTGGAGTAGTAGTTGTAGTCATAATTGTTAGTAGTTAATTGTTAGGTTGATTGTTAGTAAGTAGGGTGGGCAAATCTAAGGCTTTAAACTAAATAACTTAGCTGAAAGATAATTTTGCCCACCTTAGAGTTAGTTGTTATTACTCTTCTTCGTCTTCAAAATCGAAGCTGGTAGCATTTTTGCCCAAGGCTTTACGCAACCAGGGGGGAGGATTGCCTAAGGTTTTGACTAAACTGTTAAGAACATCAGCAATTTCATCGTCTTTATTTTCTGCTTTAAGAGGAGTAATTTTGTGTTTTAATAGACGAGATGCAGCACTTCCGCCGATGGCAGAAACATAGACAAGAGTACAATCAGCAACAGCATTAATTTTGGGTACTAATTTGTCTTCGTTGCCATCTTCCTTAAGTACTCCGCCAAATTCAACAGTGTTGAGGAAGTCAAAACCTTCGGCAGAAACATCATAAATATCTACCTTTTTTGCCCAACCAAAGTGAGCATTAATATGAACGTTATCTTGGGTAGCAAAAGCAACTTTCATGGGTTTTATTAGTTGTTAATAGCTAGTTGTTAGTAGTTATTTATTAGTCATTGGTTAATACAAATGACTAAAGACAAAAAACTAAAAATCTAAATATCGACTGGCTTTAGTAACAGCATCATGAATATTGTTTTCAGCCGATTCAATTAGTCTTTGTAAAGATAGAAAACTCAAGTGTTTATATCCCCAGATTAGTGAATACATAACTAAAACTCCACCACAGCAAATCACTGCAGAATTACATTCTTTGCCTTGTAAATTAATATAAGTTTCTGTAGGATGACCCGTTGTTCTTTGAATAATTGCTCCAATAGCGTTATAAAAAGCTGAAGTCACAAGATTATTAAGACATTCCAGGTTAAGATTGGTTGAAGAACTTGATGTTTTATGGGCAGAAGTAATTAATTGATTAACCAGTAGTTCATCAGACCATTCACCATATTTACTTAAAGTATCTGCTAGACGAATTTGATTAATTAATTCTTGCAGAAAAGGATGCTGAAGCGTATTTAAATGTGGTGGTTTTTCTAAGGCTACAACTTGACTCATTTTCTTTCTCTGTTACCGGACTAATGACTAATAATTAATAACTAATAACTGTAAGGGCAAAGAGCCCTTTGCCCTTACTAATGACCCAATTCAATAAAAATATTGCCGAGATCGAATAAAAACTGCATTGTTCCCCGATAACCTACTAAACAACGAGAACCATTACCCAGGCGATCGTAGATAGGATAACCCATACGATATAGGGGAATATTTAGTTTATCGGCGAGACCTTTTCCTTGAGAATTAGTAATAATTAAATCTGAACCTACTGCTAAATCTTCTAGGTCTTCTAAATCTCCGATAGTTACGTTATCGATCGCCAATTCTTTAAGTAATGGTGACTTGGTAGTAGTTACAGCAGCTTGAATTTCTGCACCCATATCCTTCAATAACCAAATGGTTTGATAGAGTAGATCGGGTTCTAATGCTAAGGAAATCTTTTTACCACCGAGATAGAAATGAGTATCTAAGATAGCATCCTGTAGCTGACGACGCTGACGTTTATATCTAGCTGGAATTTGGGGACTACCCAAAAAACGGGGATCGGTTTGAGCATCGATAATTTGGGCTAATTGCCAAATAAAGCTATCTACTGGTGCTAAACCAGCTAAACGGGGAATTACTTCATACTCTGTCCCAAATCTTTGTTGTAAGATTTCGGCAGCAGGACGCATACTTTCGCCAATAGCAATGGTGAACAGCGATCGATCTAATTGCTGTAACTGTTCTAAGGAAGTACCGCCAGGAGTTTTGCTATTATAATCATCATCTAAATGTCCATCCACTGAACCAGATAAATCAGGGATCATTAGTGGTTTTAAACCAAATGTTTCCACTATTTCTTTAATTTCTTCCACATCCCCAGGGGAAAGCTGCGAACCAGCTAAAATAGTTACCTGTGGTAGAGAATTGAACTGGAACGTCTCTACAGGAGTGCCATAATCTGTAGACACAATTGACTGTACCGCAGCAGCAAACCCATCTTGCAATGCACCTTTATAATCAGGAGTAGAAACAAAGATAATTGGCAGTGAATCTAATTCTGGATGACGCTGACGAATAGATTTCAATATTCCATTCATATCATCCCCCCGTGTTTCTGTTAACCCTGTAGTTAACAAACCAATTAAATCGGGTTGGGCTTTTTCTACCAAGGTTAAAATCGCCTGCTCAATATTATCTTCACCCCCCAAGATTGTCGAAACCTCAGTCATAGCCGTAGTTGCTAGAGGAATAGCTTCGCGGAAATGCCTTACTAACAAAACTTTGGCAAATGCCGTACAACCTTGAGAACCATGAAATAAAGGTACAATTCCTTTTAATCCCAGGAAAGCTAGGGCTGCACCCAAAGGAGGACTTTGTTTGAGAGGATTGACAGCTACAGATTTTTTGGACTTAGTAACGGTAGTCATAGCTTTTTAAAGGATAAAGGATGGGAACGGAGGGGCAGAGGGGCGGAGGAGCGGAGGAGTAATACTTTTAACTTCTGGCTTCTAACTTTTGACTTCTGATATCCGAAGGTGTATCCTTTAGGACTTCTAATTCCTGACTTTCTTCGGTTTCCCAGGGTGCTGGTTGGCGAACCTGTTGCCAAATGGGACTGTGGAGAGCTCGATCGAATTCTTTTGCCATTTCGATTAGTCCCACATATCCTGCGTAGGGGTTATGACGTTCTTGGTTAATATCAAGGAAGGGAATTCTGGCTTTGAGGGCTGTATATTGGTTACGTCCTCCCGCTACGAGCATATCTGCTTGTGTTTTTTTAATTACTCGTAATATTTCCTGCGCATTACCTTTAGCGAGTTGGATTCCGTCTTTACCTAATAATTTTTTGATTTTGGCTTTATCTTCTTCCGTGCTCTTTTTGGTGCTAGTAGCCACTACTTTCATACCTAAGTCTTGGGCTGCGGACATCACCGACCAACTTTTTACGCCCCCTGTATATAGCACCATCTTTTTATCTTTAAGTCTGGCACGATAAGGAGCAAGAGCTATATCGAGTTTAGCAATTTCTTCGGCAATCACTGTTTCTACTCGTTGTTTTAGGGCTTCATCGCCTATTTTTTGAGCGATATTCCGCAAACAACGGTTCATATCCTCAACGCCATAAAAAGACTCTTCTATATACGGAATACCGTATCTTTCCTCCATTTTTCGCCCCATATTAATTAGGGCTTTGGAGCAAATCATCACATTGAGTTTGGCCCGATGAGCATAACGAATCTCTTCAAAAGTAGCATCTCCTGTAATTTTGGAGAGGACGCGAATACCAACTTTTTCAAACAGAGGTAATACACCCCAAAGTTCTCCGGCGATGTTGTATTCCCCAATTAAATTAATATCATAGGGAGTAGTGTATTCAGGTTCGGCAGTTCCCACAACGTAATCTAAGAGAGATTCCCCAGCCAACCTATTCCCCAGATTTTTACTGCCGACAAAACCAGGAGAGTTAACGGGAATAATCGGGGTAGCAAACTTCTTAGTAGCTGCTTCGCAAACTGCATCCAGGTCATCTCCAATAAGGGCAGTAACGCAGGTAGAATAGACAAAGACAGCAGGAGGATGATAGCGTTTGATGACTTGGGCGATCGCTTTATAAAGTCTTTTTTCTCCACCGAATACGATATCATTTTCACTAATATCCGTAGTAAAACCCATTTTATAGGTAGTAGCACCAGAAGAAAGACTCCCGCGACTACCCCAAGAATTACCTGCACAAGCTATTGGTCCGTGAACCAGATGAGCAGCATCGGTAATGGGAACGAGGGCGATCGAAGCTCCATCAAAAGCACATCCTCCTTGAGCTGCTCCTGGTTTAGCTTGTTGAGTACAAGCTTTATTTTTACCTTTCTCTTTTTTATGATTGTGTTCGCAACCTGGTTCGTTAAGGAGGTCTGCGATTTTGGGCTTGGTCATTTATCCTTCGTCCTTGGTTGTTTGTCTTGTAATAAAACAACTAACAAATATACTGAGTAATATCCTCTCCACACTCCCCCTCTAAATAGCAGAGGGCGCGGAGACGTAGACTAACAAATTCGTTATATAGAGGGTTAAGTTTACACAAAGCAGGAATATGAAAAGTATGCCCGAAAATGCTCACATCACGCTCAAAGGGGCAGGTACAGGGAATTAAATTACAAACCAAGTGCGCTAATCTATCATTATTAACTTTAATGCTGTCTATCCAGCGACGGAGGGGGGAGAAAAAATCGCCAGGAAATTTTTTAGAAGAGATCGATGAGTTGAGAGGGGTCTGAGTTTGGATAGACATAGTTGCCTCACTTTTCTGTAACTACTTCTAGTTCTTTTCCCAGACAACCTACAACGTTATTTGTTTCCAAAAAATGAACGGAATAGATATAAGCTGTTTGTAAGTATGTGCCGATGGAAATGATATATCCTTCATCTCCTTTATTGGCTAAGGTTTCACCAATTTTTTTACCTGGGAAAGTTCCATCATTACGAATTTTTTTGCGGACTCTAACTTTAGAATCAAGATTGAAAGCTGGTTCTTGATCGAGTTCTACATCACCTAGTTTCATAATTTTCCTTTTCTGTATGATTATCCGTAGAGATTATCCGTAGAGGCGAACTTTCGTTCACCCCTACAGGCACGGACATTAATTAACGAATCAAATCGAAAGAAATATCTGTTTTTGCAGGTATAATAGTCTGACGATCGAGTTCGTCGAGGATAGTGTTAACAATCCAGTTATGGAGGTTAAGCGCACCTTTATAACCCAAAGTTTCATAGCGGTGCATATGGTGGCGATCGAAGATAGGATAGCCAATGCGTACTAAGGGAGTGTGAGTATCGCGCCAGAGGTATTTACCGTAAGAGTTACCGATTAAGAGGTCTACTGGCTCGGTGAACATTAAACTCCGTAAGTGCCAGAGGTCTTTTTTACCCCAGATTGTGGCATCTTTACCATAAGGACTAGCATCCAATACAGCTTGTAGTTCTTCTTCAAATTCAGGATTGCTGTTAGTAACAACAATATGAACTGGTTCTGCACCCAATTCTAATAAGTAGTTAACTAAACTAAATACATGATCGGGATCGCCGTAAAGAGCAACGCGCTTACCGTGAATCCAAGCCTGAGAATCAGTCATAGCATCCACTGCACGACCTCTTTCTTCCACTAATTCTTGAGGTACAGGCTTACCAGTTAGTTCGGAGAGTTTGGTTAAGAACTCATCAGTACCGCGAATACCAAAAGGACGGAAGTTGTAGGTTTCTTGACCCCATTCTTTGCCGATCCACTCTTGAGTTTTAGGAGTAGTGTATTTTTGGAAGAAGAAAGTACCTTCTGCATTGATTGAATCAGCAGCATCTTCCAGTTTGGTTAGACCGTTATACATTTTGAATTCGCCAGTATTAGGAGAATCAAAAGCATCCGCGTTATCGGAAAGAACGGTATAGTCGATCTCGAATAATTGGAGAATACGTTTTAGTTCGCGAATATTACCAATATAAGGATCGAAGCCCAAATTAAAGTTATACTTACCGTTAGTAGTTTCTTGCTTCTTATCTTTGGTCAAGCAGTCTAAAATGCCCTTGAGCATATTGTCGTAACCAGTGATATGAGAGCCGACAAAGCTAGGAGTATGAGCATAAGGGACAGGGAAATCTTGGGGAATCGAGCCTTTATCCTTCGATGTTTGGATAAATGCACCCAAGTCATCCCCAATTACCTCCGCCATACAAGTAGTGCAGAGGGCAATCATTTTGGGTTTGTAGAGGGTGTAGGAGTTAGCTAACCCATCTACCATATTGTTGAGTCCACCAAATACTGCTGCATCCTCAGTCATGGAGGAAGAAACAGCTTGGAATGGTTCTTTAAAATTACGAGTTAAGTGAGTACGGAAGTAAGCCACGCAACCTTGCGAACCGTGAGAATAGGGTAGAGTTCCTTCAAAACCAGCAGCAACAAAGAGAGAACCCAAAGGTTGACAAGCTTTAGCTGGGTTGACGGTTAAGGCTTCACGAGCAAAGTTTTTCTCGCGGTAATCCCAAGTTTTTGTCCATTCGGCAATTCTAGCTACTTCTTCCTTGCTGTGCGCTCCTTCAAACTGACGCTTATATTCAAATATTTCCTGATAGGGGTCGGTTTGAAATAAATCGAAGTGGTCTTGAATTTTACCTGGTTCTGAATCGGCAAATACGGAGGGGGTTAGGTTTTCGGGAGGGGTTAGATTATTTGCAGTGTTCTCAGTCATGACGCTCTACCTCTGAGGGAATATTATTGATTGTTTGTTGGCCATTTTTTTGGGTTATTAGTCATTGGCTGTTCGCTTTAAACAAATAACAACTAACGACTAACAACAACTAACAACTAACGACTATTTATCTTGCCAAGGATTTTCGATTAAACTCCAAGTTGGGTTATTGATTGCCAAATCCATGTCGCGAGCGAAGACAGCAAAGCCATGATAGCCGTGATAAGGACCTGAGTAATCCCAGGAGTGCATTTGACGGAAAGGCAGAGCCATTTTCTGGAAGACGTATTTTTCTTTAATTCCTGCTGCAATCAAGTCAGGATTTAGCTGTTTGGCAAATTCCTCAAATTCATGACCACTTACATCATCGTAAATAATTGTGCCATCTTTAACGTAATCTGCGGTACGTTTATAGTCATCACCATGACCAAACTCATAACCAGTACCAATTACTTTCATGCCCAAGTCTTCAAAAGCTGGAATTACGTGGCGAGGACGTAGTCCACCAACCATCATCATGACAGTTTTGCCTTCTAAGCGGGGACGATATTGAGCGATTACCGCATCCATATCAGCTTGATACTGAGCAATTACTCGTTCCGCATTTTCTTGAATGGTTTCGTCAAACTGAGCAGCAATCTTGCGTAGAGACTTAGCAATTTGACTAGGACCAAAGAAATTATACTCTAACCAGCCAATACCATATTTTTCTTCCATGTGACGACAGATGTAGTTCATCGATCGATAACAGTGGAT
>JAAUYH010235972.1_pt1 | contig 14495 bp, 13 predicted proteins | sample 7278061 | NCBI WGS metagenome assembly JAAUYH01 (sample SAMN14350203, study PRJNA611818) | marine sediment metagenome | isolation source: surface marine sediment (0.6m) | place: French Polynesia: Moorea | collected 2018-08
GCTTGCTTCCCCGGAGGGGTAGCATGTAGACGCAACAGCGGCTTTGAGCAGAGTAACCCAACAACCGCAACCGATTGCGTTGGGTGGAGGGGCTACGAAATTTCAACACTTGTAAGACTTTTGTCAGTCAACCAGTAAATTAAATATGCGTCACTCAAAACCCTTGTTCCAGACGCTATATATTCCCTCTTTCACCAGATGTCTAATAAGAGTGGGATGGGCATCCTTGCCCGTCCCAATTTCCTTTGTATTGTACATCTCGCACCGTAGACAAGTCGTGGCTTGGAGTAAGTAGGCTATGCCTACAACCGATAATTTACGAATTTTTAACTGCCCTAGGGCTGACTTATGATATTGCGTTAAATATATTACATTATCGATAACTAAATTTTTAGTGTAATTGCGAATTGACAAAAGTAATTTTGTTTGAAATAAACTATAATGAATGCTACAACGGGCATTTTTTGATTAATACTTATTAGGAAAATATTCTTTTTTAAAAGTTATTTTCAAAAGTGTTCTCAAATAAAAATCATAATATTAATAATAAATATTAAGCAGTTATTCTGGTAAATTTACTAGGTTAGGACGGGCAGGGATGCCCGTCCCACAAGACTGTATTTGAATAAGATTGAAAACCGCTATATTTATGTGTATAGCTAGTAAATTCACTATTCACTGAAATTAGAAAATTAAGTATCATAATTTATGCTTTTTTAACCCTCCTAGGGCGGTTTTTTATTGTCATAAAAATATAACTTTTGCCAAAACTGTGAAATTACTTGCAAAGCAGTAAATAGCAACTTTGTAACCAAAAAATCATACTAAACATCTGCAAATTTTGTTGATAAAACTATGCAAAAATTGCATAGACGATCTATCTATAAAATTTAATAAATATTAAAATCCGCTTAAGCAATTCTCATCAGAAGAGATGAAAGCAGTTTGTCTTTTTGAGGATGATTGTAGCATCAAAAATAAGAGGTGTGAGGAGTTCAGAAATGGTGTCAAAATTATTGAGAGCATATTTGTTTGTTTGTCCATCAGTATTGGGAGCGATATTTTTGACCTCAGGGGGTGCAATTGCTTCTCCCTATCCCAGTTCCCAAAAGCCAAATGACCTTTTAGAACAAGTTAACTCCTACAGCAACCTAGAAAAAACCCCGATGTCCCAAGTAACATCGGTTTCTCAGTTTTCAGATGTGCAGCCAACAGACTGGGCATTTCAGGCATTGCAATCTTTGGTAGAGCGTTATGGTTGTATTGCGGGTTATCCCAATGGAACCTATCGTGGGAACCGTGCGTTAACTCGTTATGAATTTGCCGCTGGTTTAAATGCCTGTTTGGATAGAGTCAATGAATTAATTGCTACAGCTACAGCAGACTTGGTCACTAGAGAAGATTTGGCGACCTTGCAGAGACTACAAGAAGAATTTGCAGCGGAACTGGCAACATTAAGGGGTCGCGTAGATGCCTTAGAAGCAAGAACTGCTGAGTTGGAGGCAAATCAATTCTCTACCACAACCAAACTTCAAGGTGAGGTGGCATTTACCTTTGCAGGTGCAGATGGAGATGTTGCCGATGGTTCGGGAAATGATGCAGATGCTCAATTTGTGTTTAACAATAGAATTCGTTTGCAGTTAGTGTCTAGTTTCACAGGTAAAGACAAGCTGTATACCCGTCTCACTTCAGGTAATATCGGTAACACATTCGCTGATGAATTTGATACTAATGAGGGACGTTTTGCCCATGATGGTCCCAGTGGCAACGATGTGGTCATAGACAGACTGCACTACGTGTTTCCGGTTGGGGATAATCTCAGAGTTACCACCATGGCAAGTTTGGGAGCTCACCATTTCTATGCTGATGTATTTAACCCTGGTTTAAACACCGGTGGTGGTGCCACTGGTGCTCTGTCTCGGTTTGGTGAACGTAATCCAATTTACCGTCTTGGTATCGCTAGGTCTACCACTGGTATTGGTTTTAGTTACAAGCTGGGCAATGCCATTAAGCTGGAGGGAGGTTATCTTGCCAAAAATGGCTCAGATCCCTCAGACAAAGCAGCTTTGTTTAATGGCAGTTATTCAGCCATGGGGCAGATTGTAATCCAGCCTGCAAAGCAATTTAAAGTTGGTTTTACCTATGTCAATGGCTACGATCCCGGTGACAGAACTTTTGCCTTTGGGGGAACGGGAACCAACTTTGCCAATGGTTTGCTCCCTGGCACAGAAGAAAGGGAAATTCTCAGCAATTCCTACGGTGTCCAAGCTCAATTTGATGTCAGTTCTAAGTTCAGTATTCGAGGTTGGGGTAGCTTCACCGATGTCGATTTTGCTGGTGGGGGTGATGCCGAAATTTGGAACTATGCAGTTGCTCTTGTATTCCCCGATTTAGGTACAGAAGGTGGTTTGGGTGCAATTGTTGCGGGTGCAGAACCCTATGCAGGCAGTCTCGATCCAGTTCCGGATGGATTTGACAATGATACCCCCTTCCACATTGAGACGTTTTACAGGTATCCAATCAATGACAATATCTCCATTACTCCGGGATTTATTTGGCTAACCTCTCCTAACCAGAATTCAGACAACGATGATATCTTTATTGGGGCACTGAGAACAACTTTCACTTTCTAGAGAATTAAAAATGACGCTGCTGATTTGAACTATAGCCGTTTTCACGCTTTGTGCAATACAATCAGAACCTCACCCCGGCTAAAGCCACCCCTCTCCTTATTAAGGAGAGGGGAACCTTACAGGGATGCCCATCCCACTCTTAGTATTTGAATAAGATTGAAAACCGCTATAATTCATTGCAAAATTCAGCAACGCCAAATTTTTCAATTAATTACCACCCGCTTTGGGTGGCTTTTTTTAGCAATCAAAAGTAGCAAACCCCAGTGGAGAACCGGAGTATACTAGAGAAAGTTAAAAGTAATCAGTTAGGAGTTATCAGTTAAAAATTCCAACTCCTAACTCTTAACTCCTTATTCCTAACTTTTATAAATAATGCCTGTGGAACTATCTTGTAAATCTGAATACGCAATACTTGCTTTACTAGAACTGGCAAATAATTACCAAAGTGGAGAACCCCTGCAAATTCGCCAGATTGCGGCACAACAAAATATACCAGATCGCTATTTGGAACAGTTACTGGCAACTTTGAGACGAGGAGGTATAGTCAAGAGTCAACGGGGTTCAAAAGGGGGTTATCTGCTGACACGAGAACCTGTAAGAATTACTTTGTTTGAAGTTGTGGCTTGCTTGGAAGGGTTGGATAAGGTACAAAAGCCCCAGCAAGAACTACAACCGAGAACTGTAGACAGTGCTGTTGTCCGAGAAATCTGGGAAGAAGCTTGTCAAGCAGTTAACTCAGTATTGCAAAACTATACCCTCGCTGATATTTGTGAAAAACGCAATTCCCGGCGGCAGTTGGATATTATGTATTACATCTGATGGGGAACGGGGAATAGGGAACAGGGAATGGGGAGTGGGAAAGTTAAAATTTTGTATTTTGAATTGGGAATAATTTATGCGTATAGCTAGTAACATTACAGAACTCATCGGTCGTACACCCCTGGTGCAACTTAACCGCATTCCTCAAGCTGAAGGCTGTGTGGGGAATATTGTGGTTAAATTGGAAAGTATGAACCCAGCGGCATCCGTAAAAGACCGAATTGGGGTAAATATGATTACATGTGCCGAGAAGGAAGGTTTAATTTCCCCTGGTAAAACAATATTGGTGGAACCTACTTCGGGAAATACGGGAATAGCCCTGGCAATGGCAGCTGCGGCTAAGGGTTATAAGTTAATTTTAACAATGCCAGAAACCATGAGCGCGGAACGACGGGCTATGTTACGGGCTTATGGGGCAGAATTAGAACTAACCCCAGGTATTGAAGGCATGAGTGGGGCGATCGCCCGGGCACAAAAGATAGTAGATACCACAGCCCATGCGTATATGTTGCAACAATTCCGTAATCCGGCAAATGCGAAAATTCACCGAGAAACTACAGCAGAGGAAATTTGGCAAGACACCGATGGACAAGTGGATATGATTGTAGCTGGGGTTGGTACTGGTGGCACAATTACGGGGGTAGCAGAAGTAATTAAAGCCCGCAAACCTAGTTTTCAAGCCATTGCTGTGGAACCAGCCAATAGCCCGGTATTATCTGGAGGTAAACCCGGACCCCACAAAATTCAGGGAATTGGCGCTGGGTTTGTTCCCCAAGTATTGAAGGTGGATTTGATTGATGAGGTGATTACTGTTACCGACGAAGAGGCGATCGCTTACGGTCGGCGATTGGCGAAGGAAGAAGGATTATTATCTGGAATCTCCAGTGGTGCGGCTTTGTGTGCTGCGGTTCGTGTCGCCCAACGTCCGGAAAATCAGGGAAAGTTAATTGTAATGATTCAACCGAGTTTTGGGGAAAGATACTTAAGTACGCCTTTGTTTCAAGATTTAGATCCGAGGTTAGCAACTGGGGTCAGCTAGAGGTAAATTGGAATCATGACAGATTCTAACCACTACGAAACTCTGAATGTTAATCCTCAGGCTACCCAAGCGGAGATTAAGCAAGCTTATCGCCGCTTGGCGAAGCAATTTCATCCTGACAGCAATCAGGAAACTGAAGACAGGGAACAGATTATTCGTATTAATGCTGCATATGAGGTGTTGGGGGATGTAAAAAGTCGTCAATCCTATGACAGAAAGTTAGGTCATAGGAAGAAAAATGATCACAGCGATAGACAACAGCGGACGGTAAATGTCCAACAGCAACATCGCAAGAAAAGACAAACAGGGAAGGAAGCGGATCAGCAAGTTGAAGAATGGTTACGTCTGGTTTATCAGCCAGTTAATAAGTTAGTGTGTGGGATTCTTTATTCTCTACAAACACAAATTGATGAGTTAGCGGCTGATCCTTTTGATGATGAGTTGTTAGAACAATTTCAGGCTTATTTGCAAAGTTGTAGAGATGATTTGAAACAAGCCCAAACTATCTTTCGTTCTTTACCTAATCCTCCTAGTTTAGCTGCAACAGCTGCTAACCTTTACTATTGTTTAAATCAAATTGGTGATGGGTTGGGTGAATTGGCATATTTTCCCCTCAATTATGATGAAAGTTACTTACATGCAGGGTTGGAAATGTTTCGGATTGCAGCAAGATTGCATGATGATATTAAGTCTATGGTGTAGCCAGTAAGCATATATAGAAATACAGGGATGCCTATAACACCGAACTGACATTTTCCATTAATTCAGTTTTAAAGCGTTTACTGGTACATCATCCCAAGACTCTACAGTCCGCAATCTCGCCACCCAACCAGCGTCTTTTTGCTGTTCCGTCAAATTTGATTTAAAAGACTCATGACAATCTTTCGCTTGGGATTCATTACAACAAGCGATACAAGCATAAATCATTCCCGATGGATCTATTTGTTCGTTTACCCAGATAGTCATGAATTCTCCTAAGATAAGTATGTCAGAGACTATTTATAAAGTAAATTTTAAGGGTCGATGGTGTTAGAAAAACCGGGTTTTTGTGGGTGGAGTATCGAATATTCTCGTACTTTGTTGATGAAAAACCCAGAAACCGGGTTTTTGTGGGTGGAGTATCGAATATTCTCGTACTTTGTTGATGAAAAACCCGGTTTCTTATGTACTGGTTATGGTAATATCCGGTTGTTTAAACCCAGAAACCCAGTTTCTCCCTACACCTATAAGACTTACATGTAATATTAATAATATTAAGGTTGTTGCGTGGCGATCGCTAATTTTGCACCTTCTACCTGACGCAATTTATCCATTACGGCTACTACCCGTCCGTGATTTACTCGTTCATCAGCGTTAATTATTACTAAAGCTTGGGATTGTGAATCCATCAATTTCTTAACTTGTTCTCCTAAAGCATCAAGAGTTACTATTTGATTATTTAAGCTGATTTTGCCTTTTTGGTCTACAGTTACGGTAATTGGTGCTGATGCAGATTGGGATTGTCCGGTGATGGCTGTGGGTAAATTCACGGGTAATCCTTCCTGTTTGGTTAAAAATAGAGTTGAGAGGATAAAAAATGCCAAAATTGCAAAGATGACATCAATCATCGGCACAATATTTAATTGTGGGGGTAAATCCGGTTCATCTGGTAGACGCATAGTTTTAATGTTCTCTCTCGTAGCGACGACGGTAGAGTAATTCTAATTGTCCACCATATTCTTGAATTCGCGCAATTTGACGCAGGTACAATCCCCGGAAGGTATTAGCAAATAAAAGTGTAATAATTGCCACTAGCAACCCCGATGCTGTGGAAATCAAGGCTTCACTAATACCACCAGTCACACCAACAGTTTTCGTTCCTCCCACGTCACCAATATTTAGGGAAGCGAAGGAGTTTATTAATCCCAAAACTGTACCAAGAAGTCCCAAAAGAGGTGCTAAACTGATGATAGTCTCAAATATGTTTTGAAAGCGTTTGAGTAAGGGAATTTCAGCCTGTGCTTCGCTTTCTAAGGCTAGACGAAACTCCTCTGGTGTCGCTTGTTCTAGTTCTAAAGCTGCGAGAAAAATCCGCGCTATAGGTAAATCAGTATTTTTACGCAGGGTTTCTAAAGTACTAACAACATTATTTTGACGATATAAATTCAGTACTTCTTCTACCACCCGATTTTGACGTTTACCCAAGCGTAACCAAAATATCAGTCGTTCCATAATCAGCGCTACTGCTAATATGGAAAAGCCCAGTAGGGGTAACATTACTACCCCACCTGCGACAAAGAAATTACTAATTGCCATATATAAATATCTTTATATTAAATCGTTTATAATACCTTAATGAGTTGACTTTATCTAGCAGTAACATAATAATAAGAGAAACCGGGTTTGTGTCGGTGGAGTGTCAAAAAAAATTTTCGCCCTTTGCGCGACATAGGGTAAAATAAACAAGTGTAAAGGGGAAAAGGGGAAGAGTGTCAAGGGCTACTAAAAAGTCCTCCCAAACTCGCAGACAACCCGAAAACCGCAAAAGTTGACGAAGTAGTCACGCTCCGCTCTAACGTAGAAATCGCGGTGCGCACAGAGGCATCTAAAAGGATTGTTGAACCAGGAACCCCCCCGTAGCAAGCGATAACGATTCTCATTTTCATCAATCCACGCACTCCCATCTGTGGGTGCGTCATTGTAATTTTGATGCCAAGTATCTTGACACCATTCCCAGACATTCCCATGCATATCGTATAAACCAAAAGCATTGGGTGGAAAAGTTCCTACATCTGTGGTTTGTTGACGATATTCACCTTTGGGTGCAGAAGCGTATGTAGAGTTCCCGTCATAGTTAACTAAATCAGTGGTAATCGTCTCCCCAAAGTAGAATGGTGTGGTAGTTCCCGCACGACAAGCATATTCCCATTCTGCTTCACTGGGTAATCTGTAGGTGCGTCCTGTCTTTTGACTCAGCTTTTGACAAAACTCCACCGCATCATTCCAAGATACATTTTCTACAGGTTGCTTTTTTCCTTTGAACCTGGAAGGATTTTGACCTATAATTGCTTGATACTGTGCTTGAGTGACTTCGTACCTACCCATAAAGAACCCAGTCACCGTAACTTGATGCTGGGGACTTTCATTGTTATCTCTGTGTGCTTTCCCTGCTGGTAAACCCATGGTAAAGGTTCCTCCTGGTATCTCTACCATCTCCAAGGTGACACCACCTCCCAGGTATTCAGCAAAGTGTGTTGCGTTTAATTGTCTACGGTTGGTAATTTTTCCCTTACTATCTACCCTCACAGTTTCAAAATTCAAGGATTGTAGCAATAAGTTAGATTTTGTTGAGATTTTCGTGACGGGAGATGGTGGGGTTACTATCTGTCGAGAAGCATTTGTAAATATCCTTCCCACAACAAATGTCGCACCCAAACCAGCACCCATCCAACCCAGAGTTTGGATAAATTTCCGACGTGAGGGGTTGATAGGTGTTTGTGGGTTATTAACTTGCTGATTCTGATTGATTGGTAGTGAAGGGATTGTATTTGTTAGCTTAGGAGTTAGTGGTTGAGATATGGATGGTTGGGGTGTAGGTGGTTGGGGTGTGGGTGGTTTATATATAGGTATTAGTGTTGAAGTAGTTGCTGGAGGTTCCTTTAATAATTCCAACCATGACTGCATGGTTTGGGGACGATTTGCGGGTTCCAATTCCATCCCTTTAAGTATTGCGTCATTTACCCTATTGCTAATACTGGGATTAATACTTCTTGGTGACTCCAAAACCATCCCGCTAACTCTATTTATGGCTGGATGGGGTAGATGTTTCGTGACTAAAAAATACAACGTCGCTGCTAAAGCATAAACATCTGTATATGCACCCCGTTTTGCTACAGTTTGATATTGTTCAATGGGTGCAAAACAACGGGAAAGATAGGGAGTATGCAACCTCGTTTCACTGGGTGTAAATTCCCGTGCAATCCCAAAGTCAATTAACACTGCTTCTCGCTTACCTGCACGAATCAAAATATTTGCTGGTTTGACATCCCGATGCAACAAACCATTGTTGTGAACTACTGTTAATGCTTCTCCAATTTGCTGAATATATCCTACTGCTTCCGCTTCTGATAACACACCTCTATTCACAACTCTATCAGCCAAGTCTTCCCCCTGAATATATTCCATTACCATGCACCAAAGCTTTCCTTCTGGGAAGACTTCATGGACTTTAACAATATGGGGATGGTTGCATTTTGCTAATTTTATAGCTTCATTGAGGAAATCTTGTTGGAATTTGGCGAAATCGGGACGCTTTTGTACCGTTTCATTCAAAGTTTTGATAACGACTCGTTGGTTATGTTCATCTGTTGCTAAATAGGTAATACCAAAACCACCTCTAGCGATATCTATTTCAATGGTGTATTTCCCGTTTTGTAATTGGTGTCCCCTTGTCCAAATCGTTACTGATTCTTCAAGCAGCATTGCTAACCATGACTGCATAGTTTGGGGACGGTTTTCCGGTTCCAATTCCATCCCCTTGAGAATTGCTTGGTTTAATTCATTGCTAATAGTAGAAACATGTTCCTGTGGGGGAACCAATGGCATATTATAGGCTTTGCGTTGAAAAGATTCTGTTGGTCTTTTTCCTGTAATTGCGTAGTATAGGGAAGCAGCGAGGGAATAAACATCAACATAGGGTTTTCTATCTCCCCGCATTTGTTCGTGGGGTGCAAATCCAGGATTCCCGAAAAATTTGGAACTGACGGTTACTGGCATTATTTCCCCAGCAATGCCAAAATCGATTAATATGGCTTTCCCATACTGTTGAATCATCATATTACCAGGATGGGCATCTCGATGGACTAATCCCCCTTGGTGGACTACCGTCAAAGCATCACCAATTTGAGTAATATATTGCAAAGCTTCCTCTGTGGGTAATGCACCTCTACGTTGCACCAGGTTAAATAAACTCTCTCCCTGGACAAAATCCATTACCAAACAGTAAGTTCCACCCTCGTGAAATAAATCCCTCACACGGACAATATTTGGGTGTTGAGTTTGGGAAAGCTTTTCTAATCGCTGTCCTTCATTGATAAACCGCTTGATGTAATTGCCATATTCTGGGTCATTTTTCAGGCTTTCATTTGGTGTCTTAATCACTACAAAGTTATTAAGTATGGAGTGTCGCGCTTTGTAAGTGATACCAAACCCACCTTGTCCAAGCACCTGTTCAATAACGTACTTACCACCTTGTAACTGCTGCCCAGATGCCCAAACCATCGGTTTTTGCCCAAGCTACCTTGAATATGATTATGGCAAAAATGCCTAAATTCTGCAATATTACTGAATTTTGACTGACCGAAGGTCTTCGACCTTCAAGGAAGAAGGAAGAAGGAAGAAGGAAGAAGGAAGAAGTGCTAAAATATAGCTAGTTACTTCAAAAATCGCCCAAAGTTATGGACGAACTAGTAACAATGAGTATTTTCGTTTTCTTCAAATAGCTTTAGGCAGCTTCAGAGAACTTGATACACAACACTTCTAACTTCTAACTCCTAAGAGGTTATTTATAAAGTAAACCTTAAGACCCAAGAAACCCGGTTTCTCTGGATGAAGTATGGAATATTATCGTACTTAGTTTGGGAGAAACCCGGTTTCTAACTCTAAATTCCTTTCCTTTGACTCCAAACTATTAATCACACATTAAACCGGAATAGCATCACATCTCCTTCCTTAACAATATATTCTTTCCCTTCACTGCGAACCAAACCTTTCTCCTTTGCACCATGGATAGAACCAGAATTTACTAAATCATCATAAGCAACGGTTTCCGCACGAATAAATCCCCGTTCAAAATCAGAGTGAATTACCCCTGCTGCTTGGGGTGCTGACATTCCTGCTTTAATTGTCCAAGCACGGGTTTCTTTCTCTCCCGATGTGAAATAAGTCCGCAAACCTAAAAGGGTATAAGTAGCACGAATTAAAGATTTTAAACCACCTTCTTCTACTCCTAAAGATTCGAGAAAATCTGCCCGGTCTTCTTCTGGTAATTCAATCAATTCTGATTCTACTTGGGCAGAAATCACTACAACTTGAGCATTGTCTTTGACTGCAACTTCTCTCACTTGTTCTACAAATTCATTTCCTGTAGCCAAGTCATCCTCAGATACATTCGCAGCATAAATAATTGGTTTAGCAGTCAACATTCCCAAATGTTTAATTACCTCTGTTTCTTCCTCGCTTAAATCAACTTGACGTACTGCTTTACCTTCATTTAAAGCCGCAGCTAATGTTTCCAAAATCGTCAATTCTGCCTGTGCTTCCTTGTTAGCACGGGCTTGTTTACGAGTGCGTTCGATACGTTTTTCAACCTGTCCTAAATCTGCTAAAACTAACTCTAAATTAATAGTTTCAATATCCCTCGCTGGATCTACAGAACCAGAAACATGAATAATGTCATCATTTTCAAAACAACGTACTACGTGAACAATGGCATCAACTTCCCGAATATTAGATAAAAATTGGTTGCCTAAACCTTCACCCTTACTTGCACCTTTTACCAATCCAGCAATATCTACAAACTCCACCCGTGCAGGAACAATTTGTTTCGATGCCGAAATTTTAGATAATACATTTAACCGTTCATCTGGTACAGAGACAACACCGACATTCGGTTCAATGGTGCAAAAAGGAAAATTTGCAGCTTCTGCCTTTGCATTAGCAACCAAAGCATTAAATAAAGTAGATTTTCCGACGTTGGGAAGTCCAACAATACCAGCTCTTAACATTTTAGATTGTAGATTTTAGATTTTGGATACAGACGAAATTAATTTTAGACTGCTTAAGCAATAGTTTGGGATAATTATCTTACAAGGGAAGAGGAAACAGGGAAGAGGGAACTCTTAACAGGGAACAGGGAATGGAGAACACAGAACTAGGAGTAGGAAAATTCTCCGTGCAGGTTGCCCGTTCCTAATGTTATGATTAGCGGGCAAGATGCCCGCACCACAAGATATATTTCCCCACCACAAGATACAAGGGTTCTGTTGCCTTCTGTGCGGTTTTTTCCCTCCCAATGCTCAACCAATACCAAACCCCCCTCCTAGACACCTTACAAGCCTGTACAGAACGTCCTCACGCACCGTTTTACACCCCAGGACATAAACGAGGTGCTGGAATTTCTCCCAAATTAGCTCATGCCTTTGGTAAACAAGTATTCCGCACCGACTTACCAGAACTCACAGAACTAGATAACCTCTTTGCACCCAACGGTGTCATCCAACAAGCGCAACAACTCGCAGCAGAAGCATTTGGAGCATCAAATACTTGGTTTCTTGTCAATGGTTCCACCTGTGGCATTGAAGCAGCAATTCTCGCTACCTGCAATACAGGGGATAAAATTATTTTGCCCCGCAACGTCCATTCTTCGGCAATATCCGGTTTAATTCTCTCCGGTGCAATCCCAATTTTTATTCACCCAGAATATGACCCCATTCTAGATATTGCCTACAGTATCACACCCCAAGCAGTAGCAACAACCCTACAACAACATCCCGATGCTAAAGCCGTGATCATGGTTTACCCCACCTACAATGGCATTTGTGGGGATGTAAATGCGATCGCTCAAATTACCCATAAATATCATATCCCCTTACTGGTAGATGAGGCACACGGGGCACATTTCGCTTTTCACCCCCAACTTCCCATATCGGCATTAGCCGCAGGTGCCGATTTAACTGTACAATCCATACATAAGACCCTTGGTGCTATGACCCAAGCATCAATGTTGCATCTCCAAGGAAATAGGATAGACATTAACCGGGTAAATAAAGCCTTGCAGCTAGTCCAGTCTACCAGTCCTAGTTACTTACTCCTCGCTTCCCTGGATGCAGCACGTCAACAAATGGCGATAAATGGTCAAGAATTAATGTCCCACACTTTGCAACTTGCGGATGAAGCGAGAAAGGGAATTAGTGAAATTACGGGTTTGTCAGTTCTTAATCTTTCCCCTATTTCTGAGAATATAGAAAGGGGTTTTGTGGCTTTAGACAAAACCCGGTTAACCGTCACCCTTTCTGGCTTAGGTTTCACAGGCTTTAGTGCCGAAGAAATTCTAGATGAACAATTGGGAGTCACAGCAGAATTTTCATCACTACATACCCTCACTTTTATTATCAGTCTGGGCAATACTCAGGCAGATATTGCAAAATTAATCCAAGGTTTTACTACCCTGGCAAAAATGAATCCCCTCCTTCCTGGCGGTGAGGTTGCCAAAACACCACTTTTATGGAATGATTGTGTTATTGTGGGAAATCCTTTACATATTTCCCCCCGAGAAGCTTTTTTTGCCAATACACAAACACTACCAATCCAAGAAACTATGGGATACATTTGTGCGGAAAATATCTGTCCTTACCCCCCAGGAATTCCCCTATTAATGCCAGGAGAAGTGATTACTCAAGCTGCAATAGATTACTTGCAACAAGTTATAGCTATGGGGGGATTTATCAGTGGTTGTGAAGATGCTAGTCTGGGTACATTAAAGGTAGTCAAAATCTAAATTCGAGTTTGGTGTTACATTTTAAGGTGTTACATTTTAATGTAAATGCTTAGAGGATGTTTATAAAATCGATATAAAACTTTCGTCAGGATTTAGAAATTTGGTTTCTTTAGTATGAGCGCTTTTATTTAAAAACAGGCTTTTAGATATTCTATATATTTTCAATTGGTAAACTCCAGCAAATTCAATTAATAGTACAATAAGGATTTTTAGTTTGACCGAAGGTCTTCGACCTTTAAGGAAGAAGGAACAAGGAAGAAGGAACAAGGAAGAAGGAACAAGGAAGAAGGAACAAGGAAGAAGGAATAAGGAAGAAGGAACAAGGAAGAAGGAAGAAGGAACAAGGAAGAAGGAACAAGGAAGAAGGAACAAGGAAGAAGGAACAAGGAAGAAGGAACAAGGAAGAAGTGCTAAAATATAGCTAGTTAGTTCAAACATCGCTCAATGGTGTAGGACGAACTAGTAACAAACAATGAGTATTTTCGTTTTCTTCAAATAGCTTTAGGCAGCTTGAGAGAACTTGATACACAACGCTCTAATTGCAACGAAACGAGTTGGTTTAGAAGCGTGAACCTCAACTATTTTCGCTCAGCAATGAATGAAGTTGATGAAATGCAAAGAATAATGGTTTCTGTGCCCAAGAAATTGAACAAATCTTCTAACAACTCAAGTGTATTTAAGTTCCCCGTCGTTTACGACGAGTAAAGTTTGGTAGGAGTGCAAGCTTCAACACAAACATAAAACCGCTCAAACCCTCTTCCTTCCCTTTGACATTTTAATTTGACATTAATTATTAATTATAGATGTTGAAAAAAGATAAAGAAAAAACTTATTTATAAAGTCACGCCAAATAATATATGAAAATTAAACTTTTTGTTTCAACATTGCTGCTTTCAATATTCACTACTTTCAATGGTGTAGCGGTAGCGCAAACTCTAAATAATGTAAATATACTTTCTAGCAATCAAGAAACAGAAAAAATCAATAATATTAAAAAACTACTGGAAATCACAGGTACGAAACAGATTTCTCAGCAGATAACAACCCAAATGTTGGCTAATATGAAGTCTAATTTGCCTCAAGTACCTCAAAAATTTTGGGATTCGTTGCAAGAAGAAATAAATTATGACGAAATGCTAGAACAAATTATCCCTATTTATAGTAAATATTTTACTAACGAAGAAATCAAAGGAATGCTAGATTTTTATGAAACTCCTTTGGGTAAGAAAACCATTCGTGTGATGCCGCAAATTATGCAAGAATCTGTACAAATTGGTCAAACATATGGTAAAAAAGTCGCAGAAAGAGTGATTAATAAATTGGAAGCGGAAGGATATTTACGCCGTCCATAAAAACATATTAAATTGGTAATTGGTAATTGGTAATTGGTAATTGGTAATTGGTAATTGGTAATTGGTAATTGGTAATTGGTAATTGGTAATTGGTAATTGGTAATTGGTAATTGGTA
>JAAUYH010211666.1_pt1 | contig 14491 bp, 10 predicted proteins | sample 7278061 | NCBI WGS metagenome assembly JAAUYH01 (sample SAMN14350203, study PRJNA611818) | marine sediment metagenome | isolation source: surface marine sediment (0.6m) | place: French Polynesia: Moorea | collected 2018-08
ACACTTCCGCGGGCTTGCCACACGATACGACAAGTCCGATGCCAACTACTTCGCCGGTCTGACCCTCGCCGCCATCCGCATCTGGTTGAAAACTAATGAGTCCACATCCTAGCCCGTGAACTCGGAGCGCGAGCCCGTGAGGCAGAAAACTTAGGGAATCTGGGTTTAGTCTATGCGGCCCGTTCTGATTTCAATCAGGCGTACGAAGCACACAAGCAGCAATTGAAATTAGCTCAGGAAATTGGCGATCGGCTCACCGAGAACAACGCTCTAGGTGGCATGGGAACCGCAGCCAAAAATCTAGAACGACATGCAGAGGCAGCGTGCCTTAAACGTAGGCAGTTGGACTTAGCCACGGAAATAGGGAACCGTCGCGGACAAGCCAGCGCACATGGCGGTCTCAGCATCATCTACCTTGAACAAAAAGACCACGCGCGCGCTTGGTCTCATCATTTGCAGAGTGTCGAAATCTTCAAAGAAATCGGGGACGTTGCCGGAACGGGACGTCAGCACATTAATGGCGCGCACATTCGGCTTTCACAGGGGAAACAAAAGCTTGCTCTAGAGTGTTTGGACCTTGCAGACCGCGCACTGCCAAAAACCCATAGTAAGGATAGGAAGGCACTATCAAACCTCCGAACCTCAATCGGAAAACTGCACTAACCGCTCCTAGGACGTTCTGCACAGCGCCAGTCTTCGGCACTCCAAGCCCCAGCTTTCCACGCCATACCAGTACTGCCCGTCGGAAACCTAAGGCGGCGAGCTGTGTGCCCCCACACTTCAAGCGTCCCCGGCCTGCCACCCCCGGAAGTGAATTTTATATTGTCGGAAATCTGTTGAGGCGAGCAACGGCCCATGGCTTTCGCCCGAAACCTATGTGAGGGGCTTGGTCCTGACGGCAGATGCGCCTGCAAGGCCCTTATCAACAGAAGGAAGTCAGCCGGTCACGGCTGGCCTGACAACGTGCATGGGATCAAGCCTATTTATTTGAGATTTTGTCAAAAATGCCAAGGGTGGACTCGGGTGCCTAATGCAGTTTGAACCGAACCTCCAACATCGGAAAGAGTACGTGACTCGGCCAGAAGACCGTCTTCTCGGCACTTCCGTGGGTTGATTCTCATCCTCCTGACGTACGATAAAATTGTTGACAATCCACATCGCATATTTCATGATTTTTGCGTTCTATATTTAACAAAATGCGGGTGCGATCAAAGTGAAATGTATTGTTGACTTTTATCGCACCGACAATTTCTTTCCAATCGATTGGCTGTTTCCTGGCTTCAAGATGGATCGTGAGTGGGATTACACATGTTATCTTCACTTCAAAATATTGCTGTCTTTTTCTGCATTATACTCCCTATTTTTGATTGCCGACGCTCATTTCCAGCTTGACATAATAATTACTCATATCCCTTTCTATTTTGACAAAACAATATTCTTACACTCATATCGCAAATTTATCACCCCAACGTCCTGCATATTATTCTGCGTATTCTACGCAAAACTTCGTCTATCCATTTTTGATCAGGGGGATAGTCAGGGGTATAGCAGGGTTCCTTACATTAAGAACAGAGATTATTTGATCAAAGCTGGAAGGTGCCAATATTTATTTCTCTTCGCCTCCATATTTGCTATGTCTATGTTTGCAATGCTCTTGCCGCACTTGTTTCCAGCTTATGTAGCTCAGTACCTTGGAGCTCAGAATGATTTCGGCGCAATCATCGCTATACACACAGTGACAATGGGAATCCTGCCCTTATTGTCTAGCTCGGGGCTCCACGCAATTCTTTTGCTCGAGAAGACGATATTTGATTTTCCTGAACTTAAGAGATCAGTGCTCGAAATGTCCAAGACGAAAGCCGAAGATTGGTGAAGTCAAGAGAGGAGCGAAATGACAATCCCGTCCGAACAACTTGAAAGTGAAGTCGGCGTTACTCTCCAAGGTATTTTGAGTCGCTATGAAAGCGGTCAAGAAATAAATGGACTCTTCAACCCAGCAAATACATTACAAATTGATCCCAATATAGTCTCCGCTTTACAATCCAGCAATTATTACTACGTCAACCAAATTAATAACTATAAAAGCGCACCAACCAATAGCTATCTTCAGGGGGCCCTCAAGAATTTTGGAATTGAGACATTTAAGGGTGGCGTCCAGACTCTTAAAGATAAGATTCTACAAATTTCGGCAGAACTTAGAGTTACAAGCATAACACATAGCATTGAAACTAGTCTTACTCACTATTTCAACGCATTCGCAAAGAACATATACGTTGATAAGTTTACGCATAAAATTACTTATAGCGAATATAACTTGACAGGTAGTTTAAATATTCCACTTTCCAAATTTGTAATTGCAGCCGACAAGATTGCTGTCGCCCATACTGTTTACGAGTCATTTAAAGATCCCGTTGTGGCCGCGTATGAGAACCTAGCTGGTCAAGGAAATTCGATCACGCCTGTCGGTGAGTATTCACACGCATCTCTAATTTTGCTTGGTGGTGGCTTCGGTGCAAGCCTAGCTGCCAAGTTCGGCGGAAACTTCCTTGCGAAAGCAGCAGGTTCCGCAGTCGGCGCAGCGGCCACACAGTATGTTCTTGACCAGGTCAATCAATCAATGCCGACTCTTGTGGAGGGATGGAAAAATGCAGGGTATACTGTACAACAAGCCTTGGCTGCCGCAAGGGAGCACATCGAGCAAAGGGTTGACGAGTTCTGGGCCCTTGAGGGCCAATATGCGGAGTTTGCTCTGACGCAAGGCGAACACGCACTATCGGATATTTTCGATGCAATCGAACAGTTGCCGGAGAACGAGCAGTTCGCCGCCTACTACGACGCCATTCCAAGCCGTTATGACGATCTGAAGGATGGTAATTACCTGGAGATCGACGGAAAGGGAGTCATTTACACAGATTCAGTTCAAATTTTCTCCGATAACATTTATGGCGGTAATACTATTCACTACGATGGTGTGTCTATCTACAGCACAAATGATGGCGGGTCCGTTATTGAAATCGGCGACAGGGGCTTGCAGAAGTATGCAGATGGTAGCTTCAGACTATATTATATTGACGAGCAAAGCGATTATGTCGAGAGGGAATTTATAGGTTTCTACTCTTCGGATTTGACACCCGAAGAACGAGATTTGGCGTTTGGCATATTGTTAGAGGACTATCGAATTAGTCGAGAGGCCGCCAAACAATTATTTACAAATAATCCTGATATATTGAACCATCCGGATTTTGAGAATTGGCCTCAGTCATTGAAGGAGGAGCTTACGGCACTTCATGAAAAGGGTCAGGCCGTACAGGATGAAGAGGCGCAGGATGAACAAATAATCGATGGGAGCTTCACAGAAGGGGGCGGAGACCCATTCGAAAGGCTTGCTACCGAAGGCCTTGGAGCCGGTGCCGAGAATTGGAATGTTGAGCAGCTCGTTTGGGTAATTCAGAATGGCACCAAGAAAGAGCAGATCAAATCTGCTCAACAGCTATACTCCAAAATTAAGTTGGAGGGTGTGTTTGATCCGGAAACGGGTTCATACACTCTCGGCGTTGCTACTATTGAGAGCGTGGCAAATGCCTATGGCGGAACGGCCGTTAAGGTTTCATACGGTGGAATAGCGCAGAGCTATCACACCTTCTACGATGGTGGGAGTTTCCAGCAGCAGGTCATCGAAACAGTTGGCTTGGACGGCAGGACCAATAGCGCTCAGATCACGCTTGGAGATACGTTGGTCGGCCAGCTTTACAAAGGCGAGACAATTCAAATCAACTACCCGGAAGACTTCGTCTTTGGTTTTGCAGGCGGGTATGTAGGCGGACTCGTCGGGCAGCAACTGTCAAACGGCGAGCTTGCGCATGACATCATCGTTTCCAGCATTGCTCGGACCCTTGGGTCCAATCTTGGCGAAGTATTGGATTTTCTTGCGGCAGGACAAAACTCTCTGTCCGCCTCCGTGTTTGATCCGTTTTTTGGCGTGGATGGCTCTAATCCCACAATGCCGCGCCCCGGCATGCTGGATGATTTTCTGGCCAATTTGCAGGCAAGCGTCGCAGGAATTGTCAGCGCACAAGTCGTTGAAGAGTTGGGCGAAGCTATCGGTTTGGATGATGGGTTTGCGGGAGAGGTCTTTAGCGTTGCCGCAGGTACGGTAACCAACGGGTTAGCGTCAGGTGGCATTGACCTTGTTTTCAAGGGTGTCGAAGCCAGTGTTTACGCGAACCTCCTTGCCGGTGACGGTGTCAGCTTCGCTACCAAGTTATCCGACTTGAATTTGGATCAACCGCTGAACGTACCGGCGGGCATTGAAACGGTTGGCGATTATGTCGCCTTGCAGGCCGCAAATGCGCTTGGAGCGTTCGCAGGCAGCCGTTTGGCTGGTGAACTCATAGAGCCCGAAAGCCAAATTGCAGCAGTGTTCGGGGCGGCTGGCTCTGCGTTTGCAACAGCAATTTCCACAGGAGCGCTTTTTGCGGGAAACGGCATTGCTTCTGCGTTTGCTTCACTTGGCTGGGCTGGCGGGCCGATTGGTGCGGCGATAGGTGCGTTCATTGGTCAGGTCGCCGGAACGGTCCTCGGCAATCTGTTCGGTGATGATGATGAGCCGATGGCGGGCGTTAAAATCCGCGCCAGCCATGAACAAGGCGAGTACATCCTTGGAACGCCATATGGCACGGATGGTGGCGATCCGAGTAGCGCCCTGGCTCTGGCAGAAGCCGCGTCCACGGGGGTCAACAACATCATCGCGCTGACCCACGGCACGTTCCGGCGCGATTTCAACTACAATATCGAAATTGGCTATGAGGGCGCGGAATACTTCGTTAAGTCACCTGGCGCGTATCGGACGTTCGAGTCCTCCGGGGATGCCGTGCAGCACGCGGCGCTTATGCTTCTCAAGAACGCTGATATCGTAGGCGGTCACGCAATCCTCATGCGGGCTTGGCATAATTCAGAGGCCGAGACGCTTACCGAGTTCCAGAACGACCTGATCGTTGCGGAAGCCTTCCAGACATACCTGCTCAACCCCACTGGTGTCATCGCTTTGATGCTGAATGAACCGGAGAGCGAAGCCGCGCAGCAATGGGCGGCGGTGCTGCAGCGCGCGGAAGAACTTGAACTTCACCTTCCGCACGAGAAGGACATTGATGGCGGGTGGGGCGAGCTTCTCGCGGCGCGCGGCGATATCAACCCGGAAGCCATTCCGGAAATTGACGGAACCAGCATAGTTCTAACCGATCCCATCACAGGGGAAGAGATCACGCTAGAACACGTCATCGGACCTGGCTACGAGATCGTGCGGACCGTCGGCACCGACGGCGCGGATACGATCAACGTCGTAATCGATGGCCCCTCCATCACATACACAACTGCCGGTCCCGGCGACGACACCTTCGTCGGCCATGACGGGATCGACATATTTATAGGCGGTCAGGGCGACGATACCGCTGACGGAGGGGGCGGAAACGATTGGCTCATCGGCGGTGGTGGCAACGACTCCCTGTTCGGCAATGTCGGTGACGACCTACTCGTCGGTGGCGAAGGTGACGACACACTACAAGGCGGTCCCGGCATCGACGAGATTTACGGTGGTGGCGGAAACGACCTGATCGAAGGCAACGAACATCCGGATCGCCTGTTTGGCGGAAGCGGCAACGACACCATTTTCGGCAATGAGGGCAAACTCGACCTCATTTACGGCGGCACTGGCGACGATGTCTTGAATGGCGGCGGTGGCGGCGACTACCTTTACGGTGGTGTCGGAAATGATCTGATCGCATTCGGCGATACAAGTGGGAACCGTGCGTATATCGAAAAACGCGATGGTCACGACGTGATCGAGGCCGCACCCGGCACGACGAATTCCGTCATGTTCGGGACGTCGATCAGCGTCGATGAACTGTATTTCGTCCGCTCGGGTAGCGATCTGAGAATCCTTATCCTGGGTGAGGATCAATCGGTCACAATCAAGGCGTTCTTCGCCAATAGCTCGAATTTCAGAATTTTCGCCAAAAATGGTCATCATGCACTGGACGGCCTCGGCGGATACAAGGCGACTGCCAATGCAATCGCGTCGCACAATGCTTCGATTTCCGAATTGCCGGAAGGGCAATTCAACGTTCTGAACGATCAGGCGCTGGCTGAAATCTCCGGCTTGTACAGTTGGAGCGATGTCATGCGCAAAGTGACTGATCCCGGAAACTATACGACAACCCCCATTATTCTCGACAGTTCCGGCGGAAGCTACACGTATCGCAACGAGTCGTCCTGGACGCGGGGTACGATCTTTGCGGGCGCTGGTCATGATGTTCTGACCCCAAGCAATACCAACAAGGCAAATAACTGGAGTTTCAGGCTCCACGGCGGCAGCGGCAACGATACGATCTACGGCATAAATCATACCGACATGATTTCAGGTGGGCTTGGAAATGATCGTATCATCGCACGCAGCGGCGACGACACGGTGTTTGGGGGAAGCGGCAACGACGATCTGTTCGGCCAGAATGGTAATGACCTTATCTTCGGTGGGGCGGGCAACGATGAAATCCTGGGTGGAAACGCCAGCGATACGTTGATTGGCGACCAGGGCGACGACACGATCCTCGGCGAAGACGGGATTGACCGTCTTGAGGGCAATGACGGCGCGGATATTATCTCGGGGGGCCTTGGCAACGATATCCTTTTCGGCGGCGAAGGTGGCGACGCCCTGACAGGAGACGAGGGAGACGACCGACTCTTTGGCGAGAACGGCAATGACACACTGGACGGCGGGCCAGGCGCAGACCTATTGATCGGTGGTGCAGGTGCAGACATTTTCGTCTTCGGTGGATTTGAAGGGATCGGTTGGTATACGATTCCGGGTGATCCCGCTACGGCAGCGATGGCCGCAACACTGACCAAAATAGCTGGCGGTGCCAGTTGGAATGCGGGTGCATATTCGCAAGAAAGCTATTCGGGTGCGGTGACAGTGACGACGGTCGCGGCGCAGACAAATGCAAAGGTCCTATTCGGCCTGTCAGCTACAGCTGGGGATTCGAGCTACGAGTCCGTGAATTTTGCGTTCTACCTAAAATCAAACGGCAAGCTTTTCGTTTATGAGAATGGTGTGAAGAAGAAGGACGTTGGAAGCTACCAGGAGGGCGATAGCTTGACGATTGAGCGTGACGCGGACGGAACCGTCACGTACCTCAGGAACGGCCAAGTTCTCTACACCAGCGCAACGCAAGCGCCGCCGGAAACAGCCCTGCTCGTCGATGTCACCATCCTTGATGAAGGCGGTACGCTCGGGCCGACATTCTTTGGGATTGAGGGCCAGACTGCACGTCCGGTTACTTGGATCGGCGAAGAGAACCTGGAAATCCAGAACCAGAGCTTTGTCGACAATCCACTCAATCTGTCAGATGTGATCGCGGACTTCGACCCTTCCGAGGATGTCATTGATCTCCGGCCACTGTCTGCGAGCCTCGGCGAAATCGTTATCCGCGAGACAGCCACCGAAACGATCATTGAGGTACGGGATAGCACGTTCAGAATACGGGTCGAAGACACCGGCATCGAATGGCACGCCGCACATTTCCTCACCGTCGATACCGTGCCGATGGAACTCGTGGCGACGTCAAGTTCGGGTGAGTTCACGTTCCAACCGATGGACACAGGTACTGTGATTGAAGGTCCGGTGGCAGATATCGACGATCCGGATGCAACTCCTAACGGGCCCGTTGACCCGCCGCAGGATATCGGCGGCGATGATTTGGACGACGGACGTGACCCCGCTGCAGTCATTTCGGACGAGTTTGTCTTCGAACCATCAGATACCGGCGTTGTAATCGACGACGGTGTTTCGGACATTGATGACCCACAAGCGCCCGTTGTTGGCTCCGGCGATGAAGCAGGAACTGCGCCGGAAACAGACTGGGACTACGGACGGGACACGGTTGTCATCGATCCACTTGATGGCTTCTGAGCGATCATGCGCCAAGCGATGTGCTCGGCAGCTCAACTGTTGCAGGAAAATGAGCTTAGAAGAACATGCGCGAGCTGTGTGCTACCGCACCCCAAGAGCCCCACTGCTTGCCACACTTAAGCGGTATTTCCTGTCGGAAATCTGGTGAGGCAAGCTGTGTCCTGTAATACCACTACGTGGCATTTTCGGTCGCTTGGCAAGGGGCTGCGCCCCGTTGCATCCCGCTGTGGATAGTGTCGAGCATTCGCTTTGGACAGGCCAACCGACGTAGTAACATAGGGCTATATGAGCAAAGAAAATAACGCCACCATCACCAGTCTCGTCAATTCCGCGCTTGTCGCCGAGTTGATCGCAAAGCTTGCCGAACTGGGCGTGCTGTCCGAGCAAGACACGCACGACGTTTACGACCGGGCACTGGAGTCCCTGGAGCGAATGCAGGCGGATGCGGACGACCCCGACTTCCGCGCGGTTTGTGCCGATGCCCGCCGGATGATCGAAGAGCCGTGGAGCACCACGCCTCGCAGATTCAAGAATTGACGCGTGGGCGTATCTCAAATTTGCACCATGGGTTGCGGATGGTGTATAATTTCGGGGTATGAGTTTGATTTTATTTGATAGTTTCGGGAGTTCACTCGTCGGACGCGGCTCTGCGTCTTGCTGCACGAGGCACAGTTCAAAGTCGTCGGCAGAAAACCATCGCCCGAAAGGCGGTATCTATGGTTGATGTGACCCCGGCAGACATCATCGGCGGGCGGGTCGCGAAGGGACTCCAGGACTTTGTCGACCTGCAAAATGAGATCAGCGGCAGGGATGTGCCCCGAATTCCCAGATTTCTGAGTCCCGACGACGACCGCACGTTGGCTGGCAGGCGCAAGAAGGAGAACCGCGCCCGCTTCCGCCAGACGCTTCAGGATCTGATGCGGGACCGGGAATACGCACGGCTCTATGTCGAACTCGGCGACAGGCTGCGGGATGCGGAACGCGCGGCCGAGACGGCGCTCGCCACGATCCGGCGGCAGCTCGAAGCTGTCCAGCAGGATATCTTGGACATGACCGCAAACGCGGCGCGCGACGCCGATGGCAATCCGGTGTTTCGCTATGCCGATGGGCGCGCGGTCTATGCCGATGGAACCGAGGTGCCCAACGACATTGCCGAAGGGATCGTCTGGCCAAACGATGCCCCGAGCGCTGAGGCGTATTTCGCCGCTCTGGCGCAGAAACAGGAACTGCAGGGCCGGTTTCGCGATTGGGATGTCTACCGTCACGATGTTCTTGGCGGCATTCGCGACCGCTATGACAACGATGATCCCCCGATGAGCAAGGATGACCTGAAGCGCGATCTGGAGCGTATCGAAAGCCTCAACCCAGGAGCCGTGTCGCTCGATCAGGACAGCGCTTCGCTTGAAGGCCGCGCCGTGACGGCAGCAGCTTCAATTGCGGTGCCAACCGCCCTAAAATAACCAACCTACGGCGCGAACGGCCCGCAAGCTCCCTCCAGCACCAGCACGATGACGGCGCTTGGATGATATTCCGCGTTGCGCGCAATGGCGGCCCGGATTTCAGCATCGCGCTCGGCGGCGACCGCTTCACTGGCGGCATACCAATCGTCGAGACATTGCCCCATGGCTGGGTTCGTGCGCGTTGCAATCAGCGATGCCATCGTCACCGCAATTCCGATGTAGTTGTTTTGGCCTTCGATATCCCAGGACAAAAACTCGGTTCCGGTGAACGTCTCCGTCGCAGATTTCTGTGGATAGATTGTGGTGACCACCAGCAGTGCCATTGCCCCGACTCGGGCAGCTATGCTGTTCATATTCCATGGTTTTTGTTCAAGCGACGGCTTTACGGCATAGCACCGCCAAGGTAGAGAAACGGTTAAGGAAACCGCAGGGTTCGGGCGCCGGAGAGAGCGCCGATCCGCGCGAAAGCGAACTGATCGGAAAGGATCGTTTTCGATCAGGGCCCATGCCAAATCCTCGCAGGATCGGCTACATCCGCGTCTCCACAGACCGCCAGCAGGTAGACAGGCAAGTCATCCAGTTGGAGGAACGCTGTGACGAATTGCGGATCGAGCATATCTCGGCCGTCGCGACCAAGCGCCCGGTGTTCGACGCGCTACTCACCGACCTTGCCCCCGGTGATACTTTTGTCGTCGTCGATATCGACCGTGCTTTCCGTAGCGCCATTGACGCGCTGATGACGGCAGAGCGGCTGAACCAGCGCGGAGTGATCTTCGAAATCCTCACGTTCCCGGTGAATATGGGCAGCGACGAAGGCGAATTCGTCTATGGCATCCTCGCTCTGGCCGCGCAGCTTGAGCGCCGGATCATCCGCCGCCGCACTGTTGAAGGCCTCGAAGCCGCGCGCCGCCGCGGTGTCCGCCTGGGCCGGCCGCCTGTGTTGGACGACGCCACGGCCCGTGACGCGCACGCCTGGATTGTCGAGACCGGCCACCCCTGCCGGTATGTCGCTGCGCTCTTGGGGGTGTCACGCCTGACATTGCAACGGGCCTTCCACCGGCGCGGCCTGCCATATCCTATCTCATCCGAACCGAAAGGAACCCCCGATGCCTGAGACCATCATCCCAATAACCGAGGGCGAGCTTTATCGACTGGAGGTCGCCTACACCTCCATCAAAGACCCGGCCATTCGTGCGGAATTCCTAAGCACGCTCGAAGCCTGGACACAGGATCAATGGTCGATTGACTGAGGACCAAAATCTCGTCGCCGCAGCGGCGAGCAAGTTCCGGCCGTTCGTGCAGAGCGCAGCATATGTATCAAGCCGAAGGTACAGGTCGCGGGACATAACGGTCAATCGATCAATGTCGGCTCCGGAGAAGACATGTTGTGGGCCACTGCCCCCCGAAGGCGAAAAGACGGTGGGTTTGAGTTTGGAAGCTCCTGTTTTGTTAGGCTTGAGGTGCGGTGAGATCGTTAGAGATCACTTAAAACGTTGCGGTATCGTTGCGGAACGATCATGGTCCTCCGAAGCGTCTTACAGTTAGCATGCTGCCAGCCGCTGCGTTTGCGTTGACAAACGCGACACAGAAAAACCACGAGCAAGGCGCATAGCCCTAGGTCCCGGAATAATTCGTAGCAACTGCTTTGCCGACAATGTGACCCATGGAACGAGACTGTACGAGACATGAGACTCTTGAACCTGAAACTTTCACCGCTCAGACTACCAAGAATGCTTGCCGGTTGGTGTTAGACGCCAAATATTTGGATTAAATGAAGTGGATGACAGCTTTGGGTGAGAATTCTGACGGCTTGAGCATCGCTTTCCTCGAACCGCCGGGAAGTAGGGCTCAAATTCACGAACCCATCGGATTGACTTCCGTGGCCAAGTACGTACGTGCCAATCGACCCAACGTTCAATGCCACCAATTATCGGGCAGTCTAAACGGCGATGTCTTAGACACGGTTGACTTCTCGGCTTTCGATATCGTTGCAGTTTCAGCAAAGCTAGGAAGCTTCGGGCATCTAAAAGAGCTTTATGGCCGCATGTTTCAGAGTGGAGACCAAAATGGCCTTTTGGTAGTTGGCGGCCTTCTAGCAACCTACGCGCATGCTGAATTATGCGAGCATATGCCACTTTCAATCTTTGTATTGGGCGATGGTGAACAGCCCATGTGCGACATCATTACAGCGGTCTCGGAACATGGTGTTGGGGATCGTCTACGCACTGAGTTGGCAGACCATAAAAACATCATTGTTGGCGGTGTAATGTCGCCCGTGGAAAAGATACCTGCCACACTTCCGCCCAGCAGAGCTGTAGGTGCGGATAGATCGGTTACCAAAAAATATGTTGAAGCTGGCGCTCAAATTCAAATTGAAGGCAGCAGAGGGTGTTCTTGGAATCGGTGTACATTCTGCTCGATACCACGAACCAACATTGCGGGGTGGAAGCCATTCGGTGACGATCTGATTATTCAGCAGATCGTACAACTGTCAAATGCCGGTGCTATGTTTCCGCACTTCACAGATTCTGACTTCTTCGGGAACGATATTGGGCGTGCCACTCGGCTTGCTGATAAGATAATTCACCTTAAGTCAACGTCGGTAATTCATCCGTCAATGAAGTTTTACTTCAATCTACTCCCAAGCGGAATAATTGGCGGTTTCGGCGTGAAACGTAAAGAGTGCGTTGTCGCCCTGAAGCGCTGGAAATTGGCAGGTTTAAAGGAAGTTTTCGTTGGCGTGGAGTCTGGAGCCAAGGAGCAAATACAACGCTACAAGAAAGCCGCAACGAACCTAAAAAATACGCTGGCTATTAGGACCCTATCAGAAATTGGTATCGAGTGTGATATTGGTTTCATTATGTTCGACCCACCAATGAATTTGGACGAGCTACTTGAGAACATTGAGTACACGCTTACACCCGAATTTCGTGACCATCCTTCGCGCATGACGCAAGCAATGCGTCTACAAGCAGGTACTGAGTACGCACAAAATTACATAGCTGGCGATCAAATACCGATTGACATTTCGTCGCTAAGTTACCCATACAGCTTTGAAAATTCGCAAGTTGGAAAAATCCACAAAGAGTTTTCCCAGTGGGAGCAAGTTGGTCTGCCACTATGTCACGCGGTGCAGTCTCTGATTAGAAGTAGTAATGCGTCCGAGGCCGAAAGAATAGAATTAAGGAACTACCTTGGACAACTGCGCAGGCTTGATAAGGAGTATCTGCTGTCGCAAGTGCTTGTTGCACGGTCTAAGCCTGAGGAAAACTCAAGATTTGATTCTAAGAGAGACTTTGCGTCGGAGCGGAAGGGCTTATTCTCCGCTCGACCAGAAATTGTAGATCGTTATCTAAGCAGCCTTGAAAAAATCAACGCAAGACTTGTCCCGGCCTTACCCTGATAATAGGTGCCTATTCCGTGCTTCCTGCAGAAAAAAGAATATCTTCGGATGTCTTATGCTCCACTGAATTATGCGAAGTTGCGCCGTCAACCAAGATCTTGTAGTTCTCACCAATAAAGATGCTGTCCCACCTATTGCTGGATCAACTTCCGTATAAGTTTCTGCCGCAGAGACCAATGCACTGTCCAAGCTACGAAGGACTCGAACTTTTCCAACTTCGTTGAAAAGCTTTTCATAGTCCACTCGGATTGGATGGTCTTTACTTTTCGCTAGATTGTTTTTTATTCGTAGAGACTTACTCAAGGCATCCGCGATCGCCTGATATTCTCTTCTAAATGTATCCCAACTCTGTTTCTGCGCTCGACCAGAGCCTCTCTGAGCCTCACCTCTCAAAGCAAGCAACTGCTCCCCAGACAGCCTAAAGAACCTCTCCAGCTCATCCTCCTTCCAGAACATCTCCAAAAATGTCTGTAGTGCGGGAGGGGAAAGTAACCAGCGGTCAATCCCGCTTGAAACATCAAAATTCAGGTCACCAAGGTGCCTTGGAACTGTTTCTGGTGTAACAAAGTCCCAGTGCTGGCTTTCAGGCAGCGAAAGGTATATTTCGCCCGCCTCGGAAACAATATGACTTCTAAGATGTGGATCATCCACATACTGTACCACCGAGAAATAAAACAGCTCAAACAGGAATCGTCCACTCGAGTCGTAGCTGCCTGCAATTATTCTTTTTGCCGTGTCTGAGTTGGGAATGTGCCCGGAACGAGTAAGCAAATTGAGAAATCCTTTGATTTGTTCCTCGGTGTTTCCGCTCCAAGCGTCGCTGTTTATCTCATGAACTTGCGCGTCGCGAATTGTTGGAAGTGCTGATAGCAAGTAGTCTTCATTTGGCTCCCCTCCTGCAGCAACTGACCTTTCTATCAATCGTTCGTTATCTGATTGGCCGTCCAAGCCTTTGCGAATTGAGAGCCTTAGAACCCCGGTCTTAACGAATACTTGAAATAGGTCACTGTTCACCACAAGATCGACCACATCTCGCTGGTTCTGGTCGCTGAAGTGTATGAAGTGAAGGCGAGACACATAGATCGTCTCGAAAAATAATGAATAAATGCGAAGCCTTCTCAGAATCTGCTCAACTTCAGCTTCAAGAGCATCGCGACGGGGCAGTGTTTCTTTCTTTAACAGCTTGGCATGCCAGAAGTCGTCGGCGAATACCACATCAATTGGGTTTGGGTTCAGTTTTTGGGTGTTCTTACTCATGAACTACCTGCTGTTGAGAACGGCGAAGCTGCTACCGTATTTAAGCTGTTTGCCTCTCAAAATATAGCATTTGACAAGGGACCTTCCGTAACCGCTTTCAGCCAACGGTGAAGCTCGCTTCACCGTGTCATGATGGAGTATAGAAATCGATTGTTTTTGAAGGTATGCCCGAATGCGCGGTGGCTGAGGGAATACGCCCCCGACTTCCCTCGATGCCTGGGCTCTTGTTTGGCCCGAGGTCCATCGAGTTTTGTGAGATCGGGAGAACCTGACGTTCGCTGCGGTCAGTCTAAAGAACAGGTTGGGCTGATTTTGTTGAAAAAGGTTTGGTTGAAGTAGTGTCTTTCGCCTGATTCAACCTCCTTCGAACAAGGAGATGACAGAGATGATGGGTCCGAGGCAAGTGAC
>JAAUYH010029309.1_pt1 | contig 14490 bp, 15 predicted proteins | sample 7278061 | NCBI WGS metagenome assembly JAAUYH01 (sample SAMN14350203, study PRJNA611818) | marine sediment metagenome | isolation source: surface marine sediment (0.6m) | place: French Polynesia: Moorea | collected 2018-08
ATGAAGTTGCTGTCTAATGGTTAACGGATTTAAAATTTCTTGCTTACAAGAGAACCAAATCACTACTTTTAACCCAACAAATTACTAGCACAAAAATTTAAAAAAATTTTTTAGCGTGATATGTTTTGAAAAAAAAATGGGTAATTTCTAAATTAGGAAAACCAAACAACCTACAGACACTAAACACACAATAATACCTATAAAGGAAGGATAACATGAATAACGTATTTACTGCTAAACTATTACAAAATCTACGTAACAAAAAAGGCGAGAAAGGTTTTACATTAATTGAATTATTAGTAGTTGTAATCATCATCGGGGTACTAGCTGCCGTCGCTCTACCCAACTTACTAGGTCAAGTTGGTAAAGCTCGCGAATCCGAAGCGAAATCTGCTTTAGGTGCATTAAACCGCGCACAACAAGGATATCACCTGGAAGCCAGAGAATTTTATCCTGGCACAAAAGCAGACGATTCTAACTCAGCAGCTGGTGATGATGATTGGACTAAAACTGAAACTGCATTGGGAGTAGTGACTGGAAAGGATTTTTATACCTACACTAATACTTCTGCTGTTACTGTAGTTGGTGGCAATCCTATTAATGAAACACAAAGTTCTATGATTGCAGTAGCCATAGACCCTGATAATGATGGTGCTAGAGATATGGCTGCTGCTATGAGCTATGCAGGAGGAGATTACATATCGACTTTATGTATAGCTGCAAACAAAGGTACAAGTAAAGCAGATGGTACTAACAGAGCTGGTACTGATGGAGTAGCTGACAAACTAGCATTAGCTAATCCTGCTACTAATGCATGTGACGATGGTGCTGGCAATAAAGCTGGTAACATAATCGATTAGATTTAAACTATTAGCTTAGTTGTAATAGCTGTTACTGTCGGGAAAACATACAAATTTCCTGGCAGTATTTTTTTAAAAAAATCACTTTAATGATGAATTTTATAATATTCAAGATGAATACTGACAATATCAAAATATTATTATTTCACAAGTTATTTAAATCAGAAGACAAAGGTTTTACCCTTATTGAATTATTAATAGTAGTTATTATTTTAGGTATCTTGTCCGCAATTGCTTTACCTAATTTATTAGGTCAAATAGGTAAAGCCAGGGAAACAGAAGCAAAGACTAGCCTTGGGGCACTTGCTCGTTCTCAGCAAGCATATCATTTTGAAGCTGAAACCTTTTATAACGGTAATGATTTAACTACAGTTGGCATAGATATTTCTGGTGATTATTATAATTTTACGGTAGATAATACCGCCGATCAAAGTAAAGCTATTCATACTGCTTATGCTACCGATCCTATTAATTCTGGTGCCAGAGATTTTTCTATTGGAATATACTATAACGCACCTCAATATACTCAAACTTTATGTATCGCCACAGGTATTGATAGTGACGGTACAACTTCCAGCGTGACTGCTCAAGCAGACGGTACATGTAACGGTGGTACTAAGATTGAATAATTTAAATTTTATTTGTATATGAAATAGTAGCCATGAAAATTTCAATATCGGTAAAATTAATTTTAAATATACTATTATCTATAGCTGTAACTGCTGGTATTGTATTTTTACAAAAGCCGCAAATTAAGGCAGAGAATAAATCAAAATCAGATGAATATCAAAGATTAGCTAAAATTGAAGAAGTCAAAGCAAATTTACTCAAAAAAGCTCCATCTTTTGGCTATCAAAACTTAGTTGCTAACTGGGCATTTCTCAAATTTCTAGTTTATTTTGGCGATAGCGAAGCTAGGGATTATACAGGATATAAGGCTACTACAGATTATTTTTCTACTGTAGTCGATAACGATCCGCGATTTGTTAAAGCCTATTTCTATATGTCTCCTGCTACTTCAGTATTTGCAGGTAATCCCGAACAAAGTACAAGTTTAATAGGAAAAGGATTAGAGTCAATTACACCGCAATCTCACCCTGATTCCTATTTCCTTTGGATATATAAAGCCATAGACGAACTACTGTTTTTAGGGGATTCCCAAGCAGCAAAAGAATCCTATGAAAATGGTATTAAATGGGCAAATTACTTTGATGACGATCGCAGTAAAGCTGTTGCTGCTCGCATGAAGCTAATGTCTGAGTTTTTGGCAGATAATCCCGACAGTGTAGAAGCACAAATTGGTTCTTGGTTTCAGTTACTAACTAATGCCAAAGATAACGCTACTCGCCAAAAGGCAATTGATAATATTGAAAGACTAGGTGGTGAAATAACCATTACCCCACAGGGAACTTTGAGGGTTAAAGTTCCCGATAAGCACCGTCGCGATCTTTGATTTTTTGGAATTATCGATACAATAATACAATAGTCAAAATTATCGTAATATTAAAAATATATTTAACAAGAGTATCAACATGACTACTCAATTATCTTCAGATACAAATGTTGTAGATCTTTACAACCACGATTATTATCTTTGGTTAATACACACTGCCCAATTAATCAAAGAAGGTAAATTTTCGGAAATAGATGCCAGTAATTTAATTGAAGAAATCGAAGATATGGGCAGAAGCGAGAAAAGAGCAGTAAAAAGTAATTTAATTATTTTGCTGTTGCATCTACTCAAGTACAAATATCAGCCAGCTAAAAGAACTAACAGTTGGAAAGCTAGCATTAGAGAACACAGACGTAGATTAAGAGATGATTTTAAAACTAGCCCCAGTTTAAAACCCTATTTTCAGCAAATTTTTGCCGAATCCTATCAAGATAGCAGAGAACAGGCTGCCGATGAAACGGGATTACCCATAGATACTTTTCCCAGTCATTGTCCTTTCACAGTTTCCGAAGTCCTCGATTCTAATTATTTACCGTAATCGTTTTGCCTGAAAAAGAAATAATTATCAGGCGACCCAATTAGGGAGGTTAACAGACAGTGGATAAATTAACTAGCTATCGACAATATATTCAGGAATTTTTAACAGAACAAGCTCAAGGTAAAATTATTGGTGGAGATACAGAAACGGAAGTTCTTTTCGATCTAGATAGAGACAGATATTTATTAATCGATTTGGGGTGGAAGGAACATCAACGTATTTATAATTGTGTGATTCATTTAGAAATTAAAGACTGTTATTAAATCGCCGTAAACGGCGGGGCTTTAAACCCATGATCACCAGGGTAAAATTTGGATTCAACGCAATCAAACTGATAAGCCTATCGCCGATGTTTTAATTGCTATGGGGGTAGCAAAGGAAGATCTTATTTTGGGTTTACAACCTCCTGATATTCGCCAATATACAGATTTGGGTATTGCTTAATTACATATTTACTAAGGGCAAACAGCCGTTCGCTCCTACGGATTGATTATGATTAAACAAACACCCACAAAAGCGATCGCATTACCAATAGCGTAATCGTTCGTACATAATCTCTACCTCAATAGCGATCGATTGTGTAATATAGTGAATAATTCAGCCACAGTATTAGTGCTTTTTGCAGAATTAACAATTCGATGGTTACTTCTTCTCAAAAAATAAGCTACCAAGAATATCTTCGCTATGACGACGGCACAGATCGATGTTACGAATTAGTTGATGGAGAATTATTATTAATGAATCCACCAGCTAAGAAGCATTTCAACATTACTCGTTTGTTGATGAGAGTATTTGAGGATGAAATATCTCGGCAAAAATTAGATATTGAAGTATTTGCAGGTATTGGGGTAAGAACTGGGTTAGATAAAGCGCGTATTCCCGATCTCAGTCTCATAGATGGTGAACAATGGCGAAATATTCCTGATGATGCTTCTGCTGTGATAGAAATTCCATTATTGTTGGTTATAGAAATCGTCAGTCCTGGCAAAGAACAAATAGCAAGAGACTATACTGAGAAAGTGGCAGAGTATCAAAATACGGGCATTCCTGAATATTGGATTGTCGATCCTATCGAGCAAAAACTAACAGTTTTAGTCTTAGAACAGGGGAATTACACCAAAACCGTGTTTACGAAAGATGAAACAATTGCTTCAACTGTATTCCCAGAATTAAAAGTTACTGCTAAAGAAATTTTGTCAGCTTAAATACTAAATGAACAAATTATTAATAACAGGTGCTAGTGGTTTTTTAGGTTGGAATTTATGTCAACAGGCGCAGCTTAACTGGCAAGTATATGGGACTTATTATTCTCATCCTGTAACTATGCCTGGAGTAAGTTTGGCTAAAATCGACCTCACAGATTACTCTAGTCTGCAAGCACTATTCGCTCAAATTAAACCCTCAGCGGTAATTCATACTGCTGCTGCCTCTAAACCTAACTTCTGTCAAACTCATCCTGATGAGTCTTATAAAATTAATGTCACTGCTGCTGAGAATATTGCTCGCCTCTGTGCTGAATGCAATATTCCTGGTGCTTTTACTTCTACAGATTTAGTATTTGATGGTCAAAATTCACCTTACAAAGAAACCGATCCTGTTTCCCCCATCACCTATTATGGAGAACAAAAAGTAGCTGCCGAACAGAAGATGTTAGCTATTCATCCTGCGATCGCCGTATGTCGTATGCCCTTAATGTTTGGATTACCATCTCCTGTTGCTAATAGTTTTCTGCAATCTTTTGTCAGCAGTTTAAAAGCAGGTAAGGAGTTAAATCTATTTGTGGATGAATTCCGCACTCCTACTAGTGCTTCTACTGCCGCACAAGGGCTATTATTGGCGATCGCCCAACAGTTTCGAGGTATCTTACATCTAGGTGGTAAAGAAAGAATCTCTCGTTACGACTTTGGTTTATTACTAGCAGATATTTTGCATTTATCCCCAGCTTTAATTAAACCTAGTAAACAAGCAGATATTGCCATGGTAGCACCGCGATCGCCCGATACGGCTTTAGATAGTAGTAAAGCTTTTGCCTTGGGCTACCAACCTTTATCTATTCGTGCCGAATTAACTAATATCGCTCAAGATTTATGAGAATCTATTAAAAACGAGCTTGTAAAATTTTAAAGGCGATCGCCAATAACTTATGACTGACCACGATCTTTTGTTCAAAGAACTACTTGCCACTTTTTTTATTGAGTTTATTGAGCTATTTTTTAGCGATGTAATGTCCTATCTTGAACCAAATTCTGTAACCTTTCTGGATAAAGAAATGTTTACCGATGTTACCGCAGGGGAACGTTATGAAATGGTGCTGAGGTTTAACTATCAGGTAGTGCAGTTAAATCAACTTCATTGGCGTGATTTTCTGAATCAGCGTAATCCTATAGCTGCGGCATTAATGGCAAAGATGCAAATTGCCCCTGAAGACCGTCCTCAAGTTAAAGCTGAATGTTTAAGATTATTAGTGACTTTGAAGTTAGAACCAGCCAAAATGCAGTTAATTTCAGGCTTTATTGATACCTATCTCAACCTCAACCCATCAGAAGAACAAGCATTTAGAAACGAAATCGATACAATTGAATCAGAAGAGAGAGAACAAGTTATGCAAATAGTAACTAGTTGGATGAGGACAGGAATTCAGCAAGGACAGGCATCAATAGTAATACGTCTACTCAAACATAAGTTTGGGGAACTCTCCCCCGATCTTCAAGCCCAAATTCAACAGCTTTCTAGTCCTCAGTTAGAAGACTTAAGTGAGGCATTGTTGGATTTTGAGCAGCTAGAAGATTTAACTGCATGGTTAAGAGCTACTTAATTTATGAGAATTTATGGCAATCGACGCTTAAAAACTGTACCAGGACAAAATACCCGCCCTACTTCTGCTAAAGTCAGGGAAGCACTGTTTAATATTTGGCAGGGAAAGATTGCAGGATGTTGTTGGTTAGATTTGTGCGCGGGTAATGGTTCAATGGGTGCAGAGGCTTTATGTCGCGGCGCACATACGGTAGTGGGTATCGAAAAATACGCTCAAGCCTGTAATGTAATTAGAACCAACTGGCAGCAAATCGCTCAACCAGAACAGTCTTTTAAAATTCTTAAAGGGGATGTATTAGTCAAAATTAAGAGTTTGGCAGGAGAACAATTTGACTATATCTATTTCGATCCTCCTTATAATAGTGATTTATATTTACCAGTCCTCAAAGCGATCGCTGCTCTTAAATTGCTTACTATTGATGGGGCGATCGCGGTTGAACACGATCCCCAAATTTGGCAAGCTCAAGAAGTATCAGGTTTGGAAATTTATCGCCAAAAATCCTATGGCAATACTTCCCTCACCTTCTATCAATTAGCAGCAGAAATATTAAAAAAGTATTAAAAAATAATTGCTACTTGTACAGACGTAGCATGCTACGTCTCTACGGCTACAGCACTAGAATCTGTATTTACGTGCGCCACCTCCAGAACTTCTTTGCTCCCGAGGTCTGGCTTTATTAACTCTTAAGGTACGACCCATCCATTCTGCACCATCTAAGGCAGAAATAGCGGCGGTTTCTTCGTCGTCATTAGACAATTCGACAAAGCCAAAACCTCTTTTACGACCAGTTTCGCGGTCTGTGGGTAGATGAACTCGTTTAACAGTTCCGTATTCTGCAAAAACCTCATCAAGGTCTTCTTGGGTAATCTCGTAATCGAGATTGCCTACATAAATTGACATTAAAATTCTCTCCTCAGTTTGTGAAGTATAGAGAGACAAGATTGCGAAGAGAAGCCTATCAATACCTTACGGGCAAACCTATCAATACCAATCAAACTTGAATCGCGTATCTTTATTCTCAGTAGTTATAGTTACTAAAAATATAGTCAAATATATTTATTGACCAAGTTTTAGCTTTATGGGCCATTTTTACCCAAGTGGTGAACTACACACCTTCTATCCCGAGATTTATCAGTCAAATAAATCGTTGGGACTACTTTCTTCAATAAGACTTCCTACTCCCAGAGGCACTTAAACCAGATTTACAGAGGTTGCTGGATTGGTAGGGCTTATTTCAAGATAATAATAGCACAAAAAAGATGTCCAAAATTTCCCAATAAAATAGGAATAATCCTAACATTTTGTCGGTTTCATTCATTAGTTGGATACCCCCAATCAAAAAACTATGGTATTTTGAATGAGGTAAAGATACGTAACAAAAATTAAAAACACCTCATTTAACAAGTTGCCTGTGACCTCTACTTCTAACTATTCATCTACATCTCCAGAAAGCATTCTCGATTTACCCCTACAGCCAAATCGGGCGCGTCAAGCTTGGCGAGTGTTTGGTGCTGCTTCTTTTTTGGTATCAGTTCCCGTATTTTTTCAAGCACCCATAGTGCGCTCATTTCCCTGGTTGAGCTTAATCTTCACCCTTGTATGGCTAGTATGGGGTTGGTGGTTATATCAACGCCCACAAATCCGTTGGCGGGGAGATATATTGCTGGGATTTAGTTGGAGTTGGTTGGCAGGGTCAATTTATTGGGGGTGGTTGCGTTGGGAGCCGCTGATTCATATTCCTGTTGAATCTATCGGTTTACCCTTTGCTTTGTGGTTTATCTGGCGAGGTTGGGGCAAAATCGGCAATTATTTTTACTTGGGTTCTCTTTTAGGAACTGCCATTACCGATTTATATTTTTATCTAACTGATTTGATCCCCTACTGGCGCAAGTTAATGTCTGTTGAACCAGCTTTAGCTTCACCCATCTTTAAATCTGCTTTAGCCGCCATACAAACCCCCTGGGGTATTAGTTGGGCTGTGGTTTTAGTCAATATTTTACTAGGAGTTAGCCTCTGGTCTTTACGGAAAGATGAGCTGCACTGGTGGGCATTTGCAGGGGCAGTGTTGAGTACAATTTTAGTGGACAGTTTGTTCTGGATTGCGGCATATTTTGCCTAAATACAAACATTAATTTATCTTTAATCATACATTTAAATATTTCATTTCATATAAGCCCGATAAATCGGCAAAGCGAGCATTACCAGCCCACCAATCGTATTTAACTTGTGGTCGAGCGTAAGTTGGCAAAAGCGAAACTCCTATTTTGTCTTAATACTTATTAGTAATCTTTTTTAAGAACATTAACTGAAGCAATTGTCAGCTTATTGCTAGTTAATTGCAACTAAATTTTTACAAAAATTTATTTTTAAAGCGATCGCAGGATTGGCAATAGCCATTAATATGGTCTATGAAAAGACATAAAGCTCGATAAATTATGAATCGCAGACCACACAACAACCTGAAAACATAATTTATATCGGCGACCATAAATATTAACAGCACTTATATTTTTTGATTCAAGATTCCAATAATCACAATTTAAAAGAGAAATATTTTCAATAATTCGATTTTTGATGTAAGCTAATGATGGACTTGTTGAGAAATAAGTTCAATAAGTACAAACACAAGACTACGCCGCAATTAAAAGCGATGAGTTCTTTGAGCAATCAAAATCAACTGATGAACTATTGTCCCTGTTGTACGGATAAATTACTTCGTCACCTAAATCGAAACAGCATCTACTGGTTTTGTCCTCAATGTAGACAAACCATGGCTGTTGTCCGCAGCGACACAGTAAAAACTTACCAAGATAACTTTTAATTCAACCCAATTAGGAGAAGACATGGCTAAAAATTGATTTCAGCTAAAAGCTAAGAACTAAAAGCTAAAAGTTTATTAAAAGTTTGGGGAGTTCTCCTCTCTCCTGCCAGGGGAAAAGTATCCGAGTTATTGAGCCAATATAATTTGTAACTTTTCCCCTTTCTTATTTTGCTACCAGTTAACCATAAGCAGCGAACGGATACATTAAACCTCAAAAAATGTCACAACTCATAGAAGCACTTTGGATCAACACCAATCCTAGTTTTAAGCGTTTTGATGGTAACATCATTCGTTATTTAGGCAAGCACAAGGCAATCGCCTATTGGGAATATCAACAACATCAAGATGAAGCTTGCTCTTTAGAGGTGGCTTTAGTTCTACTCCAGGATTATTTAAAATCTTTAAGCCAACCAATTCATCTAATTGGTCATGGTACGGGGGGATTATTGGCGTTATTGTACGCTCGTAAATATCCCCATAAAGTTCGTTCCCTAAGCTTACTGGGAGTTGGTTATCATCCCGCAGTAGATTGGCAAGCGCATTATTACGCTATGCGTAAACTCTTACCCTGTAGTCAAGAGATTATCTTGAGCAAAATGGTGCAAAGATTATTTGGCTATCAAAATAATTACAATACTAAAGGATTAGTCGAAATTCTCAAGCAAGATTTAAATACATCTCCTTCTCCCCATTCTCTTTATCAAGAAGCTCGTATTAGTCCTGGAGGTGTATCCATGCCGTTACTAGTATGTACCAGTGAACAAGATAGCATCATCGATAACAATGCCTTTTATGGTTGGCTTAATTTTGTCAAAGAAGGAGATGTACTGTGGGAATGTCCTCAAGGGCATCACTTTTTTCACTACTTTTTTCCCCAAAAGGTAGGTAAGGAAGTGATCGAATTTTGGAATGGTATTCCTCAACCAGAAGCTTCCCATACCATAAGTAAGTTGAAGCCAGAAAAAATCTCGACTCAATCTGGTTAGTTGCTGCTACCGTTGCCAACAAAAGCTAGAGTTAAGCTATCGTTAGCTAAGAAATGAGTTAAATGATAGGCTCTTTCTTCGGTTTTGAGTAAAATTTGTTCGTAGAGATAGCGACTCGCGCGATCGCCCAAGCTTTCTGCTTGACTAGCTAGACGGCGCAAAACTTGGATTAACTCCTGTTCGGCTGCTAAATCGTGTTCTACCATCTGACGTTCGCCATATACTCCATCTGCTTCTTGCTCAAAACAACACAATTGAGCTAGTTGAGTAAAGGTAGCCGCAGGAACACCCCCTAGTCCATTTAACCTTTCTCCCAATTCGTGGACATGATCTTGTACGGCACCAAGACTATCTTGGAAAAATTGATGCAAAGAATAAAATTCCGAACCTTCTACCACAAAATGATGTTTCTGATATTGCAGATACAATCCTTGAAAACTAGCTAAAGCAGCATTCATGCCCTCGCAAACTGGCTCGGTCACACTTTTTTCTAGCAGAATCGGGTTATCTGCTACCTGACCAAAAGGACGTAACAAACCTGTAGTTGTAGACATAGTTTCATTCTCATTAAATTAGCCTTATTGAAACTATATAACAAACAACTAAATTTTGATAGTGTCCTTAACAAATGAAAACCAATAGCAATCTTTATTTTTGAGTCTTAGTAGTAAATACTTTCCATATCACAATCAAGGTAATGCTTAGGTAAGCAGATACGGCGAGCCAGTCTAATTCGTTACTAGAAATCATTATTTATAAGTTAATAGTTAAAAATTACAGATATTTTATAGTATGAATCACTCCTCAACCAATCAACGTAAAATTCGTACTCCCCAATGGCAGATAGATAAGATGAAAACTATAATTAGCGATCGCTGGGAAGAAGTTTGGCAAGTAGTAGTAGCTAAAGCCCAAGATACACAGTCCAAGTCTCGATCATCTTATTAAAAATTCTTTCAATATAACTCAATAAAATCAAAAGTCTAGAGTATCTTAAGATTTACTTTACAAACAATCTCTCAGGGTTGCTATAAAAATTTCACAGCAAAATTAAACCGCAATTTGCTCTCGATAACCATAGCAATAGCTTTTAGCTAGAGTAGGATTTGCTGAATTAGGGGCTTTTTTGGGTTCACTTGAAGAATAGATTAATTTACTTGGTTTAAAAAATGATACTTTCGCTAAAATACTTTAGGTGAACTTAGTATGCCTTCAAAATTTAATTTTTTTATCCTTACGCCAACTGTAATATTTCCTGAAAAAGATGCAAACTAAAGACGTTCAGATAACTGCTCAAGAACTAATTAGTCAAGGTAACACGTTAAGACAAGCGAATGAGCTAGACCAAGCCGTCTCGACTTTTCACCAGGCTATTGAATTGGATACTCAGGCTTACGAAGCCTATCAAGGTTTGGGAGAAGCTCTAAAACAACAGGGTAAGTTAGAAGCAGCTACAGAGGCATATCGTCAAGCGATCGAGATTAATCCTGATTATTATTGGTCTTATCATTGTTTGGGACAGGTTTTATTTTGGCAAGATCGATTAGAGCAAGCAATCGCTGCTTCAGAAAAGGCAATACAATTACATCCGCACAATATTGAGTTTTATAAGCAACTGGCAAAGGCTTATACTCAAAACAATATGCCAGACAAGTCTCTAGAGTGCTATCAACAAGCACTAAAACTCGATTCTCAGCACTATGAACTATATTTTTTAATCGGTCATCTTTTCGCCGAGCAAAATGATTATGATTCAGCCACAGCTTATTACCGCAAATCTTTAGATATCAAGCCCGATCTACACCTTGCTTCTCAACATCTTGAACAGGTATTAAAGCTGAAATCATTATCATTATATTCAATCATCGAGCAGTTATTTGATGCTCAATATTATCAAAGTCAAATTGGAGATTTATCTCTACAAAATACAGATTTAATTGACCATTATTTACAAACGGGATGGAAGCATAATTTCAATCCTAATCGTCTATTTGACGGTCGATATTATCTTGCTCAACATTCACAAGCTTCCCTACTCCAACAAAACCCTTTATTACATTATGTCGAAGTGGGATGGAAGCTAGATCTAGATCCTCATCCCCTTTTTGATACTAAATTTTATCGACAGCAGATACAACAATCTGATGTAATTCCTCTCTATCATTATTTGATACTTAAAGGATTTACCCAATTCTCGCCTCACCCAGCCTTTGATTTAGAATATTATTGCCATCAGTTTTCTAACTTTGACCCCCAACAAGAACCAGCAATTATTCACTTTCTCAAATGTTCCAATAAAGAGCGACAAGCACCTAATCCTACATTTAATCCTCAATGGTATCTTGCTAATAACCCAGATATTGCCGAACATAGTATATGTCCTAATTTTCATTATTTAACTGCTGGATATAGAGAGTTACATCGACCTATATATAGTTTTTTTTCCCAGGAGTATTTATATAATCTTTTTCCTAATTATTCATTTAAAGATGTAACTGCTTGGCAATTGTATCAGGCTCAAAAAGTCTATCGTCGTCGCCGAATTCTCTTAGTAGGACATGAAGCTTCTAGAACTGGTGCGCCTCTAATTCTGTTGAGAATTGCTCAAGATCTCTCGAAAATGGAAAATGTAGAAGTTTTTACTATTCTTTGTCGCGGAGGTGATATTTTAGCCGAGTATAAAAAATGTAGTCATGTTTATGTGACTAATAATAATTGGGGAGCTGATTTTGCTGAAATTCGCGAATTTTTAGCTTTTTTGAGGTACAATCCGCCTATATTTGCGATCGCTAATAGTTCTGAATCTAGATATGTTAGCAAGTCTTTGAATAATTTAGGTATTCCCGTATGTTCTTTAATCCATGAAATAGCAGATCATTATCCTGCATCTGAATGGAATAAAATCTATCAAGCTAGCAAAAAAGTTATTTATCCATCTCATTTTGTCGCTCAAAGAGCCAATAAAAAAGTCCCTGAACCGTTAAATAAAATACAAGTTTTAGGTCAAGGTTTGCTACGAGATAACTTTGGTAAGTATGGTCGTCAAAATGCCCGTAAAGAAGTTATTGAAGAACTTGGCTTCCCAGAGGATACTTGTCTAATTATGGGCTGTGGCACTATGGATTATCGCAAAGGAATTGACTTGTTTGTAGGTGCAGCCAAGCAAACAATTTATCAGTTAAATAATTTAGAAAATAAGCAAAATATTAGATTTATCTGGGTTGGTCAATACATTCAAGGTTCAGATAATTCTAGTCCCTCTTATTGGGCATTAAAAGAAGTTAAAAACGAAGGCTTAGAAAAATTAATCATTCATGTTCCCCCAACTAAAGATGTAGAAAAATATTTTTTGGCTGCTGATATCTTTTTATTAACATCAAGATCCGATCCTTTTCCTTGCGTAGTCCATGAAGCAATGGCTTCGTCGTTACCAGTAATTTATTTTGCTAATTCAGGTGGTGCAGCCGAATTAGTTGAGGATAAAGCTGGAATTGCAGTTCCTTATGGCAATACTATGATGATGGCTGATGCTCTTGTTTCTCTAATCTCTAATTCTCAAAAGCGTCATCATTTAGGTAATCTTGGAGAAACAATTATTAGAAGAGATTACAAGTTTAATAACTATACCCACAAAATAGTTGAACTCATGTGTAAAGAAGTGGGAATAGAAGCAGATTTTTCCACCAGTCAAAATTATCCACCAAACCAGAAAAAAACAATCTATTTCTTAAGTTCAGATTGGGGAGTAAGCGGAGTTAATACTCTACTAATTTACTTAGTCAAACAGTTAATTAGCAAGGGGTTTGATGCTAAAATCCTCTTCACTAGAGGACGTTATGCAGACTTACCACAAACAAAGTCTCTCTTACCAGATGTTCCTTACATATTTCTGCAACCTGAGAACGATAATCCCCAAAGCATTTGGTTTAAGCTAATCGAATTTTTCAAATATCACGATCCTTGTATCATAGTACCTAACTACGATTATGTGGCATCGTCTCTGAGTCCTATAATCCGAGATCATATTGGCATAGTAGGGGTTGCTCATAGTAATGATGTAGAGCATTACGAGCATGTATATCGGCTTGGTCTTTATTGGAATAAAATTATTGCCGTATCTAACTACATTAAAAACAAAATTATTGAATACAATCAAAGTTTTGCCAATAAAACAGTGACGATTTATAACGGAGTGCCAGTTCCCCAAATAATTAAGGAACACCGAAATAATATGAGTAATAGAGTCAATATTATTTACTCTGGTCGCATAGTACATCATCAAAAGCGAGTTGAAAGATATGTTGAAATAGTTAACCTCTTGCTAGAAAGACAAGTTGACTTTACTCTAACTATGCTCGGTGAAGGCGATCGACTCCAGTCACTTCAAGCAGAATTTGCCCCCTTAATAGATCGAAATATAGTCAATCTTCCAGGAAGAGTATCGGTTGAGAAAGTTAATCAATATTTTTCCCAGTCTGATATATTTTTGCTATTATCAGATTTTGAAGGGCTACCTGTTTCACTATTAGAAGCTATGGTAAACGGTTGTATTCCTATAGTTACTGATATTAAGAGCAGTATTCCCGAAATTATTAATCATGGAGAGAATGGATTTATTTGTTCTAAGCATAATTTAAGCGAATTTGTAGATGTCATTGAATCATTAGCAAATGATCCTGAAAAACGAATCAAAATTTCTAGTAATGTATTAAATTCTTTGGAAACCTATAAACTTAGGGATATTGACATGACTGAGGAATATGTTAAGGTTTTCGAGCAGGTTTTTGCGGAAATATCTCAAGATAAATACTCAAGACCCGAATCCTTAAGTTATGGTGCTAAAATTCCAGGTGTATTAGCGCCTGGATGGATCTAGGGATGCTTGAACGGGAGCAGGTCACGACTCGCGCGTTCCCGAGGGGCTGTCTTTTGAGCGCGAGGGACGCTGGGGTTTCCCCAGCTTGTCCAATCGCGCTGTTGAGGTTTCCTCAAAAGGAGGGGCTGTGACGCGGGCGAC
>JAAUYH010183348.1_pt1 | contig 14488 bp, 11 predicted proteins | sample 7278061 | NCBI WGS metagenome assembly JAAUYH01 (sample SAMN14350203, study PRJNA611818) | marine sediment metagenome | isolation source: surface marine sediment (0.6m) | place: French Polynesia: Moorea | collected 2018-08
CCTGCAGTAATGTCTTCAAACTGTTGAGGATTATTTTCATCTATGCAAGAAGGTAGACAAGTAAGATCCATTTCGGCAATTGGGTGCATGAAAAATGGAATAGAGTATCGCGCAGTTCCCCATAACTCTTTTGGGGGATTTACTACTCGATGAATGGTTGATTTTAATTTTTTATTGGTAAGTCGTTCCAACATATCCCCAACATTGACTACTATTTGTTCTGGAAGTGCAGTGACACGAATCCATTTGCCATCTTGACGCAAAATCTGCAAGCCTTCGGCACTTGCTCCCATGAGAAGCGTAATCAGGTTGATGTCCCCATGGGCTGCGGCACGGACTGCACCATTGGGCACATCTTGAGGATTGGCAATGGGGAAATAGTGAATGGCGCGGAGTATGCTGTTACCAAAACACACCTTATTATCAAAATAAAATTCGTCTAATTCTAAATAAATAGCAATAGCTCTTAATATTTTGAGACCTGCTTCCTCTAAGATCCGGTATGCTTCTAGAGTAGCGGCTTCAAATTCGGGTATTTCACTAGGGAAGATATTTTGGGGATACCCTAAGCGAACTCGATCTGTTTCAGAAATTTCTTGTCCTACGTGATAGAACTCTTTTAAATCACCCACAGTTCTACCTTTAGCATGTTCTTTTCCTTTGCTAGTGTAACCTCTTTGTCCACCAAGACCCTCTATTTCGTATACTTGCTTAATTGCTTCTGGTAGGGCAAAAAATTGTTTTACACAGCGATAAAGTCTTTCTGTAAGTGCATCGGATAAACCATGATTTTTTACTGCCACAAAGCCAATATTTTTGTAAGCATCACCTAGAGTTTGGACAAAATTTTGTTTCCGCATTAGGTTTTCGGAAGTAAAATCGCTTAAGTCTACAGAAGGCACTTCATCATATAAAATGTCGCTTATAATTTCACCCATAAGTTTCTTTTCCTTTAAATTAATTATTATCGACAAATCTAATCCTTAGTTCCTAGTTTGTCTGCTCTTTGGGGATAATATCCTCGAATAGGAATAATTCGTAATTCATCCTTTCTTAAAGTTGCCGTCTACAACTGAAGAAGCTTTTATTCTACGACCTAAAATCAATAAATCTCTTTCAGTTCGATCCATTTCTGCTACTTGAGGTAACAAACCCCAGCGAGAAAATCCATGTTTGGTAAATAATTTAATACTGGGAATATTATGTCCAAAAACAAAGGCTAACAAGGTTTTGATCCTTAGCTTGGGGCAGTCTTTAATCGCTTTTTTTAATAGCCCATCGGCAAGGCCCTGAAGGCGATAATCTTGGGCGACATAAAGACTAATCTCCGCAGTAAATTGATATGCCGGACGACCATAAAAATCATTAAAACTCAACCAAGCGACAATGTTATCTTGTGCTCGTCTAGAGAATAAATTAACTATCTTACTTTCTCCCAATTTCTCAATGCTGGGATCTTCTAATTTGCTAAGATTAGGATTAATATCTACTACCCAAATAGGACGATAAGCAAAATCGCGATTGTGAAACCATGATAAACGACTAGTAACGGCAACGGGTTTAGTATCTGCCGTAGCGATGCGAGAATTAGTAGTGGAGTTATAGATCTCAACAATCGCTTGTAAATCTGTTTCTATTGCGGGACGAATATACATTGATTAATATTTAGTAAGAAATTTTTGAAGATCATCAGAAAGCTTTATAAAGAAAGTAACATTTAATCGAAGAAGCTATAATCGCCTTATTTTCTGGTATCGCACAAATCATATCGAATAAAATCTCTGAATAACAAATGAAAAATCGCATTAGTCAGTTATACGATACCTATGCCAATAAGTTAGTAGAGTTTAGCAGACTACATGGTGCTAAGTCCTGGATTATTTTTCTCTTTATATTTACTTTTATTGTGGTGAATGCGTCTTCTGGCTTCGCTTTTGATCGGCAAAAATCCTTAGAGGCAAACAATGTAATATCTGCTCAGATAGATAATTGTTATCGAGATCAAGAAGTCAGGGGAGTCTGGTTAACCAATATCGATAGTGAGGTTCTATTTTCTCCTGAGAATACCACAAACGCGATCGCAACTTTAGCTGAATTAAATTTTAATACTCTTTATCCCACGGTTTGGAATTGGGGTTATACTCTCTATCCTTCTACTGTAGCCAAACAAGTAACGGGTATCGAATTAGATCCCACCCCAGGTTTACAGGGCAGAGATGTTTTACAGGAAGTAATTGATCAGGGTCATCAAAAAGATATGGCAGTGATCCCCTGGTTTGAGTTTGGTTTTATGGCTCCTGCCGATTCAGAATTAGCCAAACTGCATCCAGAATGGTTAACTCAGCGAGCAGACGGCTCTACTATCTGGGTAGAAGGAAATGTCCATGAGCGAGTATGGCTCAATCCTTTGCATCCAGAAGTCCAAAAGTTGATTACAGATTTAATCGTCGAAGTTGTTAGTAATTATGATGTGGAGGGAATTCAGTTAGATGATCATTTTGGTTATCCTTCTGAACTGGGTTACGACGATTATACTGTGGCTCTTTATCAACAAGAACATAACGGAGAATTGCCACCTCAAAATGCTAAAGATCCTGCATGGATTAAGTGGCGAGCCGATAAGATAACTAATTATATGGAAGAACTATTTCAGGCAATTAAAAAGGCTAATCCTCAAGCAATTGTATCCCTATCCCCTAACCCCCAAAAATTTTCTTTAACCTCATTTCTTTTAGATTGGCAAACTTGGGAGCGTAAAGGATTGATTGAAGAGTTAGTTCTGCAAGTATATCGGGATAATAATAAAAGTTTTATCAACGAAATTACGCAACCAGAAATTATCGCCGCTAAAGAACATATTCCGGTAAGTATTGGGATTTTGTCAGGTTTAAAAGGTCGCCCTGTGATGTTTGGTCGTATTCGTCAACAGGTAGTAAATACTAGAGAAAAGAATTTTGCCGGAGTATCTTTTTTCTTTTATGAAAGTCTTTGGAATCTGGCTTTTGAATCTCCTGAGCAAAGAAAATCTGCCTTGAACTCATTATTTGAAAATCCTACAAGCAGAGTCGATTTAGCTTGTCAGAGAGACTCCGCCGTTAAATGACGGACGGGGCTGGTTCCGCCGTAAGATAACGGATTTAGCCCCTCGGCTTCCTCTAACATCGTAAATAGTGCTCAGTTATCAGTTATCAGCGCTCAATTATGAGTTATTAATTATCAACTATCAATTATTAACTATCAATTATTAACTATGGATAGTAAATTAAAATATCTCACTAATGAAGATTATAGTTTACTCCTCGAACAAGCTGAGGTTGCTATTTATAAAAAAGATAAAATTATTCTACAAGAAGGTTGTATTTGTGAGTCAATTTATATCCTGAAAAGAGGACTAGTAAGGGTAGAAAGAGGTACGTCAGGAAAAGGAATCGCGATCGCGTTTTTACAAGTAGGAGATATCTTTGGTGAGATGTCTTTTGTAGAAGATGTAGTTACTAGTGCGCAAATAATTGCTGAAACAGAAGCAGAAGTTTTTATCATTAGCAAAACTATGCTCGACTCTTTATTAAAGTCTCGTTCGGGATTATCCAATCGTTTTTACCAATCTTTAGCTGATAATCTTTCTTCTCGGTTGCGAACCACTTCTTCTTTAGTATCTTGTTTGATGAGAAGATTGAGTCAAGATCTTGATTACGAGTCAAAACGAACTGGTTATCAAGGACAGGATAATATTCCTCCAGAATTAATTGGAGAAATCGAATTATTTAAACAGAATTTATTAGAAGTCGAAGAAAAGTTACGCCTCAAAAAGCTTGATGAAGAATCAGCCCAAGAAATTGTCAATCGGGTCTGTAATATGGTGATCAATGCCATGCGGGAACAAATTATTAATAACTATGAACAAGAAAAGGCGATCGGAACATATGTATTTCGAGAAGCCTTTCCTTTTTTAATGCTTAGTAGTTTTATCGATCTCGCTTTTCGTAAATCTCGTGGGTATTATGATGACTCTTATATTACAGAAATATTGTCACAAAATGAACCTGAAGGAGATGGACATTTAGGGAGTTATATAGATCGCTGGATACGGTCAATTCCCACTTGTTTAGCCTTAAAAAATCAAGGTAGTATTATAACTGCTACTGTCAAAGAATTAGCTGTTAGTTGGAATTGTGACCATCCCATGCCTGTAACTAGTATTGCTAGTGGTTCAGCTAATGAAATTTTGGATCTTTATATCAATGCTAATCCGCCTAATGTTCATGTGACCTGTGTCGATACTAATCATCAACCTTTAGCTTATGCAGCCAATTTATCCCGCAAACTAGGATTTAACGAGCATATTACTTTTATTCAAGATAATATTTTTCTTCTCGCACAAGGCTACAGTAATCTTAATATTGCCCCTCAACAAATGATTTACAGTTTAACTATGGGGAATTATCTCAAAGATCGAGAATTTATGGCAATGTTAGATTGGATTTATGAACATCTTTTACCTAATGGAACTCTAATTTTAGGTAATTTTAATACCTCCAATCCCGATCGCTTATTATTAGAACATATCTTAGAATGGCATTTTACTTATCGCTCCGCCGAACAATTAGAAAAATTATTTGCCCATTCCAAATTTGCTTCTTTGCCTATAGAAATTGAAGCTGATGAATTTGGGGTTGAATTATTCGTTATTTGTACTAAAAAAGTCTAGGGGCTAAGAATTTCGGTGCGAATCTGGCGCTCAAGAATCACCATTGCGGAGGAGACATCCGTGGTCTTTCACCGCTTCCTTGGTGAAGACCCTGAGGGCAGGGCTGTGGAGCTGGGGCAACGCAAATACAAGCTTCAGCGTTAATTTATTTTGTACAGCTACTTATTGCCTATTGCCTGGCTACTTTTGTAATGCTCACAACTTAGGTAAAATTACTCTAGTAGTATTTATTGAATCAACATGGTTACTTTACAAATTATGGTGACATTTTTTGTAAATAATTGTTATAAACATAGAATATTTCTCAAAAATTTATCAGTAAAAAACTGAGAAGGTAGAGAAAACCTAATAATTGATTTTGACTGAGTAAATTATGTAAAAACACACTATACTAGGTATCTACTGATTTAGCTTTTATTTCTTCTGAAGTTTGCCAACCAGGACACCATGCAGAATCATCTCTTAATCTTTCCGCATTTAACCAAAAGCGAGTTTGGGGATCGCAAGAGGCAACCATCTCAGCAAATACCCATTTACCTTGATTTTTACGATTAGCAACTTGGAAATGTCTCCAACCCCAAGTACTTTGTCTAGCAGTCCATTTAGAACCAACTAAATGAGGGAACTTTTTCTTTTTTGCTTTCGACATTGTATTTTTAAAAGGAAATAATGATAGTCTATTCGCGTATAGATGTAACTTTTTAACTTTCAGATCCTAATGTTTTTATGAAGATGAACCGTATTTTGTATCAATTAATTTTAGATATAACTTGGAAAAAAGTAGCAATTGCCGCTTCCTTATTGTTAATGATTCCCCTAATTCCTGCCAAGGCGCAATTAGAATTAGAAACAGTTCCCACTACAACAAATCCTTCCAATAGGCAATTACGAACAGCTCCCCCCATAACAAATCCTCCCAATACTAATCCATCTACCAGACAAAATTTTACTATACCTGGTGAAGAGACTGACTATACCCTAGGAGCAGGAGATCAAATAAGATTAGATATTTTCCAAGTAGAAGAATATAGTGGAGAATATCCAGTTAATGTTGACGGAACAATTAGTTTGCCCCTGGTTGGGGGTGTTAAAGTAGAGGGCTTAACTCTCAAAGAGGCAGAGGAAGCTGTCTCCAAACAATATGCTGTTTATCTGAAAAGACCTATTGTTAATGCTGGTCTAGTGGCACCTCGTCCTCTCAAAATTGGGATCTCTGGAGAAGTTGACAATCCTGGTACTTATGAATTCCAGTTAACCGCAGCTACCCCCGAATTTCCGACTGTTACAGATATGATTGAACAAGCAGGAGGGATCACTACTCTTGCGGATGTGCGAAATGTTCAAGTACAAAGAGCAGTCAAAGGTAAAACCGTTACTTTCAAATCTGATTTATGGTCTTTGCTTAATTTTGGACAATTAAACCAAGATTTTTCCCTCAGAGATGGGGATACGATTTTCTTGCCTACTGTTTCAGAGATTAACCTTTCAGAATTAGAGAGGCTATCAGAAGCGAGCTTTGGGTTACAAGTTGATGAACCGATTAGTGTTGCCGTATCCGGCGAGATTTTTCGTCCTGGATCTATAGTGGTACAACCAGACCAATTAGGTGGTGGTAATGGGAATAGCCCTCAAGGAGGACAAAGTCGAGATTCTTTACCCCCAAGATTAACTCAAGCAATTCAATTAGCAGGAGGAATCAAGCCTACTGCTGATGTGAGAACGGTAGAGATTCGCCGTGACACTTGGGACGGACAAGAAAAATTCATGACAATTAATTTATGGGAATTATTCCAAGCTGGCGATATAGATAGGGATATTATCCTGCAAGAAGGTGATGAAATTGTGGTTCCTCAGGCAACAGCCCTCTCCGATGAAGAATTACAACGACAAGCAGAGTTCACGATTTCTAAGGAAACCATTACAGTAAACGTGGTGGGAGAAGTAGGTACTCCTGGAGCCGTGCAAGTTAAACCCAATACTCCTCTTAACCAGGCTATATTAGCTGCTGGGGGATTTGATAATAGAAGAGCCAATAAAGGCGAAGTGCAATTAGTCAGATTAAAACTTGATGGTACTGTGGAAAAACGCCAAATCGATGTCGATTTAGCTAGTGGCATTGATGAGGTAACCAATCCGATTCTTAAAGAGAATGATGTGGTTATAGTAGGCCGTTCTGGGTTAACTGCATTTGGAGATACAGTTAGTAACACTGGCGGACCTCTGGGTCTGTTGAGATTGTTCCTACCCTTCTAGGTTACTGATTTAATTAGGGAAATTTGTGTTAGGGACGTAGCATGCTACGTCCCTAAATAGTATTGGGTAAAGTAGTGAGCAATCAGTTAGGATTGCGATGATATTGCCAACTAACTGTGCTGTTAACTAGCTCTTGAAAATTTGTCATTATGTCTGAACATCGCCTAGAGCATACCAGAGCTTTGAGTACCCAAAATGGTAACGGGACATATTTGTACTCGATGCCGATGATCGAACAACATGCTGTTTTAGAAGAGGATGAAGAGGGAATTGATCTTCGACAGCTTTTAAGGATTGTTAAACATCGTTGCCGTCTGATTATCTTAGTAGCGATGGGAGTAACTACAGCTGCGATTATTGGGACTTTTATTCAAGAGCCGAAATATGAAGGGAGTTTTCAACTTTTGGTAGAACCAATAACCCAAGGAAAAGAAGAGGATCTGCTTTCTATCTTGGGACAAAATCAAGAGGGAATGGATTACGAAACCCAAATAGAAGTTTTACAGAGTCCGATTGTGCTCAATCCTATTCTGGAAAAATTAGCAGTGCGCTACCCAGACATGGAATATGAAGATCTGATTAAATTTAGAAAATCTCCTCTGCAAATAGAACGAGTGGATGAAACTAAAATTATTGAAGTATCTTATATTGACAGTGATCGCGATAAAATTGAGTTTGTTATGAATGTTTTGGCTCAAGATTATCTGCGTTATTCTCTAGAGGAAAGAAGAGCCGAAGTTAATCAAGGAATTGAGTTTGTCGAAAATTTATTACCAGAAATAAGAGCTAATGTAGATCAGCTGCAAGACAAATTACAGAAGTTTCGTCAACGCTATAATATCATCGATTTAGAGACTCAAGCTGAGATCTTGTCAACACAACAAATGCAGATTGAAGAGCAATTGTTTGCTGCACAAGTAGAACTAAAAGAAACCCACTCTTTATATAACAATTTACGTCAACAGTTAGGGAAAGAACCAGATGAAGCGATCACCAATAGTTATTTAAGTGAATCTACCAGATATCAAGCTTTACTCAACGAACTGCAAACAGTAGAAATTGAACTGGCTCAAGAATCAACTCGTTTCGCTGGACAAAACCCGATTATTCTGACGTTAGAAGATAAAAAAGCTCAATTATTGCCCTTAATTGAACAAGAAGCCTTTAGAGTATTAGGCAAGAATTTTACTTCAGAGCAAGAATATACGATCTCTGCTCCTTCTGTGAGTTCCCTCCGTAACCAATTAGACTTTGAATATGTCAAAGCAGCTAACACACAGGAACTGTTAAAAATCAGAGAATCGGCTCTAGGGGTCGCTCTTGAGCAGCTCAAAACTTCTATCGAACAAATGCCTGTAATTGCTCGCCAGTATTCAGACTTGGAACTCGAACTTACCGTCGCCACCGAAAGTTTAACTCGTTTTTTACAAGCCCAACAAGAACTGCAATTAGAAGCGGGAAGACAGGCTCTACCTTGGCAAATGATTGCTAGCCCTCAGTTAGAAGAGGATCAAGTATCGCCTAATGTTCCTCTAAATCTGGCTCTGGGAGTTGTGGGCGGTTTGCTATTGGGTGTGGGTTCGGCTTTACTGGCAGAAAGACTCGATCCCGTATTCCATTCTACTGAAGAAATTAAAGAAGCAATTCCCCTGCCTTTATTAGGGATCATTCCGAGGCAAAAAGACCTTAAACCTTTAACCAAAGTAGCCCAACAGCCTGAAACTTTAAGTGTTCCTAGTATCCCTACCCTACAAATTGGCGAAACTGTTCTAGATTTCAAAAATTCGCCCATTCCTACTTCTGTAGTAGATCGAAAACATGAGCGCCAAGAACGTTATAGTGCCTCTGTTTTCTTGGAAGCTTTTCGTTCTCTAAATACCAATATTAAATTATTAGGTTCAGACGCCAATATTAATTCTATTGTTGTTAGTTCTTCGATTCCTGCTGAGGGTAAATCGACAATTTCCTCCCATCTTGCTCAAGCTGCCACTGCTATGGGACAAAAAGTATTATTAATTGATGCCGATTTGCGCCGTCCCCAAGTTCACCTTTGGACAGGATTAGATAACAAATCGGGCTTAAGTAATATTTTAGCGACAGGTTTACCTATAGAAGCTGCCATTAACAAAGTTCCGCAATGGGAAAATCTCTCTGTGATTACCGCAGGAGATATTCCTCCCGATCCTACACGTTTGCTGTCGTCTAGCAAAATGCAAGAATTAATGGAGCAGCTAAAATGCGATCGCAATTATGATCTAATTATTTACGATACACCCCCAATTTTAGGATTTGCCGATGGTCGGATTCTGGCTTCTCGGACTAATGGCGTGGTCTTAGTTGTCAGAATAGGCAAAACAGATCGTTCCCTTTTGAAACAAAATATTGATAACCTAAAAGTATCAAATGTTCCTGTTTTGGGTTTAGTGGCTAATCACGCTAACCTCAATTCAAATGGTTCCTCCTACTACTCTCGCTATTATTCTGAACGAGATTAATTAGGTATTAGGTAAGAAGTAATAGGGAACAAATTACTTTTGACTTCTTGCCGAGCGTTCCCTTACGCCACCTACCCCTATCCCCTTCCTACAGGAAGGGGAACGATATAGTCTCTCCTTTCAGGAGAGATTTAGAGAGGTGCGACGCGGGGTCTCACCGCTAACCCAACCTACTGGACTTTCTTGTCTTGATTTCAGGCGGAAATAAAAAAACCATTTCTTACCTTATTACCTCTTACCTTCTCAATGGATTTATTCGAGCATAGCTATCAACAACAAGTCAAAACAGAAGCACCTTTAGCAGATCGGATGCGTCCTCGAACCTTAGATGAATTTGTAGGACAAGATCATATTGTCGGTACCGGGCGCTTACTCCGTCGCGCCATTATTGCCGACCAATTATCTTCCCTAATCTTTTTTGGTCCACCAGGAACTGGAAAAACTACTTTAGCTCGCATTATTGCCCAAACTACCCGCGCTCATTTTCTCGCTATTAATGCCGTATTAGCTGGAGTCAAAGATATTCGAGAAGCGATCGCGACTGCGACAAATCAAGGCAAATATCACCAGCAAAAAACCATTCTCTTTGTCGATGAAGTCCACCGGTTCAATAAATCCCAACAAGATGCTCTGCTACCTTGGGTCGAAAACGGCACCATTATTTTAATCGGAGCCACTACAGAAAATCCCTATTTTGAAGTTAATAAAGCTTTAGTTAGTCGCTCTCGGCTGTTTCAACTCAAACCCTTAACCACAGAAGATTTACAGCTTGTTGTAGAACAGGCTCTAGCTGATTGCGATCGCGGTTACGGCAAACTCAAAGTCCATCTTGAATCAGAGGCGCTCAATCATTTAACCAATGTGGCTAATGGGGATGCGCGATCGCTCCTTAACGCGATCGAACTTGCAGTAGAAACGACACAACCGAATGATGCCGGAGTAATTTTCATTGATTTAACAGTAGCGGAAGAATCGATCCAACAGCGAGCAGTACTCTATGACAAAGAAGGAGATGCCCATTTTGATACTATCAGTGCCTTTATTAAAAGCGTGCGTGGATCTGACCCCGATGCTGCTTTATATTGGTTAGCTAAAATGGTTTACGCTGGTGAAAATCCTCGTTTTATTCTGCGTCGTTTGCTTATTCTCGCCAGTGAAGATATCGGATTAGCAGACCCTAATGCAGTAACAATAGTCAATTCCTGCGCCCAAGCATTTGATCGCGTGGGCATGCCCGAAGGACGTTATCCTCTGGCTCAAGCAACCCTATACCTAGCTACTGCTCCCAAATCCAATAGCATTATGGGCTTTTTTGATGCCTTGGCAGCAGTAGAACAGGAACAGCAAAGCGATATTCCCAATCACCTCAAGGATGCCAACCGAGATAAAAAAGGATTAGGTCATGGAGCGAACTATATCTATCCCCATGCCTATCGCGATCATTGGGTAGAACAGCAATATTTGCCTAGCAGTTTACAGGGAAGAGTATTTTATCAACCTTCCGATATGGGCAAAGAAGCCGAGATCAAAACTCAGGTAGCTCGTCGCCGAGAAGCCCAACTAGCAGCACAAATAGAAGGTATGGGTGCTAGTTCCATTGAAATGCTGACCTATGGCGAAACAGATCAACAAGTCGATCGCTGGTTACAACGCACTGTGAGTCAGGCAGGAAAACAGTTAGGAGAGATACGAGATCGCCTATTTGCTTTAGCTCAACTTCAGCGTCATCATCTAATTCTCGACCTCAATGCCAAAACCGGTTTGTTAACCTGGGAAGCATTACGACAAGTTCCAGAAGGAGGTGTTTATGCTTGTGTTAGTAACCAAACCGCAGCAGAAGCCTTGAACGAGCAAGCTGCTATCTTACCCGAACTATTGCGACCAATAGTATTAACTACAACTTTAAGTGAATTACCCAATCTTTTAGCACAGCAAGCTCAAGATATTCGCTTTGACTGCATAATGGGACGTAATGCTCTAATGTCAGAAATAGATAAAGTAGGAATAGTAGAAAATTTAATTCCCTGGTTGAATACTGAAGGAGTATTGGTATTGGCAGAAACCGTACCTCGTCATACTCAAAGACTTTACGCTCTACTTCAACCTGCTTGGTTGCCATCAGAATTATTAGAAAAATTAACAACAGCCGAAGAAGCAATCTACGAAGATAAATCCGACCCGATGATTAATTGGGATAGTTTTGATTTACAGAGAGATTTAGAAAAACTGGGACTAACAGTCAAACTTGAGCAAGAGCGATCGCAGACAGATCTATTGATTACTCCTCAGTTGTTAGGGCGTTGGTTTGCTACGACTCAGAAATCTGATGCTCGTCCAACTTATCGAAATCATTTGGAAAAAACCCTCACAACTACTGAACTGGAGACTGTGCAACGAATATTTACTCAATATTTGCGCCATCAAACTGTAACTTGGTCGAGTACCATCGCTTACCTTAAAATCTCTCCTCTGCATAAATCTTAGTAACTTATTATTAATAAAAAATTAAAATTTTTTATTGGAACATCCCCAGTTAAATGAAGGCAGAATAATCGAGCTAACTTCTGCCTTTTGCCTTAACTCTTAAGCTTTTTGCCTTCAAAGGCAAAGCCTGATCAAAAGAATAAAAAAGCATTAAAAGACGATTTTAAGTCGAATTTTATTTAGTTACAGTGGATTAATCACTATTGCTTTAGCTTTATTTTTTTAAAGATGACGGCTTTAAAACAGCGATCGCGGAAAAAGAGTAAATTTGCTGCCTCAAACAAACAACTAATCTTAATGCCTATCGATCCCCTGACTATAGATGAGGAGAGCGATCGCTTTTCTTTGGAAAGAAAAGTAGAAAGGGCATTTTATGAAGCGGGGAAGGCTTTAAGAGAGTTAAGAAATAGAAGGCTGTATCGTTCAACTCATGTAACCTTTGAGGAATATTGTCGCGATCGCTTCGATTTTACGCGCCGTCGTCCCTATCAGCTAATTGAAGCAGCCCAAATTTATGATAATCTCATCGATAAATGTGAACCAATTGCCCCAGTTTTACCAACTAAAGAAGGACAAGTGCGACCTTTAAGTGAACTAAATACCGATGAACAACCAATAGCCTGGGAAGCTGCCGTAAAACAGGCAGGGGGAAAAGTGCCCACTGGACGCATAGTGAAAGATGTAGTGAAACGGATGAAAGACAATAATCCCAAACCCATACCTTTTCATGTGGGGGAAATTTGCCAGATTATGACCAAAGACAACCCCGAACTACGGGGCAAAGGAGGCTGTTGGTGTATCATCAAGGATATCTATAAACTAAGCTGTCAAGTTTATACCTGGGATCACACATATATTCTGCGATCGGAAAATCTTCAATCTTTGGGATATTCTCCAGAAGAATGTAAGCAGATGGAAAATATTAACGTACGCATGAATATGCTCCATGAGACTGGGAACTTGGATGAGGCTGCACTTTGGGTTCTCAATGGTTTGGCTAAACTTAAAACTCCCCACCTGACAGATTTGGAGGAAAAGCTGCTGGCACTCTTAGAAAATGAATATGAAACTAAAAACTCAAGCGAGGGTTCTGATTAAATTAAGCATGCTCAAGTCTAGATTGAGTATTTTAAGCCAGCTTACAATTTAGTAATAATCTTGATCAATGTTGCCTAATAAGGTAACACTATTACCTCAACTATTATCGGTGATTCAAAATATAACTAATAATCATGACCCTTTGCTGCCTAACCGCTTACTTACCGAAGCAGTAGATAAAGGTTATATCCTTACCAGCAAGCAAATAAAGGATATCCTTGGCATTGAACCTAAAGGTAGTTCATTTACTAGGTGTTGCTTTTCCTATTGTATGAAACTTACTCCAAAATTACTACAAGTAGGTTTGGCGTTCATAGTCATACAGCTTACTACATAATAAGCTATGGACTTGAATTTACAAATACAGTATTTGTACCTAGTTTGTGACAGTCTCTGTGTTAATATATCTTGAACGTTCCTCAAGGAACCATTGATAAAAAATACTAACAGTAGGATATAACAATGACTAACAAGATTACAGATTTAGAAAACCAGTCCCAAACCAATGACTAACAAGATTACAGATTTAGAAAATCAGCCACAGCTCCAGCAAAATACTAGTAGTATCATCAAAGATTTGGACCAACTCCGAATACTATCGATGGAAGAGATGAGTCACATCAGTGGCGGCAATTCTCTTTTTGAGACCTTGATTGGGGCGACCTTATCTACTATTGTGGTTGCGGCGGCGGGGTCGTCGATTGCAGGTAACTGAACTGTGTTGGGGCCGTCGTAGGGGCGCAATTTAGCTTAGCATACAAGGCATACAGAGTTCTGTTAAGATTTTCAACAGAGCTTATCTCGACGAAGTATTGGTACTTCTGGGTTTGGGATACCTAACACGGCTCCATCCCTCAACAAACGTTTATAACGAACAGTAATAAGAGATTACGATGACTATCAATATAGACGATTCAGAAAAACAGCAAGAGATCGAAACCACAGAGGGAGAGGGAGTTGGAACAAAGAAACAAGAGTTGGAAACACGCCTCCAAAAGATATCAAAGAAACTCCAAAAACTGTCGCCAAAAGAACTATCCACAGTAAACGGCAAGGGCGGATTTGTGAACAACAGGCGCGGTTGGGGCGACAAAGGTCAAGGTGGCTTTCTTAACCGTCGTGGGTAAGCTAACAATAGCTATCTTGGCTTGTTTAACCAAGTCAATAGTTTTGGCGCTAATATTTCCGGTGGCTGTACCGCTAAACTACAACAATGTCCGCAAGTGATATTTCCAGAAAATTGATGACGGATCGCTGTTTGAGCAATTTTTTGTAAGCCAATCGAATCGCGATCGCTGTTAGTAATCAGCGATCGCGGAAAAAGAGTAAATTTGCTGCCTCAAACAAACAACTAATCTTAATGCCTATCGATCCTCTGACTATGGATGAGGAGAGCGATCGCTTTTCTTTGGAAAGAAAAGTAGAAAGGGCATTTTATGAAGCAGGGAAG
>JAAUYH010241371.1_pt1 | contig 14488 bp, 12 predicted proteins | sample 7278061 | NCBI WGS metagenome assembly JAAUYH01 (sample SAMN14350203, study PRJNA611818) | marine sediment metagenome | isolation source: surface marine sediment (0.6m) | place: French Polynesia: Moorea | collected 2018-08
CCTCGGGATATTTTCAGGTCGATGGAGGGGCAGGCGTGATCCCAAGCCATGAAGGAGCGGGCACATGAGTGATCAGGCATCTTGGCTCAGGCGGAACAAGCTTGCTGTCGCGCCATGGATTTTCCTGGCACCCGCGCTTGTCTTCTTCGCGATCTATGTCGTCATTCCGATCTTCGAATCGCTGTGGCTCAGCCTTTACGAATGGAACGGGCTCTATAATGCCGAAGGCGAGTCGACCGCCGTTTGGGTAGGGTTCGAGAACTATGTGAAGCTTTGGGATGACCCGAATTTCTGGACGTCGCTCAGGAATAACCTCGCCTGGCTGATCCTGTACATGCTGGCCGTTCCGGCTGGGCTATTCATCGCCTTGTTCCTCAATCAGACCGTGACAGGCATGCGGTTCTACAAGTCGATGTTCTTCTTTCCCTTCGTGATCAGCCAGGTCGTGGTCGGCCTTATCTTCGGCTGGTTCTACAATCCCGATTTCGGTGTCGTGGGTAGCGTCTGGCAGGCGATCTTCTGCGAGGAGACGACCAACATCCTGGGCAATACCAGCTTCAAATGCGCGCGCCCCGTGCCGGATATCCTGTCCAGCCCCGACTATGCCACCTATGGCATAATATTCGCCGGGCTCTGGCCGCAGGTGGCCTATTGCATGATCCTCTATTTGACGGGCCTCAACAACGTCGCTGCCGATCAGATCGAGGCGGCGCGGCTTGATGGTGCCAAGGGCTGGAAGATGCTTTGGTACGTTGTGCTGCCCCAGTTGAAGCCCGCGACCTTCATCGCCGTCGTCGTCACCGTGATCGGCGCGCTTCGCAGCTTCGACATGATCGCAATCATGACCCAGGGCGGGCCGTTCGGCTCCACCAATGTGCTGGCGCATTACATGTACGAGGTCGCGATCAGCGAATACGGCGAGCGCTATGGCTATGGGTCCGCCGTGGCCACCGTGCTCTTCATGATCATGCTGGTCTATATCTCCTACTTTCTCTGGAAGATGTATCAGGACGAAAAGGTGCATCGCTGATGTTTCCCAGACCGATCGAGAAATCCGGCGCCTCCACACGCTTTGCCTATCAGGCGTTCCTGCCCGTCGCCCTTTTCATCTGGCTTCTGCCGCTGCTGGCGATCTTCGTGACGTCCATCCGGGGCGCGGCGGATATCAACTCGGGCAATATCTTCGGCTGGCCGAGCGAGTTCCGGCTGATCGAGAATTATATCGCTGTCTTCACCCAGTCCGAGGCCGCGACCTATATGTTGAACTCGGTCCTGATCACGGTGCCAAGCGTTATCATCTCGGTCGCGCTGGCCTGCCTCGCAGGTTACGCGCTGGCGATCTATCGGTTCCGCGTGGCCGTGCCGCTCTTCTTCCTCTTCGTTGCGGGTAACTTCATCCCGTTTCAGATCCTGATGGTTCCGGTCCGCGATATGTCCGTGCAAACCGGGCTTTACGACACCATCGCAGGCCAGTTCCTGTTCCATGCCGCTTTTCAGACCGGCTTCTGCACGCTCTTCATGCGGAACTTCATCAAGGCGCTGCCCTTCGACCTTATCGAAAGCGCACGGATCGAAGGTGTCGCGGAATGGAAGATTTTCTGGTACGTCGTCCTGCCGCTTGTGCGTCCGGCACTGGCCGCGCTTGCCGTTCTAATTTTTACCTTCGTCTGGAATGACTTCTTCTGGGCCAACGTCCTGACGCAGGGCGAAAGCGCGAAGCCCATCACCGCAGGCGTGCGCGCACTCAACGGCCAGTTTGTGAACAACTGGCATCTGGTCAGCGCAGCGTCGCTGATGGCGGCCATCCCGCCGGTGGTCATGTTCTTCTTGATGCAAAAGCACTTCATCGCAGGTCTCACACTCGGGGCCGTGAAATGATCCAATGCTGGCGGCTGGATGACAGCCGGCAGACCCTTGTTTTGGGCTGCACCCGTGAACGCTTGGCCGAAGTCGTCTACTGGGGCGCGCGGTTGCCGGATGACGAGGATCTGACGACCCTCTACGAAGCTCACACACTGGATGTCACAGGCGGGATGCTGGATGCCAACCCGGAACTCTCGATATGTCCTGAAGCCACGCGCACCTTCCCGGGTCAGCCCGGGCTGATCCTGCGCGACAGCGATGGCACGCCCTATCTGCCCAAGTTCTGTCTGGAGGGGGTAGAGCAGGGCGAGAACGCGCTGACGCTCTTTTATCGCGATCAGGAACAGGTGCTGACGTACCGAGCGTCATTCGCCATTGATCCGACAACGCATCTGATCGAAGCCGAAGCCGCGCTTGATGCCACGCGGCCCGTGCACCTGCATTGGTTGGCTGCGCCGGTCTTTCCGGGACCGCAACTGTCGGACGAGATGATCGACGTCGCCGGGCGTTGGTGCGGCGAATTCCAGTTCGAAACCACGCCATGGTCCCCCGGTATCCGATATCGCGAGAACCGCACCGGCCGCACGGGCCACGAGCATTTCCCCGGGCTTATCATCCCCTGCCGGGGGGCCACCAACGCGCGGGGCGAGGCCTATGCCTTCCACTACGGCTGGTCCGGAGGGCACCGCATGGTGGCCGAGGAACTCCCGGATGGCCGCCGTCAGATCCAGTTCGGTCATGCGGCCCGTGTCGAAGGGGCGCCGCGTACGGAGTTCAGAACCGGCAAACTCTACGCGGTCTACTCCGACGACGGGCTCAATGGCTGCGCGGTCGCGTTCCAGCGCCATCTGCGCGACCGGATCGTTCAGTTTCCCGACCCAAGTCGTCCGCGTCCGGTGCATTACAACTGTTGGGAAGCGGTCTATTTTCGGCACAATGTTGAAGAACTGAAAGACATCGCCACCCGTGCAGCGGATTTGGGGGCCGAAAGGTTCGTTTTGGACGACGGATGGTTCGGACAGCGCGACGATGACAGAGCCGCCTTGTCGGATTGGGAGGTTGATCCCCGGAAGTATCCCGAAGGGCTCGATCCATTAATCGACCACATTCACTCGATTGGCATGACCTTCGGCCTTTGGTTCGAGCCCGAGATGATAAATCCCAATTCGAACACCTTCCGGACGCATCCCGAGTGGGCGCTGGGGGCAGAGGATCAGATACCAGGGCGTCACCAGCAAGCCATCAATGTCGCATTGCCGGAAGTCCGCGATTACCTGTTCGAGCGGATCAGTTCGATCCTGTCCGCGCATGCGATTGACTACATCAAGTGGGACCACAACCGTGTGTTGCCCATGCCGGATGCGGAACAGACGCGCGGCACCTACGCGCTTTTGGACCGCCTCCGTGCGGCCCATCCGAACGTCGAGATCGAAAGCTGCGCCAGCGGGGGCGGGCGGATCGATTTTGGCATCCTCAGCCGGACCCATCGCGTTTGGCTTTCGGACTCGAATGATGCGCTGGAGCGGCTGAAAATCCAGCACAATGCGTCCGTCTTCCTGCCGATGGCGGTGACCGGCAGCCACGTCGGCCCGCGCACCTGTCACACAAGTGGCCGCGTGCTCGACATCCGCTTCCGTGCCTGGGTCGCGGCACAGCGACATATGGGGTTTGAGATGGACCCCCGCGAACTGACCGACGAGGAGGCAGAAGTATTGCGCCAGGTCACTGGCTGGTGGAAGTCCAACCGACACTGGCTGCTCGGCGCCGATATCCTTAGGCTCGATAGTCCCGATCCCAGCGTGATCGCCGAACAGCATCTGGCCGCCGACGGTTCGCAATTCGTGGTTTTTGCCGGCAAGGCGGGCACGTCGGCCCAGATCGCACCGCGCCCCTTGCGACTCACCCGGGTTTCGCCTGACGTCATGTACGAAATCGAATTGAAGAACCGCGAGGATGTGGTGCATCTCTCGCGAGGGGCGCCTGCGCTGAAATACGGCTCAATCCGTGTAAGTGGCGCCTATCTGATGACACATGGTCTGACACTGCCGTGGAGCTTCCCGGAACGTATGTGGGTGATCGAAGGGAAACGCCTGTGAACCGCACGCTTGGCACCTGTTATTACCCTGAGCACTGGCCGCGCGAGGTCTGGGAAGAAGACGCGCGCCGCATGGCAGAGCTTGGCCTGACATGGGTGCGGATCGGTGAGTTCGCCTGGAAGCGACTGGAGCCCAGCGAGGGCGACTACCAGTTCGGCTGGCTCGACGACGCGATCGCTGTGTTGAAGGGCGCAGGTCTGAAGGTAATCCTCGGCACGCCCACCGCGACACCGCCCCGCTGGATGATCGACAAACTGCCCGACATGCTGGCGCTCGATGCCGAAGGACGCCCGCGCAAGTTCGGCTCGCGGCGGCACTATTGCTTCAGCTTTGAGCCCTACAAGGCCGAATGCGCCCGCATCGTCACGGCTTTGGCTGAACGTTATGGGCGCGACGTCGACGCCTGGCAGACCGACAACGAATACGGGTGCCACGACACGACGCTTTCCTATTCGGATGCCGCCCGTGATGCGTTTCGGGCATGGCTTTCGCGCCGATACAATGGGATAGAGGCGCTGAACACCTCCTGGGGCAATGTCTTCTGGTCGATGGACTACGACGGTTTCGATCAGATCGAACTGCCGAACCTGACCGTCACTGAACCCAACCCCGCCCACAGCATGGCCTTCCGTCGGTTCTCTTCGGATCAGGTCGTGGCCTTCAACAAGCTGCAGGTCGACATCATCCGCGCGCATTCCGACGCACCAATTGCGCACAACTACATGGGCAAGGTCACCGACTTCGATCATTTTGACGTGGGCGCCGACCTCGATATCGCATCCTGGGATAGCTATCCGCTGGGATTTCTCGAAGACCGCGCCGGGGCAGGGGAGGCGCATCAAATCGCCTACGCCCGCCAGGGCGATCCGGATTTTCAGGCCTTCCACCATGACCTCTACCGCAGCGTCGGACGCGGACGGCTGTGGATCATGGAACAGCAGCCCGGCCCCGTGAACTGGGCGCCTTACAACCCCGAGCCCTTGCCCGGCATGGTCCGCCTCTGGTCCTGGGAAGCCTTCGCCCACGGCGCCGAAGCCGTCTGCTACTTCCGCTGGCGGCAAGCCCCCTTCGCGCAAGAACAGATGCACGCGGGCCTCCTGCGTCCCGACAGCGCCGAGGCGCCTGCCTTTGCGGAAGCAGCTGAAGTCGCTCGTGAAATTGCCGATGCGCCCACGGCAAGCGTAACGCAAGCACCGGTCGCCCTCATCTATGATTATGCGTCCGAATGGGGCTGGAGCCTGCAACCCCACGGGGCAGGGTTGGGATATTTCAAGCTTCTTCTCGACACCTATCGCGCGCTCCGGAAGCTGGGCCTATCGGTCGATATCGTGCCGCCGGACGCCAAGGCCCTGACGGGCTACAAACTGATCCTGGCCCCCGGTCTTCTGACCCCGGACCCGGCGCTGGTTCATGCTCTGGCGGGCAGCGAGGCGGAGGTCATCGTGGGACCACGGTTCGGCGCCCGCACTGCCGATATGGCAACGCCCGTGCCCTTGCCGCCGTCCTTGCCCGGGATCGACGTAACGGTCGCCCGTGTCGAAAGCCTTCGCCCCGGGGCCGAGATCGCCTTGGCGAATGGCGGAGCAGTCTTGGGCTACCGCGATATTCTGGAAGGCGGTGCGCCGGTGATCGAGGCGACAAGCGACAGCCAGCCTGTCATGATGCGCGAAGGCGCTTTGAGCTATCTGGGCGGCTGGCTGGATCAGCCAGCGCTCACCCGCGCCCTGTCCGAGGCCTGCGCACGCGCAGGCGTTCACGTGCGCGAAATGCCAGAAGGCGTCCGCTGCCGGGATACCGCGACCGAGCGTTTCTGGTTCAACTACAGCACAGAGACCGTCGATATCGACGGCAACACTCTGGCCCCGGCAGGCGTGTTGCGTCAGGAACTTTGACGCCTGCTACCAGTCAAAGGCATCGACGACAACGCGCCGACCAAGGGTGAACGCGTCCGCGACATGCCGCATCGGTGCCAGGTCGACCTCGACTTCGCCGGCCTCAATCAAATCGGCGAAGCGCTTGTAAAGACGCGCATATTCCTCATCGGCCCCGGCGACAGCGACGCCCTCGGCCTCGAACCGCGCGCCGCCCCCGCTCAGACAGGCGGCGCCCTCCGATGTCTCGATGTCGATCGTCCATTTGGGCGGCCCGGTTTCCAGCCAGTCGAACTCCGCAGTTATCTCAGCCTCGTCCGAACCTTGAAACCGCAAGGCGGCGGCAACCGGCGTGTCACGGTTCGACGGGAAGTCCAACCGCGCCTTTGTCAGGTGAACCGGAGTGGGCAGGATCGCCGTCATGACCGACAGTGCGTTGATACCGGGATCGAAGACGCCAAGGCCGCCTGCTTCCCAGATCCACTCCTGTCCGGGATGCCAATGGCGCACATCCTCTTTCCATTGGATGTCCACACGCGTCAGCGTCCTGTCCCTAAGCCATTGGTGCGCCGCATCGACGGCCGCTGCTTCGCGCGAATGCCACGTGGCGAAAAGGCTGACGCCTTTGTCCCGCGCGAGGGCCTCCAGCGTATGAACTTCGGTCAATGTGGCACCGGGCGGTTTTTCCAGCATCACGTGCTTACCGTGGGACAGCGCCAGATGAGCGTCGGCAAATCGTGCCTGCGGCGGCGTCGCCAGCGATACGGCAGGGATGTCGGGGCGGGCGCTAAGCAGAGCGTCGAGGCTTGGGAACGCCTCGACCCCATTGACCGTGGCTTCCGGGTTGCGGCTGGCGGTCGCCGCAAGCGTAAAACCGGGCTCCTTCGCGATGGACGGTATGTGCTGGTCGCGCGCGATCTTTCCGATGCCCGCCAAAGCTATGCCTAACGCCATTTCCAATGCCTCACGCTGCGTCACGTCCTCTTTGCACGGGGGCGGCCGTCCGACAAGGCAACTTGCCGATTGACGCGGGGCGCAAGCGCGCTCAATGATCCGCTGACGGGAGGAACGCGATGATCGCGACGCGCATCAGAGCCATGACGGTCAACCACTGGACGTGGTTCTTTGGCGGCGTTTTGGCGCTCTGGGCACTTCTCTTTGCGATGGCGATTTCGCCGGGCCAGGGCACCGGCTTTTGGGACGCGATTTGCCGGGTCGGGGCGGGCGACGCGGGGCTGCTAGGCGCAGTCATCATGTGGACCCTGATGAGCGGCGCGATGATGGCGCCCACGGCTTTGCCGGCCTTCGCGGCCTATGACGATTTGCCGGGCACGGACAGCCGTGGTTTTCTTCACTTGTTGGCGGGCTATTTGACCGTCTGGGCAGGCTTCGCCGTGGTCGTGGCTGGCGTGCAGGTCACGCTGGGTGATCTGGGCCTGATCAACGGCGAAGGCCAAAGCCAATCGCGCTGGATGACTGCCGGAGTTTTCGCCGCAGCGGGCCTTTACCAGTTCAGCGCGCTGAAAGAGGCCTGTCTGACCCGATGCCGGGCGCCGCTCGCCTTCTTCATGAGCCACTGGACCGAAGGCCCGTTTCGAAATGGCCTTCGGCTGGGCGCCGATTGCCTGGGCTGTTGCTGGGCGCTCATGCTGCTGGCCTTTGTGGGCGGCACGATGTCGCTTCTGTTCATGGGACTGGCCATGGTGCTGATGACGCTTGAAAAACTCCCCGTTTGGGGGCGCGAGATTACGAAACCACTGGGCGCGGGGCTGATCGGCTTGGGCGTTCTGACACTGTTGATCTGAGGAGGTAGCCGCATGGCGCTCGACACCACACTGACGCCCTGGGCGATCAAGGGCGAACTGATCCTGAACTGCAACTGCACGGTGTTCTGCCCCTGCGTGGTCAGCCTTGGCCAACATCCGCCAACGGAGGGCTATTGCCAAACCTGGGGCGGTATTCGCATCGACGAGGGAAGCTTCGGCGACGAAGACCTCTCCGGGCTCAATATTGGCTTGTTGATCGAGATCCCCGGTTTGATGGCGCGGGGCAATTGGAAAGCCGCCGTCTTCATTGATGACCGTGCGAGCGAAGCGGCCTATGACGGATTGGTACAGGTCTTCAACGGCAAAGCACGGGGCACGACCGGCCTGTTCAGCGTGCTGGTGAGCGAATTCCTGGGCGCCGAGCGGGCCGAGATTGCTTACGAAAACGAGGGCAAAACGCGACGCTTGATGGTAGGCAAGAAAATCCAGGGCGAAGTGGTACCCGTGGAAGGCCACAAGGGCGAAGACATCGTCATCACCAACACGCAATACTGGATGGGCCCCGACATCACGGTCGCAACGGCCACAAAGGGCCGGGTGCGCGCCTATGGCCGGGTCTGGGACTTCGACGGTCGTTCCGCCGAGATTTGCCAGATCGACTGGCACGGGCCAAAGTAACCACTGGTCGGCTCGTCGGGAAAACCGGGCCAAACCGGGTCGGAGTGACGGAAGAGGAGGAGGACCGTCATGCGTGAGAATTTCGAGGCTCTGGGGCAGTGTGACGCCAACTATGTGCCTTTGTCGCCCATATCGTTCCTGAACCGGGCGGCAGATGTCTTTGGCCCGGAAACCGCTGTCGTCTACGGCGATGAGCGAAGGACCTGGGGTCAGACGGCCGACCGCATTCGGCGTGCTGCAAGCGGCCTGAAAGAGATGGGGGTTGGCCTTGGCGACACCGTCAGCGTGATTGCGCCAAATATCCCGGAGTTGTTCGAACTTCACTTTGCAGTGCCGCTGACCGGCGGTGTTCTGGGGGCCATCAACATCCGTCTGGAGCCCGAGACCGTCGGCTACATCCTTCAGCATTCGGACTGCAGGGTCGTGGTGGTGGACACCGCCTTTCGCGAACTTCTCGATCAGGCCATGGCCGAACTTGACCAGGACATCACGGTCGTCGAGATCACCGACCCCGAGGGCCCACCGGGCACCGGTGCTCCAACCTATGACGATCTGCTCAAGGCCGCGCCGATGCAGGGCGACGGGTTGCCCGCTGACGAATGGCAGGCGATTGCGATCAACTATACCTCCGGCACCTCCGGGCGCCCGAAGGGCGTCGTCTATCACCACCGGGGCGCTTACTTGATGGCCATGGGAACGGCTGCCGCCTGGCCGATCAGCTATGGTGCGTCCTATCTTTCCATTGTGCCAATGTTTCACTGCAACGGCTGGTGTCACCCTTGGGCGGCCCCGATCAACGGGACCAAGATGGTGTTCACACGCCTGCCGGAACCCAAGCGTCTCTTTGACGCCATCGCAGACGAAGGCGTCACGCACATAGGCGCAGCACCCGTCGTTCTGCAGATGATGGCGGAAAGCGACGAAGCGCCGAAGGCGCCCTTCGATCCGCCGATCAACGTCTTCACCGCCGGGGCCCCGCCGCCGCCCGCCATCCTGGAAAAAACAGCCGCGATGGGGATGAATGTGATGCACGTCTATGGCCTGACGGAAACCTATGGCCACGTCACGCAATGCATTCCGCAGTCCGACTGGAGCGGCCTCGATATGCAGGCACGCGCGGAGCGGAGCGCGCGACAGGGCGTGGCGTTTCCGATGATGGAACCCGTCGAGGTGGTGAACCGCGAGGCCGACACGCCAGTGCCGCGCGACGCGGCCACGCAAGGAGAGATCGCACTTCGCGGCAATACGGTGATGAAGGGATACTACAAGAACCCGGAAGCCACGGCAGAGGCATTCGAGGGCGGCAAGTTCTGGTCCGGCGATGCGGCTGTCATGTATGACGACGCCTACATCCAGATCCGGGACCGCCTGAAGGACGTGATCATTTCGGGCGGCGAGAACGTCTCGTCGGTCGAGGTGGAAGCAATGCTCTATCGCCATCCGGATGTGCAAACCGCGGCTGTGGTCGCGGAACCTCATGAAAAATGGGGCGAAGTGCCCTGCGCCTTCATCGAGCTGCAGCCGGGGGCAACGGCCACGGAGGACGATATTCTGAGGTTCTGCAAAGAGCATCTTGCCGGGTTCAAGGCGCCGAAACGCGTGGTCTTCACCGAGATCCCCAAGACCTCCACGGGCAAGGTCCAGAAATTCAAACTTCGTGACATGATCGGAACCTGACATGGTTGAACTGGCGCTTTCGCGGCGCCTGCGGCGAACGCCCTTTTCAGAAGGGGTCGAGGCTGCAGGCGTAAAGGCCTACTCGGTCTACAATCACATGCTTCTGCCGGCCGTCTTCCGGTCCCCGGAAGAGGACTATCGCCATCTGAAAGAGGCCGTCCAGGTCTGGGATGTGGCCGTCGAACGGCAGGTGGAACTGCGCGGCCCCGACGCCGGGCGGCTGTTGCAGATGCTGACGCCAAGGGACCTGCGCGGGATGCTGCCCGGGCAGTGCTATTACGTTCCCATCGTCGATGAGACAGGGGGCATGCTGAACGATCCCGTTGCCCTGAAGCTCAGCGAGGACCGGTACTGGATCTCGATTGCCGACAGTGACCTTTTGTATTGGGTGAAGGGCATCGCCTATGGCTATCGGCTGGATGTGCTAGTCGACGAACCCGATGTCTCTCCTCTCGCCGTGCAGGGCCCCAAGGCCGAGGACCTTGTGGCAGCTGTCTTCGGCGAGGGTATCCGGGCTGTCCGGTTCTTTCGCTTCGGGCTGTTCAGCTTTCAGGGGCGCGAGCTTGTCGTGGCGCGGTCGGGTTATTCGAAGCAGGGTGGGTTCGAGATCTATGTCGACGGCAGCGACATTGCGATGCCGCTCTGGAACGCCCTTTTCGAGGCCGGGGCTTCAATGGATGTTCACGCGGGATGTCCCAATCTGATCGAACGGGTCGAAGGCGGACTTCTGTCCTATGGCAACGACATGACTGACGACAACACCCCGCACGAATGCGGGTTGGGCCGCTTCTGCAGCACGCAGACCGCCATCGGCTGTATCGGGCGCGATGCGCTTTTGCGTGTCGCCAAGGAAGGCCCGGTACAACAGATCCGCGCCGTTGCCATCGACGGACCCCCGGTGCCCCGGTGCGACCGGTGGTGGCCGATCACGGCGAACGGCAAGCGTGTGGGCCGGATTTCGTCTGCGGCCTGGTCGCCGGATTTCGACACCAATGTTGCCGTGGGCATGGTGCGGATGACCCATTGGGACCCCGAGACCGAGGTCACGGTCGAAACGCCGGACGGTCCACGCTCTGCGCTCGTGCGCGCAGAGTTTTGGGCATGAGGTTTTGCGCCGCCTGATCGGCGTCGCGAAGGGGCGCGCCATCGGCGCGCATGGGGGCTCTGCCCCCCTTGCCCTTCGGGCAATTCCCCCCGGGATACTTGCAGGTCGATGGAACCGCGGAGAATGCGACCTGGAGTGCTGGACAGGTCTCCATTGACCTAAAACTATCCTGGGAGCTGCCCGGAACGGGTAGCGGGGGCAAAGCCCCTAGCGGTGGCGCAGCCACGGCCCCGCCGCGGCGGCGGAGCCGGCGCAATCGTTTTCAAAGGGCGCCCGGAACTTCAAAAGTCAGGTTGGCCCAGAGTGTCTCCCAGGATGGATCGCCGTCCTCTGCGACGTCGAGCGGGCGCAGGACAACAGTGTCGAGCATGTACCGGTTTCCCGGCTCCACTGGAATGGTCGCCCTACCTTCGTCATCCGTCCGTTCCAGCGTGATCTCGACGCTATTGTCCGGCGCTTTCCGAAACACCTCGATTTGCACGTTGCGGAGCGGCTCTTCCTGATAAAGCGCCTGGATATCAAAGCCATCGCCCATATCGCCGGTGTAAGGGTTTTCCAGCGCGACGATCTCGGTCACCATCCCCGTCACCTGGTCGGTGCCAGCACCGTTGCCCACCGCGATCAGCGACTTGGCATAGCGGGAATAGCGTTCACGTACCTTCTCGCGGGAAAGCCCCCGCGCATCGTGTTCCGCCAAACCCCAGGTCAGGTCCTTGTGGGTCAGGAAGTTTTTAAACTTTTCCCAGGTGCTCCAGGTGATGTGCATGTCAGTCGTGGCATGGATCGCCACCAGCAGGCCTTCGCCGTCTGGCTCAACCGCCATTGCAGGGCGGTCGCCGACGGTGCCATCCACTGAAAATATCTCCCCCTGAAGTGCGTAGTCGAAACGGCGAAAATTGCGGGGAATGTAGGGCTGTCGCCCTCCTTCATACGCCTCGCCTACCCGGATTTCTGCCTCCACCGGCGCACCAGCCGGGACCATATGCGAAACCGGATCGATCCAGAATTCATGGCCCTTGGCGGCGACAGCAATAAATGCCATGGAAGCAGCAGTAATGAGGGTGCGGAACATGACCTTGGCCAGACCTTTCGGTTTTCTTTTCAAACTGCTGCTTGTCGGGTGGCTGTCAACCCTTGGCCTCGTCACGTCTTTGCGCGCGCACGAAGTGCAACCCGCCATCATGGATTTCCTCATCGCCGAGGATCAGGTCGAAATCTCGATCGATTGGATGGTGGAAGCCGCCGTTGCCGGGCTTGATCTTGAAACGCTCGCCAACACGCAAGATGCTGAAGACGATGGGGAATATGACCGGCTTCGGGCGCTGGAACCCGAACAGATGGTGGACGAAATCCGTGCGGCTTGGCCAGGTATCAGCGAGAGTATCTACGTCCGCGTCGGTGGTGAGACGCTGCCCCTGACACTCGAAGCCATCAACGTGCCAGAAGTGGGAAATATCGAGCTTGCCCGAATTTCCACCGTGGAGTTCATCGCCTCGCTTCCCGAAGAGGCTTCCGAACTCACCATTGGCTGGGCGCCCGCGCTGGGTCCACTTGTCGTGCGACAGGCGGGGGTCGAGGGCGGATACGCCGCGTTTCTGAGCCCTGGTATGGAAAGCGATCCCGTGCCGAGGTCCGGCACCTTCGAACAGACCGCGTGGGAGGCGCTGGTCAGCTATATCGAAGCGGGCTTCGACCATATCGTGCCGAAAGGTCTGGACCATATCCTTTTCGTTCTAGGGCTGTTCTTTCTGTCGCTTCGGATGGCCCCCCTTTTGTGGCAGGTCACGGCCTTCACGCTGGCCCACACCATCACGCTGGCGCTGGGCGCTCTCGAAATCATACGTATTTCACCCGACATCGTCGAGCCGTTGATCGCCGCGTCCATCGTCTATGTTGGCGTCGAAAACCTGTTCTTCCGCAATCTCACACCCTGGCGTCCTATCGTGGTCTTTCTATTCGGTCTTTTGCACGGGCTCGGGTTTGCCTCGGTGTTGCAGGACTTCGGCCTTGGCGAGCAGCACTTCGTGGCGAAACTCATTGGCTTCAACGTCGGCGTTGAGGTCGGGCAATTGGCCGTCATTGCCGCCGCCTGGATCACGCTCGCGCTCTTCTTTGGCCGCTTCGACTGGTATCATCGCCGGATTGCCGCGCCCGTATCCATCGCCATTGCCCTGATCGCGGCCTTCTGGGTGCTCGAGCGCACCGGCACGATTGATCCAAGCGGGCCGTGGAGCGTCTTCACCATGCTGACCGAGGGCGGGTTCAATCCGCTCTGGGTCGCGCTGGCGGCCATTGCTTTGGCCGCCGTCCTGACCGGGTCCGAGATGTTGATCATCACCGAAGACCTTTTCCGCGAGGTGGCGGGCACGTTGACGTCTTTCCTGATGTTCCTCGCCATTGTCGCGACCTTCACCGCGGGTGCCTGGACGTTGTCTGTCGTGGTCGCCGTCGCCTGGGTTCTGGCGCTGCGTTTGCAGGCGCTGGGAGAGCCCAGCGCGTGAAGACCGCGATTGTCACCGGTGCGGCGCGCGGTATCGGGCTGGCCACGACCCGGCTTTTTGTCGGGCAGGGCTGGCAGGTCGCCATGATCGACCGCGATACGGACGCGCTGGCCGATGCCGTCACCACGCTCGACCATGTTCACGGTATCGATTGCGACGTCTCTGATCCGGCCTCGGTGCCGGGCATGGTGGCGGAGACACTGAAACACTTCGGTCGAATCGATGCGCTTGTGAATAATGCAGGCGTCGCCGATTTCGGCCCGATCGAAGGGACGAGTTTCGAGCGCTGGCGCACGGTGATGGCCACGAACCTCGATGGTCCGTTTTTGACTGTCCAAGCTGCCACGCCCGCGCTCAAGGAAACCAAGGGCGCCATCGTCAATATCGCGTCCATCAGCGGCCTTCGCGCCTCGACCTTACGTGTGGCCTATGGCACGTCAAAAGCTGCGCTGATCCAACTGACCCTACAACAGGCGGCGGAACTTGGCGAATACGGCGTTCGCGCGAATGCCGTGGCGCCTGGGCCGGTCCGCACGAAGCTTGCCATGGCGGTGCACACGCAGGACATCATCGACGCCTATCACGACGCGTTGCCGCTCAATCGCTACGGAACCGAGGCAGAAATCGCCGAGGCCATTGTTTTTTTGTGTTCCGACAAGGCGTCCTTCATCACCGGCCAGTGTCTCGCCGCCGATGGTGGGTTCGAGGCGACAGGCATTGGCCTGCCCGCCTTGCGAAGGTAGAGCGGTCATTTCGAATGGAGCGCCTTCGGCGCACGTGACACCTTGCTTCGGGGTTCCGCCCCGCCGCCAGCGGCGGTCCACGGCACATCTACGCCAGAAAGAAACCGCAGCTGGGCTGGACTCGACACGTGTCTGACCGCACCGCTCGGTCGCTTTACCCGCTGGCAATCGCTTTCGCGGATGATCCG
>JAAUYH010030409.1_pt1 | contig 14487 bp, 12 predicted proteins | sample 7278061 | NCBI WGS metagenome assembly JAAUYH01 (sample SAMN14350203, study PRJNA611818) | marine sediment metagenome | isolation source: surface marine sediment (0.6m) | place: French Polynesia: Moorea | collected 2018-08
ATAAATTCAATTTGCCACCCAATCGCACAGTGTGTGATACTAAAAACGCATTTGGAATGCATACACACACTAAATGTGTAATTTAGCGCCTTTATACTAGTTTCGGAAGCATACCATAGCTACAAATCCAACAATTTATCCTAAAATCATTGCTAGACTTGGCTGTTCAAATGCCTGTTTGTTATAAAGTTCACAAGCAATTCATGGTATTCCGCAAAGTTTGTAAATTTTTTGAGTTTTTCAATTTTTACAGTCCATAATTTGTAAATTAGAGTAAAGGAAAATTTTGTGTCTCAAGCACGCAATCGCTGGATGTTGTATTCAGTTCTAGGATTTGTGGCTGTCGCTTTTATAGGGGTTTCATTTGCTCCCCTGATCGCTGCTTTTAACAACGGACAATCCTCAAACGAAGAAACTGCTACTGTGAGAAACACACTCAAAACGAGTTCGCCTGCAGCAGCACAAATCTCCAAACTCACGAAAGACGTACAGTTTTATCAACGTTTGTCTCAGGAGGAGCCAGAAAATACAGCTGCTCTCAAGCGCCTCATTGAAGCAAGGCTACAGCTATTAAGTCTAAAACAAGGTGACATAAAAGCGGTAATTGAAGATTTAGAAAAGTTAGTAAAAAAAACTCCTGAACAGGCAGAATATGCTGTATTGCTCGGTCAAGCTAAGCAGCAAGTGGGGGATAAGGAAGGCGCAGCCAAAGCCTTTCGTTCCGCTTTGAAAACGAAACCGGGCGACTCCAAGGTGCTAGAAGCATATGTTAGTCTTTTGCTCCAACAAAAACGACCTCAGCAAGCTATTAGCTTGTTGAAAGATAACCTCTCTACTGCAACAAAAGCAAATAAAGTTGAGCCAGGCAGTATTGATGTTACAGCAGTTCAGACTTTACTTGGTAGTGTTTATGCTAAGGAAAATCGCTATGGGGAGGCGATCGCTGCTTTTGATATCGCCATTAAAAATGATAAACAAGATTTTCGTCCGGTGATGGCAAAAGCATTATTACTTAAGCAACAAGGAAAAGTAGATGAAGCAAAACCATTGTTTACTAAAGCTGCAGAACTAGCGCCTGCTAAGTACAAGGATGAAATTAATCGTCAGGCAAATAGCACTCCAACCCCAACTCCTAAAGCTTCCACAACTGAAACACCTCCTTCCAAAAAAACTTCTAAAGAGTGAGTTGACGTTCGGATATTTGTTTATTTAGGAGTCGTCCAGAAGTGACTGCGATCGCAGCACAAATTTGTTCTAAAATAGCACCTGAAATCACTGTTACAGAATTATTTCCTTGCCGCTAAAGTAATAGTGGCAATTTACGTCCTGTCTCCCCACTCAGCAGTAAATATTAATAAAAATGCTTCGAGGAAAACCAGAAAAATATTTCTATAATTAACATTTTTATACTTCGGTATTTTTTCTGATGTGTTTACCTCAGCATTTGCTTATCTTACTATTTCTGACACGAAGGCTAGGATTGGAGACTGCATCAAAGGTCATAATAACTTATAAACCAATCACCTAATCCCCAATCCCCAATTTCCCAATCAATATTTCCGTTCTTGGGGTTGAAACATACTTATATTTACAGGAGCATACCGAATATCAATACCAGCGCTTGAATAATAAGCCATCGTATGGCGGAGAAAGTTAGTATCATCCCTTTGAGAATAATCCTCTCGACAATGAGCCCCGCGACTTTCCTGGCGATTCAAGGCTGATGTCATTATCATTTTACCTACCACCATCAAGCTTCTTAATTCTAGGGCTTCGATAACTTCTGTATTCCAATCACTACCTTTGTCGTCTAAGTATATTTCTGCATACTGCTGTTGTAGTTCCTGAATTTTTTCTAATCCCTTACTCATTAATGCTTCTGTACGGAAAACACCACAATATTGGGTCATGCAATCTTGGAAAGCTTGACGAATTTCTCCAATGCGATATTTTCCAGATTGATTTAACAAATTTTGAATTTCTTCTTTTGCTTGTTTGAGGTATTCTTGCTCGTCTATGGTAGGTAATTTGCGATTTTGGATGTATTGAGCGATCGCAGCGCCGGTTCTACGTCCATAAACTACGCACTCTAACAAAGAGTTGCTACCTAGACGATTGGCTCCATGAACCGAAACACAAGCACTTTCTCCCGCAGCAAAAAATCCTTCCACTAGGGTATCGGCGCTACCCCGAACCCTTCCATCAGTATTAACAGGAATTCCACCCATACAATAATGAATGGTTGGACGTACCGGGATTGGCTCTATTACCGCATCAACTCCTACCAAACGGTGTGCTTCTTCCCAGCAAAAGGGGACGCGACTCATGATTTTTTCTTTACCCATATGTCGCAAGTCTAGGTGCACAAATTGACCACCAGCACTACCATCAGAATTAATTCCCCGTCCTGCGTTAATTTCACAGGTAATTGCTCGAGAGGTAATATCTCGTGGTGCTAGTTCCATGCGAGAAGGAGCATAATTCGCCATAAATCTTTCTCCTTCCGAATTAATCAGATAAGCCCCTTCCCCCCTCACAGCTTCGGAAATGAGTACACCTACAGGATATAAACCAGTGGGATGAAATTGGACGAACTCCATATCTTCTAGAGGTAATCCCGCCAAAGCCGTCATCGCCAAGCCATCACCAGTGGAAGCATAATCATTGGAAGTAGTATTAAAAACTCGACCATAACCCCCAGTGGCGAACATTACAGCCTTAGCCCGAATTACCTCCAAATGTCCATCAAGAATTCGGTAGGCTACCACGCCTTTTGCTTGACCTTCAGTCAAAATTAAGCGCATCACATACCATTCATCCAAAATTGTTACCCCGAAGCGCCGTAGGTTATTTACTAACTCATGGAGAATTGCATGACCTGTTTTATCTGCTGCGTAACAGGTTCGATTGTGGGAATGTCCACCAAAAGCACGTTGGGCTATACGTCCGTCCGGTAGACGGGAAAATAAAACTCCCATGTGCTCCAAATCGATCACAACATCAGGTGCTTCCCGAGTGAGAATTTCTACTGCATCTTGATCTGCTAAATAGTCGGAGCCCTTAACTGTATCAAAAGCGTGGGCTTTCCAGCTATCTTGCTCATCAACATTTTTTAACGAAGCAGCAATACCCCCCTGTGCTGCGACAGAATGGGAACGAATCGGGTGAGTTTTAGCTACAACTGCAATTTTCAAACTAGGATTGGTTTTGGCAATTTCAACCGCAGCACGAGACCCAGCCAATCCACCCCCAACAATAATTACATCAAATTCAAGCATAATTAGTCCCTGATATCCTAGATTGCAATTTTTATTTTTATGTACTTACTAATTAATAAAAATTATCAAACCCCCAACTCAAACACACAAAAATTCCCTGCTTCAAACAGGGAAATATAGTTACATTAGGTATTGGTTTATAGTCTACCCACGAATAACTTAAATATGTAAATTCGTTATTTTTATTTCCAACAAGTTATTGATTTAACTATTCGCTTGTACAGGTCTTTGTCCTGAAATACTGCTCGGTATTTTGTCCATACTACTTTCAGTATCTATAGCAGATAATTCTACGTGATTTAATAAGGTGGTTACGAAGGCAAATAGCAAAAATGGTAATGATAGCAAGACAACTAAACCTACTGTGGCTAGAGCATATACAGGACGTCTAGCACCCATTAAAGCTAGGGCTGATGCCAAACTCAAAGTAACCGTAATTAACCAAACAACAATCTGACCATAAATATCGCCAAAAGTTAGGGTACAGACAAAACGATATTTTTGAATATTATTCATGAGATTTGTCTCGTCACTTTCCTTAAGTTCTACCTTAGAGCCTGGTTTTTATTTCAGACAATTTCTCAATATTTTTGCATCAATTGTAATATCACTTAATAAACTCTCAGCCAAGCTCTTAATTCAGGGTAATTATTGCCAGTTTTAAAATCGACATCGTGGAACATTGTGACAAAAGTTAACAATTGAATTAAGCTTGAATAAACTAAGTAATTAATGTCAATAAAATTAATACTAATAAAATAATTGGGAAATTTTACGACCCTAAACTTGAGATTTTTGTAATTAAATAATTAAATAATATTTGTTCAACAAATCTTAATGTAAACACTTAAAAAATACGCTTTTAGAAAAATACGCCATTAGTTTTAAAGAATAATTTTAGAAAATATTTTGGATACCTCTCTAATTCTTAAATTTTCCACACTCATCTCTCAAAAGTTAGAAACAAACACAGAACAACTACTAATCATGGAAGATATAAAAAACACCTAAATTGATTTGACTCTAAACTGACTTGATAAAGATGTCATCACCTTCGATTTTGGTAGCATAAGTTGTTAGAGGCGCTCTCGCTGGTGCTCTTGTTACCTGACCATCAGCAGTAAATTCTGATTGATGGCAAGGACAAACAAACTTCTGACGCTCGCTGTTCCAATCCACTGTACAACCAGCATGGGGACAAGTAGGATCGACAGCTATGGGATTATCTGTATTTGATGTTTGAACTAACAAAACTTTACCAAAAGCAGTCCCCTCCTGAAGTAGTTGTTTATTAGCATCTAAATTTGCTTTACTAGCCACTTTTTGCCAATATTTGATCGTGCGGGGAGAGGAACAAGCAGCAATAGTAACTGGTAAAAAACTTGCTAATGCACCTACACCAACCCAAGAAATAAAATCACGTCTGTTCATCTGTATTCCGTTATTTAACCCTAGATTTTTTAGTTATTTATTTAACACTAAAATTCTATAGGGATGGGTAAAACAGGATTATGCTAGCTTACAAAAAAATACTAAGATTGGGTGATTTTGGCTGTAATTTTTTTTGGGAAAATTACTGGTATTTCTGATTAACAAAAGTGATTTTCAGGGTAATATTTTACCCATATAACTTCCCCAAAGTTGTGCAGCTTGGGCGCTACTACCTCGTGTGGGAGAATTATTGTCATTTCCCAACCAAATACCAGTTGCAATCCTTCGACTGGGGACAAAGCCAATGAACCACAAGTCAACATTTCTATCAGTGGTTCCGGTTTTACCTGCGGCTCTCAATCCAATTTGTGCTCCACGACCGGTACCGCTGGTAACCACCTGCTGTAGCAACCCAGTCATTCTATTAGCAATACTAGTTTTAAGAACCCTTTTGTTGGCTTCCCGATCCTGATCAAAGGAATAAATAACCCGACAGTTTTTTGGGTTGTTATCCGGACAATCGCTGCTGTCTAATATTCTACTTATGGCATGGGGGCGATTCCACAAGCCTTGATTGCCAATAGCAGCAAAAGACCCGGTCATTTCCAAGACATTAACAACACTTTGACCCAAGACTAATCCAGGAACTGGATCGAGTTTGGATTTTACCCCCAAACGCTGAGCGGTTTCCACTACATTATCAAGTCCTACATCCTGTGCTAGACGTAAGGCTATTGGGTTTTCTGAAAGAGCAAGACCAGTTGCAACATCTAAACTACCAGTACCACCTATTCGACAAGGTTTATACCTAAAACCCTGCCACACTAAAGAACTACAAGAATAATTTCTTCCTGGAGAAATACCTTTTTCCAGTGCAGCAGTATAAGCAAAAACTTTGAAGGTTGAACCGGGCTGTCGTTTTGCTTGAAAAGCACGATTAAACTGACTGGTTTTGAAATCGGTACCCCCCACCATTGCCAAAATCCCACCAGTACTTGAATCAAGAGTTACTATTGCTCCTTGGGAAAAGCGAAATCTTGAGCCAGCATTACTCACATGATTTTTTAATTCAGTTTCTGCTTGTTTTTGGATTTTTGGATCTAATTGGGTTTCGATAATTAAATTTCCTTCTGTGGCGAGTTCTCGTCCCAAAATAGATTCTAATTCTTGAAAGACATAGGTATAGAAATAAGGCGCGATCGTTCCTGCTTGTCTCTCACAAACTTTAGGATCAATTTCAATAGCCGAACGACGAGCGCGATTTGCTTCTTGTTCTCTAATTTTCCCCTGGCTTAGCATCCGTTTAATTACACGGTTACGATAGCCAATAATTGATTGTTTACTCTTAGCACTACCACAAAAGTTAAACCCATTAGGTGCTGGTAAAATTGCAACTAAGGTAGCAGCTTCTGCAAGAGTTAATTCTTTAGCCGATTTTCCAAAATAATAATTAGCAGCATCCTCAAAACCGTAGGTATCAACCCCCAAATAAACTCTATTTAAGTAAGTCAGCAAAATTTTGTCTTTACTGTAAAAAGTTTCTAATTTTAAGGAAACAATTGCTTCTCGTAATTTTCTTCCTAAAGAATCTTGTCTTCCAACATAATCGCGGAACAAACTGCGTGCTACTTGTTGGGTAACTGTACTGGCTCCTTGTTGAACATCACCACTGCGGGTGTTGATTAGTACTGCTCTGGTTACCCCTAAAGGATCTACTCCAAAATGCCAATAATAACGGCTATCTTCTGAGGCTATGACAGCATCAGCTAAATATGGTCCAAAATCAGATATTTTCTTTTTATCTACATGCTTAATACTATTGGGTCTGCGTAAGGGAGTTTCCCCATCACCAGCATAGATAATTACAGGTGCCCTTGTAGCTCCCGGTAAAGGTCGTACGGGAAATTTTAACCACTCAATACCAATTACCAATGCAATTAAAGTTGTGACGCCAAAAACCCCATAACCGGCAAAAGTTATAGCCTTAAACAATAAAGGTGGTGGGTCAATATACTGGAGTCGCACGGAAGCCGCTAATTCTGGCGGTCCCAAGGTAAGGACATCTCCATGTCGCAGTTCCAGGGAGTTGACACGGCGCTTACCGCGATAAATTCCATTAGTTGAACCTTTATCTTCGATAATAAACGTGGGCTTGCGTTGTGTTGAATCCCGGGATAGGGACAGATGAATTTGGCTGACAACTGGATTGCGTACAATGATATCGCAGGACTTAGAACTACGACCTAGTACGTAGCAATCCCCCAGTAGCGGGTATACCTCTGCCTTATCCGTCCCGGTATCTTGCACTAATAATTCCGGTACTCTAGCATTTGGCTTGAGTGCCAGTTTAGAAAAATCAACCCTCGCTTGAAATGTCTGTACTGCTTGAGTCATTTGACCAAGGAAGGTTTTTGGTTTTTGTGGGGGTTGGGAGGAACTCATCGACTATTCACACCAGGGTTATTACTGAAGAATCGGGCGAACTGCAACTTACGATGCTGATTATTCCACCATTCTACTAATCAGCCGTCGGATACATCGGCTCTACGGAATAGTTTCCAATTGCGATAAACATAACAATACAATCTCTGCCAATTTTTTTAGTTGTCTTGTTTGCTACATTGTGTTGTCATCAATAATGCTGTCATTGGGTTGAGATTGTCAGATAATTATAGTTTGTATACCCTCATTCAGGAAGATTTAACTCGAAGTTCGATATTTTTGCAAGGTCGCGATCGCTGAAGTCATGATAAAATTGTGACTCAATTTACATAGATGAACACTATCTTGTAGAAATATACATCCCCACATGGGAAGATTTTCTAAATGTTATAGTCTGATTTAATGAGCGGAGTATTATGTTGAGGAGGCTAAATTTACTATGAAGGGAAAATTATTTACCCTTTTTGGGACTGTTTTGACCCTAGCATTAGCAGGTAATGCAGCAGTAGTACAAGCAGAAGGAGAATCTAAGGCTCCCAGTGCAGAAGATATCAACATCAGTGCAGAGGGTATGGAGATCTTATGTGAGAAAACTCCATGGAATAGCCGTTGCGAAGGATCCCAAGCAACCACAGGTGATACTGACGCCGAAAAAATCACTGTACCGGCAGATACTACAGACACAACAGATACTACAACCCCAGATGTAACAGCTCCGGATGTAACAGTTCCGGATGCGACAAACATCAATCCTGTTACTCCCGCACCTGGTACTACAACTCCAGATGCAGTAACTCCGGATGCAACAGATTCAGATTCAACAAATATCAATCCCACACCTGACAGCACAACAGATGAAGTTACACCAGATTCTGACCAATCTGGCGACATAATTCAGCAAGATACAAATCGGCAGGAAAGAATCCAAAATCAAAACATGAATCAGCAGGAAATTACAGTTCCTGATAGTTCTGCTCCAGATAATATGCAAACACCAGACAGCAGTTCAAATGATGATTCATCAAATTTAAATACTCCTGCGACCCCAGATCAAAGTTCAGATAGTCAAAGCGGATTTTAGTCTGTGTCTTGAAATTAATCTTATACGACACATGAGTTCCGTTGAAGATTGAGATAAATTCCGATTTCCAAAGATTAACACTCTTAAGGATTTTCCTATAAGGTGTTCTGATACCAAATTACAGTTTTTAGTGAATAATTAACTTTAATTTGGATAACAAAAATATTTGAGATATTTTCAGGGGCGAGCTATATGGCTCGTCCTTTATATATAGTAAAATTAAGTCTTGTGAAGATATTTGCCTGTTTGTTTAGCTGACCACCAATGATTTAAACAGGCTTTCGAAAGCTAAAATAATAAAAATAAAACTAAAAGTTAAATATAAAATTAAATAAGTTATCTCAGTTTATGCTGATTACTGTCGGGTTTTTTTTGAAAATAACTAATCAACAAGCAAGCAAGACCGATATTAATAGATACATCTGCAATATTAAAAACTGGAAAATTAATCAACTTAAAGTGTAAGAAATCGATTACATAGCCTAACATAAACCTATCTATACCATTACCTACAGCACCGCCTAATATAAAGCCATAACCAAATTGCTCCCAGCGATTTAAAGTTGGACTAAATATTGCAAAAGCAATTAATCCTACGCTAACAATTAAGGAAAGCCAGCGCAACCAACCTACATGTCCGCTAAATAAACTCCATGCTGCGCCGTAATTATGTACGTAAGTAAAATGGAAGACGCCTGGTATGAGTGCTTGTGTCTGTTTCAAGCTAAAGTCTTGTTGAACCCAAAATTTGGTTAATTGATCCAAAACAAGCATAGATAAAGCAGCAATCCAAAAAAAGCGATTTTTAAAACTCATAATCAATGATTGGGTGCTCGTTAATGGAACTTGAAAAATTTCAGGAAGTAAAACAAATATCAAACATTACGAAAAAGGAAATTTAATTAATAAACCAGGGTAATTCAAGGGGAACAGAAATCTTAAAAAATTACAGGATTCAGGTTTTAGCCATAAACTCATCTTCAAAGTAGTGATTTTTAAATTAGTTATTCTAAAACCACGATCAACCAATGGAGGGGACAAAAATAAACCCTTCGCAATAATAACTCCTAATAAAACATTAGATGTCTTAGAACGTATGCAAGTACTGTCACAGCGCATACTACTACCAATTGCCCCGGAAGTGCGAACCAAGAATATTTTAGAATTGCTTCTGTTAAACTCAAAGCCTCCATACCTTTAAACTGAAAAAAGTAGCTAATAAACAAATAACTAATACCGCAGATGTGTACGGTAAACAAGCCTACTAAACAACTAAATGCTAAAGTTTCTAGTTTTGGTCTGGCTTTAAAGGCAATTAAGCCACATAACCAAGCTCCGGGGATAAAACCAAGCAAATACCCAAAGTGTGCTAGCTTCACATAGCCAATACCCCCACCTTGAGCAAAAACAGGCAACAAAGTTAAACCCATTACTAAATAAGCAATTTGGGAAAGCGCTCCAGCATTCTTTCCACCCAAGCAACCGACGAGCAAAACTGCGCCGATTTGATAAGTAACACCTAAAGAAAAAGTCTGAATTCCTTGCTTACTCCAACCAAAAGGCAGGGTGGTAAAATATGCTTCTAAAAAAGTTCCACCCATAGTTAGCAGTAAGCCAATCATAGACCATAGTAATTGATTGGATGCAGCCAACATTAGTTAATATAGATTAATCAGAGTTTTGGATTTTAAATCTGGGTAAAAAATAATGATAAAAATTTTACTCAGAAAATTACAATCCTGACAAATTCGCTACAAGATAAAATAAAAAGATAACAAGAAAAAGAGATATATTTACTTTTCTATTGACAATTAATTCTATCTCGATGGCTTGATATCAAATATAAAATACTATTTTTATCAACAGCCAATAACTTATTTTGCGAGCGCAAACAATATTAAGCATAGCCTCATTGAGCTTTATTCGCTAGTTCTTTAGGGTACTTAATAACCTTCACAAAGTTCAAAAGTATATTTCAGCTTCATTTTGTGACCCTAAAATTAGTTTATTACCCTGCGACAAGCAACATTAACACTAAAAACAGTTAACCCTTTAATTTATTGATACTCTGTGCTACAAAAGTTTTGAGACAAATTTGACCGTTAACTTTGGTCATTTATTACATTAAGTACTTTTGTGCTACTGCTAACTCCAATGATTGTTAAATCTTAAGTGATTGTTGAATTAGTAATACGTACGCTGCTAACAGAAGCGAAATCATATTTAATTTCGCTTCTGTTAGCAGCAAAATGTTCATATTGAAGAGTCAGATTCTCAGCCTTACAGCTAGTCATTTTCAAATATGGATATTTGATATCATTTTTGATTTGCAAGTATTTAAGCGTAGACTCTGGTTAGGCACGCGTATCACGAAAGAAAACTTCATCAAAAAAATAAAATCATGAAACTTATTTTGTTTCTTTTCTAGTAGTATATTCGGTAATGATAAATAGCTATTTAATTAACAGTTATTTCGGCATCAGTAAATACATTTAAAATTAAACTAAATTCAGTATCATTTACATATAAAATTTGGTAATTTAATGTATCTAAAAAACCACTAAGTAAAGATAATTAAACTTTAATTTTGCTACTCTGTTAGTGGTTGAAAATCTATACTTTGTTAACCTTGCCTTTACTCTGACGCGGTATATTATAATCGCTCAGCAGCAAAATTAATAACAACACCTCCATGCTTTTTTCTAACCCTGTAAATAATACTTCTAGAATTCTCAAGACTCTTTCTGTATTTGCATTAACAGTTTCCTTAGCAGCCTGTGGCGGACAACAACCTGAGGGTGGTGAAAATGCCGAAGGAACAACCGGTGATGCCACTAATACTACAGCCAGTGGTGGCAAATTAGATTTAGGTGGAAAAGTTAATCTTAATGGAGCTGGTGCATCTTTCCCGGCACCTCTATATCAAACCTGGTTTAAAGGTTTAAACGAGAAAAACCCTGATTTACAAGTAACATACCAATCCGTTGGTAGTGGTGCTGGTGTAAGACAATTTACTGCAGAAACCGTTGACTTTGGTGCGAGTGACGTCGCAATGAAGGATGAAGAAATTGCTAAGATTTCTAAAGACAGAGGCGTACTTTTACTGCCAATGACTGCTGGTAGTGTGGTACTTGCTTATAACTTACCCGGAGTAAATGAACTCAAGTTATCCAGAGAAGCTTACACTGAAATTCTTCTAGGTAAAATCAATAAGTGGAACGATCCTAAAATTGCCAAAGACAACGCAGGAGTAAATCTGCCAGACAAAAATATTACGGTGATTCACCGTGCTGATGGTAGTGGTACTACAGGAGTATTTACCAAGCATCTAAGTGCTATTAGCCCAGAGTGGAAAGAAAAAGTGGGTGCAGGTAAAACTGTAGAATGGCCTGTCGGAGTTGGTGGAAAAGGCAACGAAGGTGTCACAGCCCAAATCAAGCAAACTGAGGGTTCAATTGGTTACATCGAGTATGGGTACGCAAAAAACAATAATGTAACTTTTGCTGCTTTGCAAAATAAAGATGGAGAATTTGTTACCCCAACAGATGAATCTGCATCTAAAACTTTATCTGCTGTAACTTTGCCAGAAAATCTCCGCGCTTTCATTGAAGATCCAGAAGGTGCAGAATCTTATCCCATCGTGACTTACAGTTGGATTTTGGCTTATAAGAAATATGACAATCCAGCTAAGGCTAAAGCCATGGAAGCAATGATTGAATATGGCTTAACTGAAGGTCAGAAGGTGAGCAAAGAATTGGGCTACGTTCCTTTACCAGAAAATGTAGTTCAGAAAGTTGCAGCAGCAGCTGATGCCATCAGTCCTGACTATCAAATTGCTGTAGGTGCTTCTCAAGCAAGTAAGTAGTCAATAAGTGGCATCCTACGCTTTGCGTTAAGTGTAATTACAACGAAACGATGAATTGTGAAGCACGATCGTTGATAATATCTATTAACAAATAAAATTCACAATTAACTGCTGACTAATACATTTATGTGGTTCGCTCCCACATTTTTCTGTGTTTGACCATAATTCAATATGGGTTAATATTTTTGATTGGTAAATATTTCCATGACTACAAATCCCCAAGGTGTTCGTTCGGCACTTCCTCACCGTTCGAAGTTGGATAAGTCACTCGATAAAGGTTTTGTTTCGTTGACACGGGTTTTTGCACTGGCTGTAGCAGCTGTATTGTTAACAATTGCAGTTCAGGTTGCAATTCAAGCTTTACCTGCAATTCAAGAGTTCGGGGCTAATTTTATTAGTCAAAGTTCTTGGAATCCTGTCAGAGAAAGCTATGGAGCACTACCCGTAATTTACGGTACTTTGGTCAGTTCTTTTATTGGTCTTCTAATTGCTGTACCCATTGGTGTTGGTACTGCAATTCTACTGAGTGAAAATTTGCTTCCGGTCTCAATTAGAACAGTATTAGTCTTTTTAGTCGAATTACTAGCGGCAATTCCTAGTGTTGTATATGGTATTTGGGGAATTTTTGTTTTAATTCCTTTCCTAGGAGACCTTGCAGGAGCGATCAATCAGTACTTTGGCTGGCTGCCAATTTTTGGAACACCCAGTTCAGGAACCTTAGAAGGTCCAAGTATGTTACCAGCAGGAATCATTCTGGCAGTTATGACTTTGCCAATTATTACTGCGATTTCTCGGGATGCTTTAATTTCTGTACCTCGTAATTTACGGGAAGCTGCAGTTGGCTTAGGTGCAACCCGTTGGGAAACAATTTTAAAAGTTTTGGTACCCGCAGCTTTTTCTGGTATTGTCAGCGCTGTAATGTTGGCACTAGGTAGAGCAATGGGGGAAACAATGGCTGTAACAATGATTATTGGTAATTCCAATAAAATTGAAGCTTCTTTGTTTGCTCCGGCTAACACAATTGCTTCTTTGTTAGCGAATCAATTTGCAGAAGCTGATGGTATTCAAATTGCAGCTTTAATGTATGCAGCTTTAATTTTGTTTTTCCTTACTTTAGTAGTCAATGTTTTAGCTGAATTAGTAGTCCTACGGGTGAAGAAACTCTAACATCAGAGGTATGTTCAATTATGACTTCTAGCTTTTCCGAACAGCCTGGAGGACTCGCCAAAGTTAATTTGAAACGTTCTTCAAGTTCTCCCCGAACCCTGTTCAATTCATTCATGAACGTTGTCGCATTTACATGTGGTGCATTAGCATTGTTGCCATTGTTAATGGTACTTTCCTATGTACTCATTAAAGGATTTGGCAGTTTAAACTGGAGTGTTTTTACAGAATTACCACCAACCCCTCTCGAGCAAACTGGCGGAGGTTTTCGCAATGCTATTGTTGGAACGCTCTTACTAGTAGGAATTGGTAGTGTAATTAGCGTCCCTTTTGGAGTTTTAGCAGCAATTTATCTTACTGAATTTAGTTCTGGGAAAATAGCTCGGTGGGTGCGCTTTGCGGCAAACATTTTAAGTGGTGTGCCTTCAATTATAGCCGGTGTTTTTGCCTATGGTATTTTGATTTCCACAAGGATAGTTAATTTTTCACCCATTGCTGGTGGTTTTGCGTTGTCAATTTTGATGTTACCAATTATCGTCCGAACCACAGACGAAGCACTACAGTTAGTCTCTAACGATTTGCGACAAGCAGCCGTAGGTTTGGGATGTACTAAATTTCAAACGGTTGCACAGATAGTACTACCATCAGCTCTACCAGCTATTGTGACTGGTACAACTTTAGCTGTTGCTCGTGCAGCAGGAGAAACTGCACCAGTAATTTTTACGGCTCAATTTAATCAGTTTGCGTTTAGTGGTTTCGACCAACCGATCGCCTCTTTGGCTGTATTAGTTTATAAATTCGCAACTTCTCCTTATCCCAACCAACAGTCACTTGCTTGGGCTGCTTCTCTGATTTTAGTGTTACTGGTTTTGCTGACCAGTATCATTGCTCGTGTAGCAACAGCACAGAAAAAGTATTAAGCAAATCAATTTGATATTCTAAGTTGCAAAATTTTTAATTGCAAGATTTTTAATTGCAAGATTTTTACTACTTAAAGACTCTCATTTACATTTGAATAATGGCATATTATCTATGACTACCGACCTTCACAAAGCCGATAGCGCTGACACTAGTCTCGATACTGTTTTACGAACAGAGGGAGTCAATGTTTATTATGGTAAGTTCTTGGCTTTGAAGGATATTTGGTTAGATATCCCCAAAAATCAAGTTACAGCTTTTATTGGACCTTCTGGATGTGGTAAAAGTACTTTACTCAGATGCTACAA
>JAAUYH010099514.1_pt1 | contig 14481 bp, 8 predicted proteins | sample 7278061 | NCBI WGS metagenome assembly JAAUYH01 (sample SAMN14350203, study PRJNA611818) | marine sediment metagenome | isolation source: surface marine sediment (0.6m) | place: French Polynesia: Moorea | collected 2018-08
AAACATTATGTTTTAGCCAGTTAAAGATAATAATAAACTATAGTTGTTACATTGATTGAATAATCGCTCAATAGAACTAATGTTTTACTCTGACTTTTTCAGCAAGCCCTAGATATGTTCTCTCATCTTATTAGAGCGAGTTTGGGTTTTATCCAACGCTTAATTTTTGTTTAACAGCCCAAAGCTATAAGTTATAAGCAGATTTTAACTCTTCCACTATGAAAGTGAAAGAGTTTATGCTAATTGAAAAGTAAGTTTTCGTTCTAAAAGTTTATAGCTAGTCCTGCTTCTGTAGAAAAGAAATCTACAGTGTTTTCTCCTGTAGGATTGACATATCTTACTTGAGCAAAACCATTATATTTATTATTGATGGGTAAAGATAATCCTAGTTTAATTTGCCATGTAAAACTAATATCATCTTCCAGACTAATACTAAGTCCTTCTTCAACACCATTTTCTTCTGCTAATTCATCAGGAATATCTAGATTTAGCTTTGCTTTAGATATTCCAATTCCTGGACTGATAAAAATAGAAACACTGTTATCTCTATCAGCTAAAGGTAAGATAAATCTAGGATTAATAAATAATCCCCATACTGAGTAGTTTACGTCTTCAGTTACAGTTCCTCCTTCTAATAAATTAAATTCTAAATTTTCAATTTCTGTTCCTCCTCCCAATAAACTAAATTCTATATCTGCACCAAAATTTTTATTGAATTTAGCTCCAAGAAAAATAGTTCCACCAAAGCCCGTATCTAGATCGAGGTTGGGATCTTCAACTCCTAAAAAGTCTTCTAAACCTGTGAAAAAGTCGTCTAAGTCATCAGGAAAAAATGCGCCCAAACTAATTCCTGCATAACCTTTTATCTTATTTGCTTGTCTAACATTCTGTCTTCTATTATTCCTTTCATCATAATTAAGTTCTTGCTGCTGATTTAGTTCTTCTCTTAATTCTTGTTCGTAGATATTTTTGTAGTTTGTACACTCAGAACTTTCTAGATTGTAATGATAAGCTTGAGGGCTACAATAGATCTTATAATCTTCATAACTATCAATGCTTTTAGCTTTGACGGTATCGGATATGCCCAACAATAAAAATACTGCCAATACTGTACTTTTTATGCCGATTTTAGACATATAAATAAACAAGAAAAACTATAAATTTACGCTCACTAATATGGCTTTTAAATACTTATAGAGCTGCTAGTATAAAAAAACGATTACAAAGCTTTGTATTTTTTAATATTCTTATATGTAAATATATGTATTCTATGCAAAAAAGATCTTGAAAAATAGAAAAATATACAAACAAAAACTCAATTAAATTATTAATAACAGATTAAATTTTTAACTAAATAAATAACTTTCTAATAGTCAACTTAAACTCTTTAATTAAATCTGGAACTATGAATTTATCTGTTTCTAGCTGTAGCAATTCTGGTTGTTTTTGTGGTGGATCGACTAATACAGAGCGTTCTTGAGGATCGATTAACCTAACCAACCTTATTTACTGTTATGATGAGGTGATGTACTTAAAATGTACTATCAATCTAAATAATTGCTAATATCATAACCAGTACCTTTGCTGCTGGTAAAAAATGCCCCTAGATTCAGATCGCGTATCTTCTACTACTGCTTTCTCTCCTTTGCTAGATTCAAACCGTGCTATTTGGTTAGAAGATCGACTACAGCAACTACGGAAGAGTTTAAGACCGGGACAACAGAGTTTAGCGGACTGGAAAGGCGGACAGATGGCAGTTTCGGCTGTTCCTGGGGCGGGTAAATCCCATAGTTTAGCGATCGCAGCAGCGATCGCCATAGCCCGCCATCAATTACACAGTAGAAAACAATTAGTAGTAGTAACTTATACCCGTTCGGCAGCAGCTAGTATTAAAAGTAAGATTCGCGATCGACTGAGAAATTTATTTCTGCCTCCAGGGGGGTTTGTAGTTCACACTCTCCACGGTTTAGCCCTCAATATTGCTAATAGCCAAAGAGAATTATCGGGACTGGATTTAGACAATGTTACTATCGTTGTCCCCAATACTGGTCATCGTATTATCAGAAGTGCAGTAGAAAAATGGATTGCTTCTCATCCCCGCAGATATGAAGTTTTATTAGAAGGAATACTGTTTGATGGAGAAGAGACGGAAAGATTGCGCCGTCAGTCCGTGTTGCGGACAGAAGTATTACCCAGTTTGGCAGATACCGCCATTAAAGAAGCGAAAAGTTCTGGTTTATCTCCAGAAGACTTAAAGAGAATTAGTGCTAATGCTACCGATGAATATCAAATTTTAGCGATCGCAGCAGGACTATATCAAGAATACGATCGACAATTGCGATCGCGGGACTTAATTGACTACGATGATATGATTTTAGCTGCTTTGCGGGTCTTAGAATATGAACCCATCCGTATGCTATGGCAAAATCAAGTCTTTGCTGTTTTTGAAGATGAAGCACAAGATTCTAGTCCTCTACAAGAGAAATTAATTTCTACTTTAGCTGGAAACTCAGTTAATCCCGATCTACCTCCCAACTTAGTAAGAGTAGGCGATCCCAATCAAGCTATTAATTCTACCTTCACCCCTGCCGATCCTATTTACTTCGATTGGTTTTGTAAAACTTGCGAACAACAAGCAAGACTAGCAGAGATGAATCAGGCAGGACGCAGTAGCAAGATAATTATTGATGCAGCTAACTTTGTGTTGCAGTGGGTAAATCAACAAAATAAGCAACAATTACCCTTCCGTCCCCAAGATATTTGTCCCGTTGCCACGGACGATCCTCAGCCAGAAGCCAACCCCATTCCCACAGGTAAGGGGTTAGAAATTTATCGCCCAGTAGATATCAATCATACCGTCGAATTAATCGGTAAAAGAGCGATCGACCTGCTAGAAAATAATCCAGAAAGAAACGCTGCCATTTTGGTGAGAGAAAATCGTCAAGGACGCTTTATTGCCGAACAATTAGCTTACTTATCTAGAGATAGTAATATCCGTCTTTATGAAGTGAGTGAAGTAGAGAGACATTCCCAGATACCCGCAGAAATCCTCAAACTTTTGCAATTTATCGATCGCCCCCACTCTCCAGACAATTTGAAAGCAGCACTAGAAGTATTGGAACAAAGGGGTTTAATTGCAGCCCAAGACCTCAATGCCTTAGCTACCTATCCCGAACAATTTCTTTATCCTACACCTCTAAACCCCGAACAAAAACCCCATATAGAAGATGCCCGTCGCTACTGTTGTAACCTACTCCGCGCCCGTTTAGAATTACCCCATTATCAGCTTATTTCTTTTTTAGGAATAAGTTTAAAATACACTGGTTCGGAATTAGCTACGGTACAAAAATTAAGCGAAAGAATCAATCTCCAAATTATTCGTCATAGTTCTCTTAAAAGTACCATCGAAGCCTTAGAAGAAATCGTTAGTTCGGAAAAATTTGAAGCGATAGAAGAAGACACCGACGATAAATATACCCGCGAGGGACAAATTACCATTATTACAATGCACAAAGCTAAGGGTTTAGATTGGGATTATGTCTTTATTCCCTTCCTCCATGAAGATATTATTCCCGGGCAACCTTGGGTACCCACAGCAGGAAGATTTTTAGGCAACTTTACTTTAGCAGAAGTTGCCCGCGCTCAAATTCGCACGGCCGTTCATACTCAATATATCGATCGAGAAAAACCTCTATCTATTCCTCAACCTTTAGAAGCATGGCAAGAAGCAGGAAAATTAAAAAAAGCCGAAGAGTTTCGTTTGTTATATGTAGCTATGACTAGGGCAAAAAGACTGTTATGGTTATCCGCAGCCGAAAATGGCCCTTTCCGTTGGAATACTTTTAGAAGCGACAGGGCTAGTAATTTACAAAAGAAAAGACCTTGTCCCGTGTTACCAGCTTTAGTCAGGAAGTTTCCCGAATCGAGGATGCAATAGACTTTAGAGGTTATTAAGTAGGTGGGTGTAAATAAAATTGTCTAAAATTATGACCAACACTATAACTACAGAAAATTTTCTCTACTGCTACAGGAGAAGTAGAATCGGCAAAGATAAAAGAAGTTGAACCTAATACTATCGTTCAGCTACAAGATGCTTTGTAAAGCGAATTCGATGAAGATATAAATCTTAGATTATGACTAAGCTAGCCAATCTTTCGCAAAAAATTTCCGAATTATGGACAGATACTACTGATTCTGCTATCAAGGGTATTAATACCGTTACTACTTACTCTGGCGATCGCCTTAATGATATTACCGAACAAGCTAAAACTTCTTTAGAAGGTAGTCTCAACCAGGCAGATAATTTTAGTGGTTATCTGGTAAACAGTATACAAACGAGATTGAACTCTTTGCTTCAAGATTGGTTGGCGAATCATCCCTTTATTTTTTGGCTATGTCAACATCCGATTATTACTGTAATTGGTACTTTTATTATTGGAGTAATACTATGGAGATTATTAACAGCGATCGCCAATGCGATTGCTTCCGCTATAGATAAAGTCTGGCTATGGATTTTTCGGGCACCAATTCTACTTCTCAAATCTTTATTTGGCGTTAGCGAAAAAGTACCAGTAGCAGAAGAAAAGTTACAAATAACGATCGATCCCGCTCAGTTTCAGCAAATTATTACTCAATTACATCAGATTCAAGCACAGCAACAGTTAATCATCCAAGAAATAAATACCCTTAAACAGACTCAGGAAATAGCTAAGTCTAATTTAGTGATTATCGATACAACTAAGGAGTCAGAACCCAGAAGTTAAATTTTTATTCTACAACTCTCAAACCTTCATCTTAAATTCGATCTAATAATATTGATGCAGTGATGTATAGCAGATAACGTAAAACGAGTTGATTACAGTCCAACCACCGCTAGAATTTATTCAACCTGCATTTAATCCTGTAGTCTGGAATTTAACCCGCTCCATACTACCAATTTGGTTACGCTTTCATGATGGTATTACCAAAATTGATGTTCACAATGCCTCTACATTAATAGAACTGTATCGTCAGTTTCAAGCAGGTAAAATTCGCTTGATCATCGCGTTTCGTCATCCTGCCATTACCGATCCCCCCTGTATTGCTCAACTACTTTGGAATCAGTTACCCCAAATTGCCCAACAGCAAAACAAACCTTTAAAATCTCCCGTTCATGGGCATTTTATTTACGACCGCGGTATTCCCCTCTGGGCTGGTCAACCCGCAGGTTGGCTCTTTTCTCAGTTAGGCGGAACTCCTATTCGTCGAGGAGCCTTCGATCGAGCGGGATTAAAATCTATTCGCAATTTATTTATTAATGGAGATTTTCCCTTAGTTGCTGCCCCAGAAGGAGCAACTAACGGTCATAATGAGATTGTCAGCCCTATTGAACCCGGTCTTGCTCAGTTCGGGTTTTGGTGTTTAGAAGATTTACATAAAGCGGGACGTTCAGAACAAGTATTAATTCTGCCTCTAGGTATTCAATATCTTTTTATCAAACCACCTTGGCAGTTGTTAGTTAAACTACTCGGTCAACTGGAACAAGAAAGTGGGTTACAACAGAGTACTAGAGACAATTTGAATTTACAAAATGGAGTACCTCCCACTCCGGCACAAGAAAAGTTACTCTATCAGAGACTTTATCGTCTCAGTGAATATTTACTTTCACTGATGGAGGAGTTTTATAGTAAATTTTATCAACAACCCCTACCCCCTGATTCAGCTCAAGACTTGACAGCCAACGCACAGCTAGCCCATCGTCTTCAGGCTTTACTCGATACTGGTTTAAAGGTAGCAGAACAAGCTTTAAAAGTACAATCCAAGGGCAATATAAGCGATCGCTGTCGTCGTATAGAACAAGCAGCTTGGAGTCGTATTTATCGGGACGATCTGACAGATATTAACGCCTTAGCCCCCGCAGAGAGGGGTTTAGCTAACTTAATAGCAGCAGAAGCCGATTTAAGGCTCTGGCATATGCGTTTAGTCGAGAATTTTGTTAGTGTAACAGGATACTATGTTGCCGAAACGCGATCGATAGAACGATTTGCAGATACTATTTTATTATTGTGGAAAATGTTAACTCGACTACAAGGTAAATCTCTAACTCAGACCCCCTATTTAGGCTTAAGAAGGGCAGAGTTAACTATTGGTCAACCTATTGCTATAGCAAACTACGAAGAAGCCTATAAAACTAATCGTCGCCAAGCTATTGCTAACTTAACCCAAGACTTGCAAACTATTTTAGAAGGAATGGTTCAGATCGAGAGAAACCTGTAGTATATTAACTTTTGATATGCATAAATTAATCAAACTCTACGACAATATTAAAATTAATTAAGCAGATTGAGTAAGACGTATGAGTCTCAAGCAAGGGGAAATAGTAGGCAGATATTACAGAATCATTGACAAATTAGGAGAAGGAGGATTTGCAAGAACCTATCTGGCTGAAGACTTAGGAAAATTGACTAAACCTCCCTGTGTTGTTAAGGAAATTAAACCTTCACCACAATTTAAACCACAAGAAATACAAAAACGTTTTGAAACAGAAGCCAGAACTTTAGAATTATTAGGTCAACACGAACAAATACCCCATCTTGATAAGTGTTTTCTTAACAATAATAATTTTTATTTAATCCAAGAGTATATATTCGGTCGTAGCCTTAGTGAAGAATTACTTCCAGGGAAGAAATTTAGTGAAGAAGAAGTGATTCAACTATTGCAAGATATTTTGGAAATTTTGCAATTTGTCCACAATAATCATGTTATTCATCGAGATATCAAACCGTCTAATCTTATTCGTCGAGTAGATGGCAAGATTTTTTTAATTGATTTTGGTGCAGTCAAAGAAATTAGTACCCTGGCAATTACCGAATCTGGAAAAATCAGCCATACTATTGCTATTGGTACACCAGGTTACATAGCTCCCGAACAAGGACATGGAAATCCTCGACCCAATAGTGATATCTATTCTGTAGGTATAATCGGTATTCAAGCCCTGACAGGGTTAGACCCCAATAATTTCCCCTCAGATCCCCAAACAAGCGAAAAAATCTGGAATTATTCGGTATCAGATAAAGAACCGGTGCAAGTAAGTCCTGCTTTAGAACGTATCCTCAATAAAATGGTGCGTTATGACTTTAAACAACGCTATCAGTCGGTAACAGAGGTACTGATAGATTTAGAGAAATTAACTAAACCTACTCAAATTACTGTTTATAACCCCTTGCTCAATAAACCCTCAGGCTTGCCTATTTGGATTTCAGGATTGGCTTTACTAGGAGTTATTGGTGGTTTAATCTTGGGCATAAGTACATTAGTAACTCAAATAGCGTTAACAGAATTAAACTTGTCCAGGAAAAACCGAAGTGATTTGAATGGTAGGGAACAAGTCGTTATTGGAGAACAAAAACAAGATGATTTTATTAGCGAAGGGGAAGAGATTTTAGACGTTAACTCGATTACACCTCAAAAAGAGAGAGGAGCTAAATTATTTGCCGAGGGAAAATATCGAGAAGCACTGACTGCTTGGCAAAATTCGTGGGCCAAAGAAAAGCAAAGAGACCCAGAAACTCTCATTTATTTAAATAATGCCTTTTTAGAAACTCAAGACGTAGAATACTATACCATTGCCGTAGTTGCGCCGATCAATTCTAAGCCAGGTACAGATGTCAAAGATGCCGATATGGCTAGAGAAATTTTGCGAGGAGTAGCTCAGGCACAAACAGAAATTAATTTAGATTTAGAAAATGGCTGGGAGGAGTTACCTGGGGATAATTTTTTAAAGAAAAAAACAATTAATCAAAAAGGTCTTAAAGTTGTAATTGCAGACGATGTCAATATCGCTCGAGAAGCGCAACAAAGAGCAAAAGATTTAATCGAGCGAAAAGATATCTTGGCTGTTATAGGTCACTATACCAGTGATATGACTTTAGCAACAGTCGATCTTTATAATGACGATAAGTTAGTCTCGATCTCTCCTGGGAGTACTACAGAAGACCTCAGCAAACAACCGAGAGATTATTTTTTTCGTACTGTCCCTAATATCAGCACCAAAGCCGAGTATTTAGCTATTTATTTAATTGGCAAAGGACAAAAGCAAGCAGCGGTTTTTTACAATCCTAACAGCCCTTATACTAGGTCTTTCTGGGAAGAATTTACCCGCATTTTTCGCGAGCAAGGAGGAACTATTGTTGCCGAGGATGATTTTTCCCAACCTGGCTTTAATGTCAAACAAGCCATGAATAAAGTAGGCAAGAGTTCCGATACAGCTATTGTTTTACTTCCTGACGATCAGGTTACTCACTCTCTATCTAACTCTATTGAGATTATTAGAGCCAATCAAGGTCGTCATTGGATTGCAGGAGGATGGGCTTTATATAGTCCGAGAATTCTAGAACTCGGTCAATTACAGCTGTTTGATAAATTTGTTATTTCCGTACCTTGGCATCGTTTGAGTAGTTCTAATGAAGAATTTACTCAAAATAGTTACCAATTATGGAAAGGGTTTGTCAGTCCTCGTACTGCTTTATCTTATGATGCTACCCGCGCAGTGATTCAAGGATTAGAAGAACAACATAAACCAACCCGCAAAAGTACACAAAAAACTCTAGCAGATTCTGATTTTGTTGCTGAAGGAGCTACAGGAACAATTAAGTTTAATGAGTATGGCGATCGCCATGACCCTCCTGTAGTATTGGTAGAAGTGATATCTTGTCCCAACCAGCAATATGGTTTGGCGTTTGTTCCTGTTGATAACAATCAGTGTGAGTAGTAGTTTTTAGATTCAATTACTAACTGCATTCCTCGGTTTAAGCCCGTTCCCAATAACTACGAACTCCCGTACGGACGTTCCCTGAAACGTCACTACTAACTCGAACTTTCTTGACTTTTGTTAGTATTCTCTTTTAGGTTTCTAGGATAGATCGCTTTTCTTAAGAACAAATGTCTACTAGCAATTTTTCTGAACCCCCTTCTTCAAGCATTCGCCCTCAACGTCAAATGGGAATACTGAATGTTTTTCGTCTGGGTTTATTTAACCTGGGATTGGGATTAATGGCAGTATTAACTTTAGCCGTACTCAATCGTGTGATGATTAGCGAATTAGGTATTCCTGCTACTATTACTGCTGGAGTTTTAGCTGTCGCTCAATTTGTTGCTCCTGCGAGAATTTGGTTTGGACAATTATCCGACTCTAAACCCATATTTGGACTCCACCGTACTAGTTATGTGCGGATAGGAGCAGTTGTTTTTGGCTTGGCTGTATTTTTAGCAGTACAAGCGGTTTGGCAACTAGGTAGTCTTGTCAGAGCCAATGATGGATGGTTGTGGAATGTACAGACGATGGGCTGGACTGCCGTACTCGCACTAATTATGGTCGTTTACGGTTTGGCGGTTAGCTCTAGTTCGACTCCGTTTACTGCTTTACTAGTAGATATTTCTGAAGAAGAAAATCGCTCAAAACTAGTAGCGGTAGTATGGTCGATGCTCATGGTGGGGATTGTTATTGGTGGTATTAGTGGTGGTATCGTTCTCAAGAATATTAACCCTGGAGGAGTAGAGGCAGGACAAATTCCCTTAGACAATTTACAAGCACCAATTAATTCTGTTTTTTCCTTTGTGCCTTTTTTAGTGATTGCTTTAGCCGTAATTGCTACCTGGGGGGTAGAAAGAAAGTATTCTCGTTTCTCTTCTCGTTCTAATTCTGTAGAGAGAGAAGATAAGATCGGTTTTGGTAGAGCCTTTAGAATCCTTACTGCTAGCCGACAAACGGGTATCTTTTTCTCTTTTTTATGTTTGTTTACAATTAGTTTATTTATGCAGGAAGCGGTGCTAGAGCCTTATGGTGGAGAAGTTTTTGGTATGTCGATCGCCAATACTACCAAACTTAATGCCTTTTGGGGTATTGGTATCCTTCTTGGTTATAGTACTACAGGATTTTTAATTGCTCCTCGTCTGGGTAAAAAATTAACCACCAAATTTGGTTGTCTGTTGGTTGCTGTTTGTTTTGGTTTAATTATTTTGGCAGGATTTACTCAACAAGAAAATATCCTGAAAACAGCAATGATTCTATTTGGTATCGCAGCAGGAATGGCTACTATTGGCGGTATTAGTTTGATGCTCGATCTTACCGCAGCCGAAACCGCAGGTACTTTTATCGGTGCCTGGGGACTAGCCCAAGCAATGTCGAGAGCTTTAGCCACAGTAGTTGGCGGAGTTATTTTAGATATTGGTAAAGCTATTTTTACTACCCCTGTCTTGGCATATGGTTCGGTTTTTGCGGTTCAAGCTTTAGGCATGCTCCTGTCTATTTTTATTCTCGATCGAGTCAACGTCCTAGAGTTCAAAAATACTACAGGAAAGGCGATGGCCACCGTGATGGAAGGGGATCTAGATGGTTAAACTGTAAAAATCTAGATGGTTAAACTGTAAAAATTTTAGGGGAATTTGCTCGAGCCTTATTTGAGCGAAAATTAATGCCGATAGCTTTAGTTGCTTGTGTTGCTAACACGGTGGTGGGAGATAAAGAGATTTTTTTAGTAAGCTAATATGCATTTAATCTGCACAATTTACAATTTGTTCGGAAAGTGTCAACACTAAGGGTTGGATAAAGCGAGGTCTCTTCGCCATCCTTCTCGGTCACCGTTACTCCGCCGTCAATATTCATGGATAATATATTATTCGGCTGGCAAAGCAACAAGATAAAATGAGGTAGTCTTATTTTAAGTAATAAAAATTCTCATTTCTATGGCTTTTACATAAATTTTACATTTAAATACGCCAAAAATAATCAAAAATAATATTTAACTCTTTAGGATATTGCAATGATTCGTGTATTGGTAGCAGATGACCAAAACTTAATTAGACAAGCACTACAAATATATTTAGAAAATGAAGGTGATATTCAAGTTATTGTCAGTGTTGATAATGGCATAAAGGCGATCGAAGAAATAGAAAAACATCATCCCGATGTAGCAGTTATTGACTTAGAAATGCCTGGGATCGATGGCTTAACAACCATCAAAATTATTCGTCAGCGTTTTCCGCAAACCAAAGTTTTAGTGCTAAGTTCTCACGATAGCCAAGAATGTGTTAATCAGGCTCTACAAGTAGGCGCGAATGGATATATGCTCAAGAATAGTTCTGCGGAAGAACTAGCTACTGTTATTCGCTCTATTGCTCAAGGTTATTTTCAACTAGCACCAGGATTATATGAAAAAATATCCAAAAACTTTGGCTCTAATAATAACGAAGATTTAAGGTATATAGAACAAGAATTAAACGAACGGCTAGAAGATATTCAAGTTGAATTCAATCAAGTTATTGACTCAGAAAATAATAAGCTTCGCGAAGAAATTTTCAACAAAATACATGAAGAAACGAGCAAAATTAGAAATGAAATGTTGTTAGATATTGATGTTAATTTAAATGATATTAAAGCAGAAGTAGAACAGGGATTAAGGGTATTTCAGCAAAAAGTATTTCAACAAATGCAAGATGAATGGGGTTCTTTTAGAGGACACATAGAAAGCCAAGGTTTAAGTAACTTAAATAATAGTTTGCAAGAACAAAAGATGATTAGAGTGCAGTTAATGCAGCTACGAGAATCTTATCAGCAGCTAGAAAATAAACTGGGCACTTTATACAAATTGTTTTTAATTTCTTTGCTAGCTATTATTGTGATGTTTTTAATGATTAGTTTTTAGGAGTTAGTGGTTAGTAGTTCGTAGTTAGTAGTTACACTTAACCAAGATCGCTGCCTAAAATAAATAGACTTAAAAGAGTGCCACTATTCCACAGACTATGAAGTAACATAGGGGCAAGAAGATTACGCGATCGCGTATAAACGAACCCTAAAATAATTCCGAGAGTAGCTAAAGGTAGAACTTCGGAAAGACTTAAATGGGCGATCGCAAAAATTAGCCCACTGATAACAATAGAACTCCATACTGGTACGTAACGAGTTAAAGAAGGTAATAAAAAACCTCTAAACATAATTTCTTCAAAGATAGGCGCAGCCACAGAAGCAGTGATAAAAAAGATAGCTAAAGCAACTTTATCTTGTGCCTGAAGAGCCAAAAACAATAAAGGATTACTACCGCCTTGTCCTTGCCATATTTGCTGATTAATCAAAGATACTATTAACACCAAAGGTAAAGCAATTAAATAGCCACCAAATCCCCATACAAACCAGTTACTAAGCCATTTAAAACGAAACCAATTTTCAGGTAAAGGCAGAAAAGATTTAATGGAGAAATAAAGAACAGCAATTCCGCTAATAGACATCAAAATGTAAGTAGCTAAAACATACAATGCTTTAAACCGCAAACTATAATTTACCGGATTAAAACCCGATAGACCTAAAATAAAAGGAAGGAGAAATTGCCCAATAAAGAAAAACCCAACAATTAAAACTTGCCAAATAATTTCCCAATCCCAAGGGGTTGTCCAAGCAGTATTACTATTTGTCCCTAATACTGATTCTTCTTTTTTCCAAACCCATTGAACGAGTAAAATAATTAACAAGATAAATCCCGTAATTCCTCCTAAAAAGGGGATACTACTGATTAAAGCCAATTTTAAAATAGCTTTTTCGGCTAATTCTTGTTCTTTTTTTTGTAAATTAGATAGATCGCTTTGCCGATTTTCTACGATGTATAATTGCTTAAGAACTCTATTTTGAAACCAACCAGCTAAATTATTATTAATAATTGATTCTGCTTGAGTAGTAACTTGAGGTGATTCAGACCACAAATTTTTGAGTATTTTTGCTGTCCGAGCAAATTTATCTTGAGGATTGTTTATACGCTCAATGGTTTTATTCCAAACAGATATCGCTTCATCAATATCATCTTGAGCAGCATTGAGAATTCCAATTTTAATATCTAATTCATTAATAAAACTATTAATTTCGGCAACTTGTTTAGTTAATTCTTGTTGTTGTAGAGAAATAATTTCGTTGGTTTGAGAATCAGCAATAATTTCTAGATTGGAGGGTTCGATATTATTATTAGTATTTACCTTAGATGAAAGTTTATCTAATTGCGCTTGAAAATTCTCACGACTAACAGCTATTTGTTGACGAGCCTTTTTATATTGTTTTTCTGCTGCTTCTAATGGTTGTTTGCCTACTAGAGAATCGAGCGCATTTTGTAAGTTAGCTTGTTCTTCTTCCACAGAAAACTCAGTTATACGTAAGACTAAATTGGTTTGATATAGTTCTAAGCGACTTTGAATCTGAGGTTGAGATAAACTATCTCCCAGAGAAGATATAATTCGGGCGATCGCTAAAACTGTTAACAAGGCTAAAATCAACCTCTTGATGATCATTTATCCTCCATAGGCAATTTTGTAGATATATTTTAGACATTATCCCATCCCCCCTATCTTCTCATCGTTTCAAGATTTTAAATTTGAGTACAATTTAACTACTTGCTGCTTCTCAGGACAATTGATGTTATCATCCAATGTGGATTAACGGGAGTTCGGAGTTCGGAGTTCGGAGTTCGGAGTTCAGAGTTATAACTAAAACTGAAATCGATTAGGAGGCTTAGAAGATTGACTACTCGCGTTATTATCGTGCGTCACGGACAAAGCAACTACAATGCTCAAAAGATAATTCAAGGTCGTTGCGATGAGTCAGTCTTAACGGAAAAAGGGATTGCTGATGCCAAAGTAGTTGGTCAAACTCTTAGTAATGTCAAAATTGATGCTTATTATTGTAGCCCTCTGCAACGAGCAAAACAAACCGCTAAAACTATCCATGCTTGTTTAAATAATCCTCCTATCGTGCAACCTACAGACCAATTAATGGAGATCGATCTACCTCTGTGGGAAAAAAAGCAAAAACAAGAAGTAGCAGAAAAATACGCTCGGGAATACCGCCAATGGAAAGAAAATCCCCATCAATTTAAGATGGTTTTAGATGGAGGAAAAGAACATTATCCTGTCCTCTCTCTCTATCAACAAGCAGAACAGTTTTGGCAAAAAATTATTCCTCAACACCAAGGGCAAACCATTTTAATTACTGCCCATAATGGTATCAATCGCTGCTTAATTATGACGGCTATTGGGATTCCCCCAGAACTCTATCATTCTATTCAGCAATCTAACTGTAATATTAATATCTTAAATTTTACTGGCGGTTATGGTGAGTCAGTACAATTAGAATCTCTCAACCAAACAGCCCATTTAGGTATTCCTCTTCCGTCTACTCGTAACCCCCACCATGGCCCTCGTTTACTGCTAGTGCGCCACGGAGAAACCCAGTGGAATAGAGAATCTAGATTTCAGGGTATTAAAGATATTCCTCTCAATGAGAATGGTAAAGCACAAGGGAAAAAAGCTGCGGAATTTCTCAAAGATGTAGAGATAGATTTTGCGGTAACCAGTTCGATGTTACGTCCTAAAGAAACAGCGGAATTAATTTTAGAACACCATCCCAACGTTACTCTAGAATCTAATTCTCAACTCCAAGAAATTTGTCATGGTTTATGGGAAGGAAAA
>JAAUYH010114419.1_pt1 | contig 14471 bp, 18 predicted proteins | sample 7278061 | NCBI WGS metagenome assembly JAAUYH01 (sample SAMN14350203, study PRJNA611818) | marine sediment metagenome | isolation source: surface marine sediment (0.6m) | place: French Polynesia: Moorea | collected 2018-08
AACTCTCACCACACACTGTCGTGTTCCGTGACTGAGCAAACACCAGGTTCAAACCTTGATCCGGTAGGCTTTTTGGCTTTACCGATCGCCTTTGGCGTGAGAAATGCGGGCATAGAGCGTTTGGCTCGAACTCGGTTAGAAGTTGTCAGTCGTTATTGGTTATTACGTCGATTCCATGGTATTTGCCTGGTTTGGAATGCTATTTTAATGGCTTTGCCTTTGCCAATTCCTTTCACTAACTTGCTTCCAGCTTATACGATCTTGGTTTTAGCTATTGGTTTGCTGGAGTCTGATGGACTTATGCTCTTGATTGGTTATGGTCTAACGGGAGCGACAACAACTTTCTTTATAAGTGTTATCGGTGGGGTTGTTATGCTCCTGATGTACTTGGGCTAGCATTAGACCTGTTTTAAAAGTCAAATATCGAATCGCCATGTCGATCGAAAATTATCTTAAGCTAGAAAGCACATTGATAATTTAAGAAGCCACAGTGAGCGATCGACAAGCTAAGAAGATAAAAACGCAAAAAACAGAAATGACTCCTCATGTTCATAGTGAAGAGTCTTTAAAACGAATTACTAATCGTTTATCTCGTATTGAAGGGCATATACGGGGTATTAAAACTATGGTTGCCCAAAGCCGTCCTTGTCCTGAAGTATTAATTCAAATTGCTGCTGTCAGAGGAGCAATCGATCGAGTAGCCAGAATTATTTTGGATGAACATTTAGAAGATTGTATTAGTCGTGCAGCGAAAGAAGGGAATATTGAAGTAGAAATTAAAGAATTAAAAGATGCTTTAGATCGCTTCTTACCCTAGATGGTGTGGAAATTCGATCGAAGGTTATTCATGTTTAATTCTAAATGTTTCTCGATTTGCTCCCGCAATATAGTCAGTTTTGTCCGTAATTCTACTTTTATAGCCTCCATTATGGTCTTGTTCACTAATACTTTAATGGCGGTAACAGTCTCCGCAGCTTCTAGCCAACAACCAAGTAGAGAAAAATATCAATCTAGAGAATTAATAGCGCAAAATGCAGCATCAACGACAAAAATTAATTATGTTCCTCTTAGAGAAGAAATTTTAGCTGAGATCAATCGAGTTAGAACTAGCCCTCAAGCTTATGCTAATTGGTTAGAGGATAAAAAACAATACTTTGAAGGAACTCTACTCAAATTACCAGGAGAAAAACCCATCAGAACCAATAAAGGTAAAGCAGCTCTAGAAGAAGCGATCGCCTGGCTGAACGATCTAGAACCTTTACCCAAACTATCATCTTCAGCAGAATTAGTCGAGATAGCTCGGGAGCAGATTAAGAACATTAATTCTGCTCAGAACAGTATTAACCTTCAAGAACATACTATCAGTTACGGTAAATATACTCCTGAAGGCATTGTCATGCAATTAATCGTAGATGATGGTAATCCTAATCGTCTTAATCGTCAGAGGATTTTAAATACCAATATTCAATTGACTGGTATCGCTTGTGAAGCTCACGAGCAGTATAACAATATTTGTGCCATTGCTTACGAAGGTGACTCTCTAGGAAACATAGCAGAAAATCCTAATATGCAAGAAGAATCTATCCCATCTTCTCCTGAGTCAGTCAATCCAGCAGAGACTGAGTTAGTAGTTAATACCAAAGAAGCAAGATTGAGCGAAAAAACTGCCATTAATGAGCAAGAAAACCCGCCTTTACCTCCTTCACCTACTTCTGAGCGGAGAAATAATTCCTCACTACTAATCCAAAAGATTCAAAAAGGTAAGTTAGAAGAAGGCGATACAGTAATCCCTAATGATGGGAGCTTCTATGATTCCTATCCTTTACAGGGTAAAGAAGGGGATTCTTTTTTTATTAGCGTAGAAAGCCAAGATTTCGATACTTTTTTAGCGGTTATGGATGCCGAAGGCAATATTATCGAGCAAAATGATGATATTGATGAAAACAATAGCAATTCCCGACTCAAAGTGACTTTACCTAAAAATGGTGTTTATAACGTAATTGTTAATGCCTATGACGAAGGAGGACAAGGAGACTACTTGTTGACTGTACGTCGTTGATTCAAAAGAAGCAGGGGTGCACAGAAGCTTCAGGTGCAGGGGAAATAATACTTCTACCTCTGTTCTCTAACTTCTAAAAGCTAAAAGCTTTTTTTAAATATTAAGCCATTGAGCTATAGGAGTAGGTAAAGGTAAGAAAATCATTACCAATATCGTTAAAGCAATAAGCCCAGAAAGATCTCGCCAGTTATCTAATTCAGTAACATCATTAAGAGCAGGTCGATCGATTAAAGGCATAAGCCATAAAATAACAGCCCAAATCCAAAAATAGTTATGCACTAAAGCAAATAATATGCTAACTAAACGGGTAATTTGCCCGACCGCGATCGCCATCCGTTGTCCATACATAGCATGAACGATATGACCCCCATCTAAAGAACCAATGGGCATTAGCTTCAAAGCTATTACTAAAATACCAATATAGCCAGCTACAGCTAAAGGATGTAAGTCTAGACCCATTTCTGGTTGTAGTTGATTACCCAGAGCTAATTTACCGAGAAGGGCGACTAAAAAAGAAAAACGTAAGTCCAAAGAGTCAAAAAAAAGCATATTTGGCTCTTTGAGAGGTACTACTTCCGATAAGGAAAATCCCCAGAGCAAAACAGGTATAGTAATTATTAATCCTGCTATGGGTCCCGCGATCGCTACATCAAATAAAGCCCGACGATGAGGTACAGGCGATCTTCTTTGGACAAATGCACCAATAGTACCTAGAAAGAAAGGAAAAGGAATAAAATAAGGTAGAGTCGTGTCAATCTTATAATAAGCAGCAGCAAAATAATGTCCTAATTCATGAACGCCTAAAATACTAACTATTGCCAAACTATAGCTAAGCCCAGAAAAAATCAACCTCGGATTATTGACCACCTCATCTAGAGCAATATTACTCATTTCTAACCCTATTATGGTTGTAGTGAGGAGAGTCATAAAGAATAAACCTAAAGCTAGACCGGGGCGATTAGTTAGTTCTTCTTCTCTTTTGCTGTCTGTTTGTGCTTGAGGATTGGGAACGAGAGCAAAAAAAGGTTGACCCTTAAAACTCTCTTGAAAAATCAGAAAAAAACGATCGCCAAAGGCTTGCTCTATATTGTTTTTAATTCTAGAGTAAGCTTCTTCGGGTACTGCCTTGAGTTTACCCCGACATAAGATCGCTTGGGGACGATAATCAATATGTTGCAAATAGTAAACATTCCAAGGAAAACAATTACGTAGAGTTGTTTCTTCCTGCGAATCGATCGGACGGGTCTGAGATAATATTTCTAATCGTTCTGGTTTTACTTGCGTTTTCGCTTTTTTTTCTTCTACTGTTTCTTCTGTTGGTTTACCAATCTGGACTAACCATCCATATAAAAATATGCCTAAGACAAAAGGAATAATAATTAAGAATATGGGTAAAGGTTGGTCTTCTCCTACAAAATAAGCCCAAGCAAGCCAGACAAAAGTAGGCAACATTATTGCCAACCAGCACAACCAAACGGGTGTTTTAGTTATCTTACTAGTACTGCGTTGAACCAATAAATAAACAATCAGACTTAATAAAATTAAAATTAACCAAAGTTTCATCTCAGCTATCCGAATCTGATTTTAAATGCTTGACAATAATTGTTCTGTTTTGGGACTATCTCAAAATATTAAAATACAATTAGAGCTTTGCTAACCTACATTCTTAAGAATGCCCCAAAACTTATCAGAAATCACTTCACACCATTCAAGACTAACTAAACCCCCCCGCTCTATTTTGTCAGGGATTTTTGCTTTTGCTCCTCATAAAGACACTTTGGGGGGTACTGCTTATTTTATTGTAAATAAAAGCGGGAATGTTCTGATTGATTGTCCTGCTTGGAATGAGATAAATCAACAATTTTTAATAGCTAATGGAGGAGTTAAATGGCTGATATTAACCCATAGAAATGGCATTAGCCAACATGTCGATCGAATTAAAACTACTTACCAATGTGAAGTTGTCATTCAAGAACAAGAAGCTTATTTACTACCAGAGACTAAAGTAACTTCTTTCAGAGAAAACTTCTCTTTAGATAATGCGCTCGAGCTAATTTGGACTCCTGGTTATTCTCCTGGCTCTTCTTGTCTTTACTGGCAAGAACATAATGGCGTTCTTTTTTCTGGTAGACATTTATTACCAAAAGCCAATGGAGATATTACTCCTTTAAGGACAGCTAAGACTTTTCATTGGCTTAGACAATTAAATAGCGTTCGGTCTTTACTCGATCGCTTTAATGAAAAAACTTTAAAATATATTTGTCCTGGAGCAAATACGGGTTTTCTAAGAGGTAAAGGCTATCTCGATCGAGCCTATCAAAAACTATCTGCATTAGATTTATCCGCTCTCAGACAAGAACAACCTTTATTGTAGTTCGGAGTTCGGAGTTCGGAATTCGGAGTGACTTTCGGTAGTCGTTTCGCATAAGGAATTCGGAATTCGGAGTTGTTAATACCTAATCCCTAAAATATGACTCAGACGAAACCAGAAACCACCATTGAAACAGACAGAGATGCTTATTTAGATGAACTTCCTGATGAAGTAGAAATGTCTCTGTTCGATCATTTAGATGAACTTCGACAGCGTATTTTTTATGCCTTGATTGCTGTAGTTTTAGGGGTAATTGGCTGTTTTATTTTTGTCAAGCCGATCGTACAACTTTTAGAAATTCCAGCACAAGGGGTTAAATTTCTGCAATTAGCTCCAGGAGAGTTCTTTTTTGTCTCGATTAAGGTCGCTGGCTATAGTGGAATACTGGTGGCTAGTCCTGTTATTCTCTATCAAATCATTCAATTTGTTGTTCCTGGATTAACTCGCCGTGAACGTCGTTTACTCGCTCCTGTAGTCTTGGGTTCTAGTATTCTATTTTTTGTCGGAATTTTCTTTGCTTATATTGCTTTAATCCCTGCTGCTCTTAATTTCTTTATTAACTATGGTGGTGATGTAGTCGAACAGTCTTGGTCGATCGATAGGTATTTTGAATTTATTTTATTATTACTTTTTAGTACGGGTTTAGCGTTTCAAATTCCGATTATTCAACTTCTGTTGGGTTTTTTAGGCATCGTTTCTTCTGGTCAAATGCTGGCTGGTTGGCGTTATATTGTTTTAGGTGCAGTAGTTATGGGAGCAATACTTACTCCCTCTACCGATCCTCTTACTCAATCTCTGTTAGCTGGCGCAGTGCTGGGATTGTATTTTGGTGGTACGGGTTTAGTTAAGTTGATTGGCAAGTAGCAAGTACGGGCGTAAGGTTTACGCCCTTCCAATTAGAGAGATCGGCCTTAGTTTATAGTTTTTTACTAATTTATTACGTATGCAAGCAAATCATAATTTAAAAGATAGAGTAGTAGAGAAAGTCAAGCAATTATCAACGGAACAAATTGCCAAAGTTGAGCAATTTATTGATTCATTAAGAGAGCAAAATCCAGATGCTCAGTTAACATTGATATCTACTAAAATAGCTGAATCCGTATTTGACAAAGTTTGGGATAATCCAGAAGATGCAGATTATGACAACTTATAATTTTGGTGATATTCTGCTTGTTCCTTTTCCTTTCACAGATCAAACTTCCACAAAAAAAAGACCTACAGCAGTTATAAGCTCAAATAATTATAATAGTCAGAAGCCAGATTTAATTATCATTGCCATTACCAGTCAATTTAACTCTCCTATAAATTTTGGAGAAATGGCGATTAGGGATTTTTCAAGTGCAGGGTTGCTCAAACCTTCTATAATCAAGCCTGTTATAACCACAATAGAGAAGAATTTGATAATTAGAAAATTAGGTCAATTACAAGATTTAGATTGCCAAAATCTTAGACAATTAATTCAATTAGTTTTGGGTTAATTGCTTATAGGCGATAACTCGATCGAAAATAAAGACAAAATTTATATTTCAATGCTATTAGATTTTGCTTTATGCTATCTAATCGACTAGTTCTAATTTCAGTAACTTAAAATTTAAGACGATCGCTATAAAGCCATGCTTTGAGAATATCCAGTAACTTGCCTTCAAACTAGAAATTTAGCGCAGTGAGGAATTTGGCAATATGAACTTGGACTGTAAAGCTGTAGAACATTATCTTCATGAGCATATACCCCTTGCCCAGGTAATGGCTGTATCTGTTGAGTCGATCGATGAAAGTCTTGTTATTTTATCTGCTCCGTTAGCACCCAACATTAACCATCGCAACACGGCATTTGGTGGAAGTATTTCTACTCTAGCAATTTTATCTGCTTGGACTTTCGTTCATGTTCGGCTTCAGGCTTTATCTATTCCTTGTCGCATCGTCATTCACAGAAATAATGTAGAGTATATTAGAGCGATCGAAAACAATTTTCAGTCCCGTTGTATAGTACCTCCTCAAGCAGAGTGGAAACGTTTTATCAAAACAGTTTCTCAACGAGGAAAAGGTCGGATTGTCCTTGATGCCGAAGTTTACTCTGAAGGATTGCTAGCTGCGAAATTTCAGGGGGAGTATGTTGCTCTAAAACTCGAAAGTACTATTCGGTCAATTTTGAATTGATGGATTATGGCAAGCAGGGGAGGCAGAGGTAGCGGAGGAAGGAGGGGGATCATCTCAAAGCTTTGATGCAAGAAGAATTTAAAAGGCTGATGATAAAACAAGATGACCAAGTTAAAGCAATACAAAATATGATCGATACAGCAATACAAGCTTTTAATAATAATCGTTCTACTACTAATATGCCTCGATTAGAGATTTCTTTTATTAAACCGCAGAGGACACAGAGAGCGCAGAGCAAGGTTTTTTGGTTTGTCTCATGGTCGATCGCGGTTGGGGCATCAGGAGGTTTTATCGCGCTTAACCCGAACTGACGTTCAATTAGATTCGATAATATCGGCTAAATTGGCAGGAAATTGACCTTTTTCTACCATTTTAGAAAATATGCGGTAACAATCTTTCTTGTCACCTTCTTTTCTCGGAAAACCTAACCAAAGAATAATAATAGTCTTCTGTTGCGGAAATACTTTAAAAAATAAGCGATAGCGACTGGGAAGCCCCATTTTTTTAAGGCGACTATATTTATTTAAAGGCTTTTTTAAGGCAAAATATTTAGCTAAGGGGTCTTGAGCTATTTTCTCTTCAATACCAACAGTAAGAGCTTTAAATAATTTAACTTGAGGATGCCGTATAAACTCTTCTGGAGACAACCGCGATCGTAAAGATTTGACTGAATTTATTAATTCTTGCCATTGGTTATTAAACAAAGGATGAAACAAAATCGTCCATCCATTAATCTTCATCTAGCTCAACTCCAGCTAATAAATCATTTGCTTCTTGACTCATTTCTTCGCTATAAGCAACAAGGGACTGAGGTTCTTCAATTACCGACTTCATTAAAAAGTCGAGAAATAAACTCATCATTACCTCGCTTTCATCGTCTTCTTCCTTCTCAGTCGGATTAAGGCGAACCAATAGGGTATTTTCATTTAAAACCTCTACATAACCGCTAGCACCTACTAGTTCTGGATGATCTTTTGAAAAAGCACGAGGTAAACGATATCCATCTTGATTACCAATTTTTGCAGGAGAAACAGGATAACTATTTTTGGCAGCGTCAGACATTGGATTATAGTAAAAATATGCTGTTATTACAATTAATTATAACATTTTATAAATTAAAGCTCGATCGAGAGCAGTGCGTAGTTTCACAATAGGATTAAATTCAATTGGTAAAATAAGCAAAGAAGCTTAAAGACCGAGTTCATAATAAAAATGGTCAATCCATTTCCTACTAAACCTTCATCTCTAATTGGTAACATTAGACTAGAACAGGTAAATCAACATAGCCTCTTTAAATTTACCGACGAGCTACAGTTACGGATGGAACAGTTGCTAGACAATAAAAAAGCAGATAATATTACCCCATCAGAATTAGCCGAACTAGAAGCAATAGAAGAATTAGACCAAATTTTTACTCACATTAATGCTATGTTAGTTGCTGCTAAATGACCATTGACCGAGAATTGATTAGAAAGCGAGCTAATTATCTATGTGAATATTGTCACTCTCCTGAAAATATTTCTGCTACTCGCTTCACGATCGACCATATTATTCCAAAATCTTTAGGCGGTAGTAACAATCTTGATAACATAGCTTTAGCCTGTCGTCGTTGTAATGAACGTCGCTATAATTTTATAGCTGGATATGACCCAGTTACTTCTACAATAGTTCCTCTATTCAATCCAAGATTACAGGAGTGGGGACAACATTTTACTTGGTCAACAGATGGAACAACTATTATTGGTAATACTCCTGTAGGAAGAGTTACAGTTTCTCGTTTCGATCTTAATGACTCTCGCTACGCTCGGAAAGATTCAATCGTTTCGATCTTAATGACTCTCGCTACGCTCGGAAAGATTCAATCCGAAATACTCGTTCACTTTGGGTAAAAGCGGGTTGGCATCCTCCACCCTCAGATCCACGTCTTCGATAATATCAATAGTCAACTATAATCGATCGAGATAAAAATTATAGTTCGAGCAAGATTAAGTGAGTGATACCAAAACAGGGAGAATGTTACTTTCCCACAACTTCGATTTACAAGATAATAATTTCCCTCAACTCAGCAGAGAAGAATTTGCCCAAGTATTTATCGACGGATTTCAAGATGATAAAAATATTGCTTGTAGCTTAATTGAAAATCCCCATTGGATGGTAGAAATTATTTTCCCAAAGGATGAGTTTTCTGCCGATCGCATAGGTCAATTTTGTGCAAATATACTAGAACAGAAACGTAAGTCACAGAAACCTGACAATGTTAAGCTGCCTGATATTTTAATTTTGGCAGGAAAAAAGACTACTCCTCCTTTAAATGATTCTCCTACTTCACTTCAACCAGGAAAATGGGGTGTAGATGTAGTGGAAACAGCTTCGGCAGATAGTTTTCTAACTGCCCTTAACTGGAATGCAAGAGTAGAGCAAAAACCCATAGATAGTATTTTTAAAATTGAAATTAAAGGCAAATAAATAATGGATACCTCAATTTTTCACCAATTTTTTGTCGATTGTGTCGGTAGCTGGAAAACAGAACGTACTTATCATTACTTAACACATCAAGAAGTAGAGCGATCGCGCACGGAATTTACTGTTAATCCTTTAACCCCAGATAAAAAAGCTAAAGTACTGGCAGATAACAATTATCCTGCCTTAGATAATTTAGATAGTCTGCCTGGTTTTAATCTGGGTTTCTACACTATTTCCGAAAAAGGGGAAGAAGTCAGCCAAAATCTGAATCTCATGTTTGTCCCCAAAACAGAAACAGATTCTATTCTAGAAGGAGATTACTTGCGCGATCGAGCTTATGAAGAAGCCAGACCAATTATCTCCCATTTTCGTTTTTTCCCGACAACGCGAGAATTATTAATGACTACCAATTACACTCATGTAGTGTCTGTTGATTCTATTACTTTCACCAATCCTCAGCTACGTATCCGCAAAATTCTGAACTATCAAAGACCTCCTCTTGGGCAACCATTAAGTAAGGTAATGCTGGTTGGTTTTGGAGTCGAACAAAAAGTTACATAATCTCTATTTTGGTATATGTGTGTACTTTGTTTTACTCAACACTACTTAAGACAATTCTTATTAAGTTTTACAAAACTTGATGATAAGGGTTCTGGCAGCATTGTATAAATAAACTTGTCAAGGTGTTACGAAACGTCATGCTATATACAGTCTAGAAAGACATTATGTAACTATGATGAAGCTAGGAATAGACTCATAAACCTACTCCTTGTTCGATTAATCTTGACAAAATATTACCCTTTTTAAACTGCACTGTATCTCTTAGTGCAATAATTAACATTAAGATGAGTATTAATTCCTAAAAAAAGGGGGATCCGCCTCCAAAAGTAGCTAGAGATTTCGTAATAACCTCGTAGCTGGAGTAGGCGTAGCGAAGTAAAAAAACAAATTAGCCTTGTAGTTTTGCTTCATTGCGTTTTGCTTTAACTAGAGATAAAACAAAGTTTCTCTCTTAAGGAGGAAACAAATCTATGTTGAGCTTGAGCTTAGAGATTATAAGTTTATCAAACAAATCTCTATTGTTTCGGCTAGGTGTACGCAAGTCAGTATCATATCAGCCTTTGGTTCTTGGAAACTAGACTTTAAGAGCCCTAAAGTTGCTGTAACTTAGTACTTTGAGTCAAACTCAAATTCAGTTTTAATATTGCTTGCGTTGACATTAATTTCATAGTCAAAAATTTATAAACTCATTCAGAGAAAATTGATTACTGAAGGGAGATTTTTTTAATGGCTTTTGGACCAGCATCCGCATTAGGTGTTGCTTTATTTGAAGACACCGCCTCTTACGAATACGTAGCAGGTCGTTCAGACGAAGAAGCAGAAAGCATTATCCGTGCTATATATCGGCAAATTTTGGGTAATGCTTATGTTATGGAAAGCGAAAGAGCTACTGTACCAGAATCTCAATTTAAACGAGGCGAACTCAGCGTCCGTGAATTTATCCGTGCAGTAGGTAAATCTGAAGTTTATCGCTCTCGCTTCTTCGATACTTGTCCTCGTTATCGTTTTATTGAATTAAACTTTAAACATTTTCTAGGCCGCGCTCCTGATGGCTTAGAAGAGATGAGAAAGCACAGCACTATCTTAGATACTCAAGGCTTCGAGGCAGAAATTGATTCTTATCTCGATAGCGATGAATACCAAGATAGCTATGGGGAATTTATTGTTCCTTCCAATCTCGGCTACAAAACCAAACCAGGCAGAAATATGGTTGGGTTTACTCATATATTTGCTTTATTACGTGGTGCTTCTAGCAGCGATTTCAAAGGTAGTTTGGCAGGTAAGAGTCCCGCACTCAATAAATATGTGATCCAAGAAACACCTCTAGCGATTGTTCCTCCTTCTGGTGGTGCTGCTGGTAATGGTTGGTCTTTCCAAGACACAACTCTGGGTGCTCGTTCTCGCCATGGCGTTGGTGCAGGTGCTGAAGGACAAGTTTATCGCATTGAAGTCACAGGTTATGGTTCTCCAGGAGCAGTTAACCGAGTTTCTAAATTCCGCCGTAGTAACAAAGTTTATCTTGTTCCCTTTAATAAATTGTCTGAAGAATACAAGCGTATTCACAGACAAGGTGGAAAAATTGCCAGCATTACTCCAGTTTAATTAGCTAATTTAGCCACTACTTGTTGAGTAGCAAGGAAGCAGGGAAACACTTGTTTTCCCTATTCCCCATACTGGAGAAAAATTTGACAAAAATTTATCAATTCAGGAGAAATCAATAATGACAGCAGTTTTAGATGCACCAGTAGAACTTTGGGCTGGTAGTACTCCCGATGACAAAGCAGCAGTTATCCGCGCTGTTTACAAACAGGTTTTGGGCAATCCTCATGTTATGGAAAGTGAGAGACTCGTATATGCGGAGTCTCAGCTTCGTGATGGAACTATGACTGTACGGGAATTTGTTCGTGCAGTTGCTAAATCAGACTTTTATCGCGCTCGTTATTTTGAATCTTGCGCTCCTTATCGTTTTGTGGAATTAAACTTCATCCACTTATTAGGACGTGCTCCTGTAGATCAAGCAGAACTTTCTACCCATATTCGCACCTGTATTGAACAAGGCTACGATGCAGAAATCGATTCTTATATCGATAGCGAGGAATATAGTGAGAAGTTTGGCGAAAATGTAGTTCCTTACTATACTGGCGCGAAAACAGAGATAGGCAAAAAACAAATTACTTATAACCGTAGCTTGTCTTTAGTGACTGGTTATGCTGCTGTTGACAGTGCAGTTAAAAGCTCTCGCTTAGTAGATAGCATTGCTACCAATAGTTCGACTAAAGTAGCTTCTCCTTCTTCTGGAGGTCGCATTGCAGCATATAAAGATGCTACTGAAAAAACCTTTAAGATTTTGGTTAAAGGTTCTAAGTTCGACAGTCCTCGTCGCATCAGTACCACAGAATACATTGTGCCAGGCTACCGCATGACTCCCCAAATTCAGCGTATTAACCGTACTGGCGCGAAAATTGTCAGTATCACGGAAGTTGCTTAATTAAGTGAGATAGGTTATGGCAGAGAAACCCTCTAGGGCAAGCGATAACCAGCAATAATATCGCAAAAATAAGAATCAGGAGGATATTTTTATGTCACTGTGGATACAAGATCCTGAAGCGATCGAGCTGCGTCCTAATGCTACTGAAGATGACTTACAGGTCGTGATTCGTGCAGTTTATAAACAAGTCTTAGGTAACGCTCACCTACTAGAGAGCGATCGCCTAAGCAGCGCAGAATCTTTATTACGCAATGGAGACATTACTGTACGAGGATTCGTTCGTTTAGTAGCACAATCTGACCTGTATAAGTCTCAGTTTTTTGAGAATTCTTATCAGTATCGTTTTATTGAACTCAACTGTAAGCACTTATTAGGACGTGCGCCGAAAGATCAAGTCGAAATTTCTCGTCACGTCTTAATCTACAATGAGGAAGGTTACGCTGCTGACATCGATTCTTATATCGATAGCGACGAATATATTACTAATTTTGGCGAAGATGTAGTTCCTTATCCTCGGAATGCTAGCAGCCAAGTTGGTAGTAAGAATGTAGACTTTAATCGGACATTTAGCTTGTTGCGTGGTTATTCTACCAGCGACTCTGGTCAAGGTGCTCGCTTGATTAGCGATATAGCGTCTAATCTTCCTACCAAAATTAAGCCTCTGGCTAAAGGAAGCGGTACTTATAGCAATACTGGTAAGCGTTTTCGTATTACCTTGGCTAAGGCAGGAAAAACTCCTGTTTATAAGCAGAGTAAGATTAGCTTTGAAGTAAATTACTCTCAGCTTTCTTCAAGAATTCAAAGTATTCACAAATCTGGGGGCAAGATTATTAGCATCACGGAGGTTGCTTCCTAACTAGGATAAGCAAGTAGTTATGGATGACTACCCAAAAAAGTTCATCCACTCCCTAATGCCCAACTCCTAGTTATCACTAACGAATAGATAACAGCTCAAAAATAACCATCGGGAGGAATTTGTATGTCACTTTGGGTACAAGATACTAACATAATAGAACTGCGTCCTAATGCGACCGAAGATGACTTACAGGTCGTTATTCGTGCAGTTTATAAGCAGGTTTTAGGTAACGCTCACCTTCTGGAGAGCGATCGCCTAGAAGATGCAGAATCTCAATTACGTAATGGTAATGTTACTGTACGAGGATTTGTTCGTTTAGTAGCGCAATCTGAACTGTATAAGTCTCAGTTTTTTGAGAATTCTTATCAGTATCGTTTTATCGAACTCAACTGTAAGCACTTATTAGGACGTGCGCCGAAAGATCAAGTCGAGATTTCTCGTCACGTCTTAATCTACAACGAGGAAGGTTACGCTGCTGACATCGATTCTTATATCGATAGTGATGAATATAACGAAGCATTTGGCGAAGATATAGTTCCTTATCCTCGCAATGTGGTTAGTCAAGCAGGCAGTAAGAATGTAGACTTTAACCGTACATTTAGCTTGGTACGGGGCTATGCAAACAGTGATTCCGGTCAAGGTGCTCGCTTAATTAGTGATATTGCCTCTAATCTTCCTACCCAAATTAAGCCTCTGGCTAAAGGAAGCGGTAACTATAGCAATACTGGTAAGCGTTTCCGTATAGCTGTCGCTAAACCAGGTGCTGGTAGGAACTTCCGTCGTAGCAATACTAGTTATGAAGTAGGCTATGCTCAATTGAGTCAAAAAATTCAAAATATTCACAAGTTAGGCGGAAAAATTCTCAGTATTACTGAAGTTACCAATTAACCAATGAAGATTAGAGACTATTAACTTTTGGTAATCAAAGGTTGGTAATTGGCATTTAGGAAAAAAATTGTAACTGTTTACATTTTGTTTAACTCCGTGAGCGGGAAGTCCCCCCCCCGATAAATCGGGGGACGGGGCTTTTAAAGGGCGGAAACGGCTCTCAAGGTGCGGAAGTAAATTCCGCACACGAGCCTCATAAATTCCGCCCGCAGCCCCTCATGAGAGCGAACACGATAAGTCATCAGTCATAGGTTTACAGTTTTGATACCAAATCTTCTTCTAAATAAAGCTTGCGGTCGTTGTACAATATTTTTGGGCGCAAGGTATGAACCTGAATTGACCCAGGATTGAGAACTACCCAACCTAGATGCTCGACCAAAGACAAATACCCGATTGGCGGGGGCGACATACCTAGGGAAATAGAATAAGAACTGAATAAAAGATTGGTAGTAGTACCCAGGGACTCTGGGGGAAAGAAATTGCCTGTCAAATCGTCGAGCTGTCGGGGAACCAACGGTGGGAGATGTATTATCGTTTGTACCAACGTGTTCTAGATAAGTGGCGTGGGGCAGGAATGCCTATTCGTGAGTGTAGGAAGCCTGCGATTTATCGCAGGAGGATGTCACTC
>JAAUYH010159517.1_pt1 | contig 14471 bp, 5 predicted proteins | sample 7278061 | NCBI WGS metagenome assembly JAAUYH01 (sample SAMN14350203, study PRJNA611818) | marine sediment metagenome | isolation source: surface marine sediment (0.6m) | place: French Polynesia: Moorea | collected 2018-08
ATCATAAAAATTCGTCGCAAAACTAGGTTAATACCACGTTTGATTCCTACGTATGTATTTGAAGCTTCGAGAATTCATCAAATAGTATATCTTAATTTTGAATTACTTAGTGAATATCGGTAAAATAACTTTGAATAATTCACGAGGTCAGATTGCGGTGAACTGAAATTCAATAATGTGGTCTTATCAAACGCTCTAAAACTTCATGTATTCGTCTATGAAACCAATTTCATCGTAACTTTCCTCGTTATTGATTGATCATAGATGTATTTGTTAGCATACAAATTTGGTACTTTTCCATTTTCACGCTAATTTGGATTAATATTAAGCTTCACTTCACCTTTTCTGAGAAATGTAGGTGCGAACAGACATCTTAAACGTCTTACTATTCAAGTATTTATGATTTTGCTTCAGACTTATTGTGATGCAATGAATATAGTAAAAATAAATTCTCTATACAAGTTCGTTTGGTTAACAATTTGAAACGGGGTGTAACTTAAAAACTAATTATAACTAAATTCTTCTCAAAAGCTATAGTTTGGATTCGACTCCCAAAACGTAAACCAAGACCGAATAAAGGCCAAGTCGCTGTTCTAGCTATAGTTTGTAATATGCTGCGATTAGTCCTTCCTCATTCCATTCGAGCATGATGAAAATGAAACCTTTTCTTTATGGAAAATTTGAACGTACAACAATACGGAACTCATATGTGACATTGCAAAATTTGCCAGTTTGTTAACAATTTCCGTTTATTGTTTTGAACTAATTCTTATTGCAAATATTTTGCTGTACCGTAAACTGTGAAATTAGTCTGGCGTTTTCTGAATTGAAAACCCTCATGAGTACGAGGGGTTGGGAAGGCAAATCTGAGGAAACAGTTAGGGTGAGTATGCCTTGTATGGAAGCTAGGACGGTTGCGTTTGCTGTCAGATGTATTTCGGATAATGCTAATAGAGTGTGCGGCTGATGAGAAGCCGAAGTGCACCTTGGTGCCGTGAACTAGGTCTGTTGTACTTCTGCATTAGTCCTTTTTCTGCGTTGCATCATACCTCCTCTCGTTCTGTATTACTGAACAACTTACTGTTAATGCGGAATGTCTGAATAGGCCGCTATCTTTTACAAGTTCAAAATGCCCATGTTTGCCAAAACGAAACGCTCTATTTATACTATTCGTGCTTTCAATATATTGTCGCACGACCTTTCGCCAGCCAGAATTGCTGCGCATAATTCAGTGTGTGTGCTGTTCATCGGTGTCTTTACTAGTGAGATCTGGTTGTACAGGTACCGTACTCATTCTAAATTGAACCTAATAATAAAACCCAGTATGCTGTATGTATAGGATTAGCTATCTAATACTCAGTACTACTTGCAGTACGACTTATTCAGTTCAGAAAACGCCAGACTAATTTCACAGTTTACGGTACTGTACTTGAAACAATTGAGAACATTTCGGTGATTCGTTTGATGATCCGATACTAATGGTGACTTTCATACGCAGTGCCATGTGCAGCTGCAGGATTGCATGAGTACAGAGCATGTCTACTAAAAGGAATCCATATTATTATTAGTTGCAGAATTATCTGTTTTCCTCGACACAATTTGGGCTCCCCGAAACTGAATCTCCTTCTCGATTTGATCACAGCTGGCACATGGTTTGAAACGAAGCTCCTGCTTTGAAATATAAACATTCAAGATGAACAGATGGGTGTGCCGTTAATCCATGATAGGTAGGATGGCGAAAGCACGGAAGAAGTTGGATTCTATAGCATGTTTTAAGGTATCACAGCTAGTTGCTCGAATCTAAAGACGGCCTTGTTGCTGCGACGAGCTCTTAACGCTGCGATTTTGCGAAACGCGATGATGAGGTGAGAAGCGAGGGCGAAATGCTGCTTGCTTGCATTGCGGATCTGTGGCGGATGATCAAGATTCCAGCAGTGGCCATTCACGCACAAGCATGTCATGTTGCCTCTGATTCAGTACCAGTTCTGTTGGTACTTCGGTCAACGTGTAAAAATCAGCTTACTGTTAGTACAGGAAACGGTTGTTTGTGGATTGCAGCAAAGCGAAATCATCTGTATTTTAGGGCAAGCCTATGTCGCAAATCTTCATCGAATTCTATTTTCCGAATTGATGGCTTTCGTCGACTTACTGATGGACTCAGCCATTGGTCTAAGGTACAATAGTCGAGTGCCATTACAAGTACTCTACTATGTTTCAAGTAAATGTGTATTTTTTCGCAGTAAAAAATCTTCATTTGAATTAGATCTCGAAAGCATGCGGCGAGGCATATCCCTTATCGTTACAGCAAGGTGCTAAGTGGATCACATTCGTGTAGTACGTTGGAACATACGTTATGGCAGCTGATTAATTGCATCGTCATCATCTGGTTGCCCTGTTGACAAAAAACATGCAGGTTGAGCCTTGATTGAAAGAAATATCGGAAATCGCAATACTGGAACAGTAATTGTGTTTTACCAGCAACCCCATTCCTTCTTACTGCGAACAATCGATGTCTGGTTTGGAAGTGCTCGGCGCTGTGGACGCTAGCTATGGTCTCGTCGGTTCAGCGTACAACTTGCTGGTGCAATTGCGAGAGTCATGGAAAAACTCGAAAGGTGTTTCCGAAAAACTTGACGAGCTGAGTGAACTCGCCAAAAAAAATCGAGAAGGTAGTGAAGAGAATTACGGCGAAAGTGAACAGCTATCCTCAAAATGCGCTCGAATCCGTCGCAAGCGGCGTAGTTGACGTACTTCGGGGTGAGGTGGACCGCAATGTCGAAGGTGCAATGACCGCATTGAGGAAACTGGAAAAATACCAAGAATCATCAACCGGACCATCCTCAAGTGTGGCTCGGTTCCGCCATCAACTCAGAACGAGCCGTATTGGACTGACTGCGAAAATGACGTTCTCAAAGGTGATCCCTGTATCATTGTCCGAAGCTGAATTGTATTTGGATACGGCGCTTCAAGAAGCGTCGAATATTGAGGTGCATCGACTCAATATCGAAATCCTTCGAAAACTAGACGCTATTCTTGCATCACAAAAGGAGGCAGAAACTTTTGTAGCACATTTCGACTGCCCCGAGTTGCCGGACAACGTTGTTTTGGATTTTTGTTCGTTGGAAACGCAGGAAGGCCGACTACTGCGTAAGTTGTTGGAGCTGCGTGAGAAAGAAAGCGTGCATGGGTTGTCAGCTGTTGGTCGTGGCACTGCGATACATGGTATGGGCGGGGTTGGGAAGACAACAGCGTTGCGTGCTATATGTCACCGTGAGGAAGTGAAGCAGGCGTTTCCAGGTGGTATCTGTTTTCTTGAATTCGGACAAAATGCAAAAGACAGCGATGTACAGGATCAACTTGAGCGTTGTATTTACAACTCCGGCGGAACGAGCATAGTGATGAAAATGGAGGAACAGTCATCGTTGAAAGGAGCCATCAAACAAGCTGCGATGTGGCTGTGTGAAAAAGAGATGCTATTTGTATGCGATGACTTGTGGCAGTCAGCTGCCAGTGACTTCGGTTACCTACCGCTGTTGAAACGGTTATTAAGGGATGCTCCGCGTAGCAAATTGTTGGTATCGACGCGGGACAAAAGGATAGCGGAAGAGGTCTCAATGAATTACGAAACCTTCGGAATCTTACCGTCTCACGGACCTAGCGCGCGCAGTCTATTAGGCCAAATCGCCTTTGGGGACGAGCACATCGAAATCATGAACATACCTGATGTTCAGGGCGACGTTGGAGCGATTCTGAAGGTCTGTGCTGGACTGCAACTCGCATTGTGCATGGCAGGCCGCGCCTTGAAAACCACTATAGAAGATTCGGGCGACATTCGCAAGGGATTTAAGGTCTACGCCAGTCAGGTCGAACGTGACCAAAGACCAGATGAAACAGAAAGGGGCGCGCAGTTGTACAACCATGGGCTGTCGTATATTGTGGTAGCCAGCCTCGTACAGTGTGAACAATGGGCTGAGAAATCCCTGAAAGACGTGAATGTTCAGGACCTGTTCCGTTCACTCTGCGTTCTTGACAAACAAAAGATGATGCCCAAAAGCATGATTTCGATTTTATGGGGACTAAGTTCAAGGCAAACTGACCGAGTCGTGCGGAAGTTCGCGGATCTTGGGCTAGTAGTGAAAACTGCGGATAAAATGCCTTCAGAGTCGAGCCAGAATGAGACTGTTGAGGATTATAGTGTCCGGTTACATGACTTGATTCTTGTGCTCTGTCAAGAAGTGACTGGCGAAGAGCAAGAAGAACGACATGGCCTCGTAATTGATGCTCTCAAGCGTTCAAAATTTATGTGGATTGACGAAGAAACCCCAACGCAAGAAGAATGGTGGCGTTTGAAAAACGGTGGTTATATTTATGGGAATCTATCGCGACATATGGTGAAATGCGGACGAAGACAAGAGCTAGCGAACCTATTAGCTGATGTTCGATGGACACTACGACGTGTTGAAGTAGGTGGCTGGCTCGCACTTAAAACAGACTTCGAACTGCTGTTGGGAGGCAGTGACAATGTGAGATTCGAGGGCATCAGGCAAGTTTTTGAATTGTTAGAGCGGCATTGGTCAGAATTTTCGAAAGACCAACGGTGGCTGGCGTACTATATTGGCGGAAGTTTGTCAGGAGAAGAACGCAAGAAGAAGTACTCAGCACTTTACATAGACTGCATGACGCGTTATCTTGTTCGCCCTCATCTTGTCCCGCGATGGAAATTCCTGGGAGCGCAGGAAGTGTCGCTTCTGAAATGTATAAGAAATGGAAGCTTTGTGGATACGGACTTTTCACGGTCGACAGATAAGGCAGTCGTTTGGACTGTGGATCAGGTATCGGTATGGAATATGAGGGCACAGAAAGAACTGTGTTGCTTTGATTCACGGTCATCATTTGTGAACTCCCAGCGTACTTGTTTAGCGATTAGCGATGATGGCCAACTAGTCGTGTCTGGGTACGCTGACGGAACTTTTCAGAGATGGGACGCTGAGAGCGGGCGGGAAGTTGGAATCGGGGTTGGCGCACATGAAGGTCGTGTCACCTGTCTTGCGATTAGCGAAGATGCTTCAACAATCGTCACCGGATCCAGGGATAAGACTTTACGTATGTGGAACGCAAAGAACGGTGATCTAATAGGTACGCAAATGAATCATGAAGATGAGGTGACATGCGTAGCAATTTGGTGGAGTGGCTTGATGATCGTGTCAGGGTCTGAAGACGGCACTGTTTGCCGTTGGAACATTGAAACAAGTTCCATGATAGGGAAACCATTACAAGGACACAAAAATCGAATTAGTTGTGTTTCTGTTGGTGAAACTGGGAGAATGATTGTATCCGGAGCAAAAGACAAGACATTGCTTCGTTGGGACATCGAAACCGGAAAACAGGTAGGTGATCAAATGTGCGGTCATTCCGATGGATTACGATGCATTGCGCTTAGTTCATGTGGAAAAATGATTGTGTCCGGCTCCTGGGACCGCACAGTGCGGTTGTGGGACGCTGTCAATGGCCAACCGATTGGTGAACCGTTTCGAGGACATTTTAAATCCGTTACATCTGTGGGATTCTCTGACGAAAGTGGGATGATTGTATCAGCCTCGGTTGATGGAACAATACGTCGTTGGAGAGCGATGTCCAGTGCACGGATCGAGGAATCAACTCAAAAATGTGAAAGAGGAGTGAAAGACATTGTGTTCAGTAAAGACGGGCAAAAAGTCATCACAGGCTTTACAGATGGCACACTACTTCAATGGGACACAAATAGCGGTATGACGATAGGGAAGCCAATGAAGGGCAGACTTTACGATGCGGTACTGATTGAGAGCAGTGACGAAAGTGAGATGATTTTGGCGGTCTACACTACCGGTTTGTACGAAAACGTGCTCAAAAATGAAATTGTTCAGTGGAACTCGAGCACCTGTGAAATGGTGGATGAACCGGTATTGTTCACGCAGCAAGGTTACTTGACTTGCGCTGCTGTGAGTTCGAATGGGCAAATGATAGTGACGGGTTCAGAAAACGGCACGATGCAGCGACACTGTGCAATCACCGGGAATACAATCGGAGAATCGATGTATGGGCATAACGATACTGTAAAATGCGTTGCATTCACTGCTAATGACGAAATAATCGTCACTGCATCGCGTGATGGTTCCATCATTCGCTGGTCCGCTGCTGACGGAAAACAAATGGGGAAACCAATAATGTGTAATGGCGTTATTTCCTGTATCTCTGTCAGTTGTGACGGAACAGTTATCATGGCACATACGTTTCAAGATGGGTTGTGTCGTTGGGATGCGATTAGTGGAAAGCTGTTAGGCGAATCCAGCTCCAAAAAATGGTCTGCGTATGGTATTTGGACGAACAGCGATTGCACCGAGATCGTCACATGGACAGCAAACGAAACAATAACACGTTGGACTGCGGTACCTGGGGGTGCGATTTGTGAAACATCTACGCTTCCTCTATCGGCTGATGTAGCTGTGTGTGCCATCGACATGAATCATGGCGTCGCTGCGGTCGCGTTATGGAATGGGGCGGTCGCGGTTTGCGACATTCACGAGTAATTTATTTTGGTGCTGGTATTATATTTAGTTTCTATTCCGTGCAGTTTGTGGATGACTCGATAATGTCCACACTGTATCAAGTAATATAACGACGTTTGTGCAACAATTGCTAGGGTAAGTTGTGTTCAAAAGAAGTAAAGAAGAAGAATTCAATCACAGAACTAAAAACTCCTTCAATATCTTAACTCTGTTGAATCATCACGAACAGAATCATATATTTAGCGTGCAATTTGTTTTACTAACCCAAGCAAAGTGCCAACCATGAATCAGAGCATTACGACATTCGCTGAAAATATTTAATGACCAACTGTTTAACTAAGAATCGAACTACTCGCGAAACGGTAGGGAATCTAGTTGGATAGTTAGACAGTTGGTGAGGTTCAGATAAGAGCATGGATGTGATGTTGGTCCTATATTTGTTATATGATACAGTTATTCAACTTGAAAATGAAATTAGCATAAATGATTGTCGTGATCCTGATGTAACCCGCACACAACCCGTTAAGAAGTGCAGCACTGTACTTTCTCAACCTTTCAATGGCAGTTGTGAATACTACCCACTTGCTCACAACAGATTTGTTCTGCTGAAACTAGTAACGTCAAACTTTCCGTGAAAACTTGAGCAGGCAGTCTTAGAAAATTAGAATAGAGTCTTCAATAAATCGAAAGCAAATTGAAAACCAGTACCGACAAATCGTGTTTAAATTCATAGCTATTTCGATCATATTTTCTGTGAACCAGAGGTTTGAAAACGGATTTGACAAGCGTTGAGTAGTAAAACTTCAACATTTACCCTCGCTTTTTAATATGTCCATAAGAACTGTATCCCCAAATTCCTCCTATTCTTATCAAATCTAAAGATTTTTACAAAATTGATAAAAAGTGATGAAAATTCTAAAGCAACGCCGCGCTGAATGGATACATATTTGTGCATTTCGAAGATTCGAATTAAAAATGTAACTCTGATTGCACTTCGTGTTAACAAATGTTTGAAGACTCAATACCTATTTGTATGTCTTTCAAAAAGAATTTGTATGTAGGATCTATGTTGATAATGTATGACTATGAAGGTGAATCTTGAATAAACATTGATAATTTACAATTTCATTAGCTCTACAAGGTTAAAACATGTAATGTAGAATGAAATAACAGCGCTTGGTAGATACAGCACTAAACTGACTGAAACGAGTATAAGTCAATATTCAATGAAAAGAAAATTTATACTGATACTTACCGTTGTCGGCGGTGTGGTACTAAAAATCTTAAGTATTTTTCTGGAGAAGGATTGTAAAAAAAATGACTGCTCTAATTCAAAGGTGCATCGAAATAGTAGACATTGAAATTTGGAAATAAACCATGATAATTTGCGTTCACTGAAATTGGATGAACCGTGATTGAAATCGTGCGTGGGATTATGGTCGTGAGTGAGAATTTCATGAACAATGAAATATAACTACTAAGATTTTCAAATTCAAAAGAATTCGAACCATTTGACAAATAACTCAGATCCATATCTATGCTTTTTTCATGGTAAAATATGGCTATCATTCAATAGTGTTAAAAGAAATTGAATATCTCTGAATTGTATTTTCGAACATTTGATGAGAATCGGGTAGGATTCAAATAAATAGTTCTAAGTGAAACTCCTTTTTACAGTCCATTGAAATGTGATTTTCCATCTATAGTTTGCTGTCTAAGAAACCCTCTAAACCCAAATAATACTCGATATAATGAATAATGCCCGAAATTCTTATCATGATCCATAAATGGTATCAATTGTGAAATTTACGACTCTTAATAGTCGTCATAAACATTCTAAAATAATCAGAAAGTTTGAGTTAGGCGTAGGTGCAGACGAACTTTTCTCAAAACAGAATAATCCCAGCAGTATAAAATCTGGATTTTTTCATTTTACCATGGCTCCGAGCGATCTATCTGTGAAGAATTGTGATGTATACTTCACTATGAAATGCAATGTATCTCGTGAAGAAATAGCTCGAACCAGCACTTTTATGAACTGAAAGAGAATTTATTTGGATTGAGGTATAGTTATGATGCATTTTTACTAATAGAATTCATCGCACTGTTTTCAACCTGAACAGAGAATGATTTTGTTGAATCAGCAACCAGAAATCTTGTTACAGAAATTAAAAGTAATGCTCACTAGGAGAAGGTTTTTTTAAACAGCAGTACTCTCCTACGAAATTTCAACTTAAGACTGCCAACATAGAATATGATAAATTAATTGTTAGAGTAGGAGACAGAAATTAGAGCCTTGTATATCATCGTAGTCAACTTGTTTGGAATCAAAGAACGTTTCCAACCGAATTTTGTGATCAAAAATTGCATTCTAAGCTTCAATTCTATTTCTTCGTATTATGATGAATGCTTGAATTCAAAATTCATTTTGATGTCATTTTCGAGAACAAAATGGAGTTTCTTTTAATTCATGGTACTCTATAATTATTTCCAGGATTAGAGAGTAACAGAGATATTTTCAGATAAATACTTCACGCTCTATTATTATTTTCTAACTAAAAGACATTATTGAGGAATCGATGCACGTTTAATCGATCACTAGGGCTACTGCTTGTACAATTAATATCTAGGTCAGTTGATGTAATAGAATACACCTTTAATATTCGGGAATCAAAGGATCCGAGGTCTGAATAAAATTGTAGCAATCAAAACAATTGGCTGCTGTCTGAAAATGTCAATAATGGTCTTTCATGAAATTTTGCGATTTTCTTCTTTCAGGTTAGTTTCGTCATCCTGCACCACACCTACCAAATTTGATATATATGGGGGCTGATAAAATTCCTTACATTTTGAAAACTTTATCAAGTAGAAAAGAATAAGACAGAATTTTATTGTTGAAAGAACTATAGATACAGAAAACCTAGTGCCATACTATGTTATTTGAGAGGCAGCTATATACAATATAGTAGGGTATTCAGAAATTACCAAATAATGTTGTCGAGCTATTTTTCTGACAAAATGTAAAAATTTTAATTTCTTTCTAATGTCCTTGAGCAATAATTGTCAAGAGAAAAATTTTTCTGATAGGTCTCTTTGCACTGAACCAGAGACGTCTATGATAATGCAAGAACAAAAGGATTCTTCTTCGCAATTTTCAAGCATTCTACGCGTTCTTGAGCTGGTCAAGTTAATTCAAGGTACATCAGGGGCCTAATAAATATGAAGAGAATTTATAAACGTTCCCTGAAAATAAAGGATTTGAGACATCTAATCTAGATAACAAGATCTACTGTATACAAATACTGAAACGTCTTTACTAGAACAAAATAGTTTACAGCGCTGTTCGAGTCCAATTCGCACCTAATTTGAGTCTACAACATCTGCTACCTATCTTCTCGCACTGTTTCGATTATTGAGACCATTTTTCGGTGCGCTGATTTGTATGTAAAACTTTTACGAGCTGTACATAGATGCTATGAAAAGTGACTCCAATAGGATGAAGACTTGCATTTCTGATGTGTATTAAAACAGTAATTAAAACTGCGCCATGCCGTTTGATCATTAAGCCATTGATGTACTGCCCTCAGGGTAGAAAAGTTATTTTCCTTCATTCAATGCCATGGAGAGGATTTTATATTTCAAAGCTCTTGCTCTGATTTTAAATGGTGTCATCTCTTACTATCTAAGCTTCGTGTGCCGAATGAAGGAAAATACTCTTGATTTCCTAGCCTGAACTGAATAATCAAATTCAAAAAGTTGAGCGCCATTTGGTTTTCAAAATTACATTGAGCTACTACTTTTGGTTCAGTTTCATGAACCATGGACTTTAAAACCCAGAGATTCATCTCTAATAGTCTAAACAAGTGTTTTACGTTTTAGTATTTATGAAAACAATTTGCATAAAGGTACATATGTCCTCAAAATTGGCAATCTTATTCAAAATTTAATAAAATCTTACTCTATCATGAATATTCGTAAATCCTATGGTTAATTTACAATAAAATAAGAGTCATGAAATTTGTAATATTATGAACTGTAAATGGCCAACTACGCTGTAATGATTTTAAACCTCATTTCGCTAGGAACTATGACAAAACGGCATTGAGCTAGGCATACGATATTCTTAGCATCAAATTTGGCCATAATATTTTGCTTCAATTTCAAAACTGTTGTGTTCAATGAAAATAAGTTCGAGTACCATTCCAGTTCCACATATCTAATGGTACAGTAAAATTTCTAAACGTAGAATTATTTAATCAGTGCAAATCTAAGAGAAAAAGTTCATCATATATGTTCATAACGCTTTCATCTTTCACGTTGCTCTGTAAGAGATTCATAATTGATCAAAATAAGTTTCCTTGAATATTATCATACTTTCATGTTAGAAGATTTTGAGTTGGAAACTCCGTTAAACAGCATAGTACTCAAATTCATAGAGTCGTAGAATTTCGAGAACACATTGCGTTCATAAATTAGCAAACACCTGTAGGTAATCTGTATGGAAACTGATCGGTAATATACTGAATTTAAATTACACCAGATTATGGATAACCGTAGTATCAATTACGGGAGGAATTGTTTCTTTTAGTTTGAAAATAACTTCTGTTTTATTTCTCTCGAAGTTAGAACTATTGTCTTGCAATATTTTGAGTTTACTCCGGATACAATTAACGCCTTTTCCAGGTTGAATAATTCACTATTTGATATTATGTTGCAAATAATCCGCTGAAACGTAGATGCTAATTACTAAAATGCGGCCGAAATATGATGATCAGTCTTCAAAAGGAAATGAATCAAAACGAATCAGATAAATAAAGAATTTGATCAGATAGGTCGAATACTTTGATGCTCTAATGTATTCTCGAAATTTTGGTGCAATACACCAGGAACAGTTTGATACATAAATTGCAGTTTGATCGATATCATGTTTTTGAAAGCCAACCATCGCTATTCGCTTGTTGACGTGTAAAATAAAGCGCGAGAAGTTCTACATGATTTATCTAGCTAAGCTCCTGTTTTCACAGAGAAGCCATCCCATAATGTACTAAGCCGAGGAGACGGTAACACGGCATCTGCATAATGCATCGCTTTGGAATGTCGCCGAAACAAATTATCTGTGAATGTCACAAATAGCTACCACGCCATCCATTAACCCGACTGCAACCGCGCCACGATTCAGGTCAAATGCACACGCAGATACATCGACTGATAATGGTAGCGAAGAAGTTTCGAGAATGGCTCCCTCTGTCGCTAGACTCCACCATGCTGTCTTTCTGGATCGACTTGACCACGTGACCATTTCAGTACCATCATTGTTCGCCCAAATATAGTTCTCATGCAATTGGTTTGAGACAGATGCGCCTATCAGTTTTCCGCTAATCCCATCCCAACGACACACGCCATGTCGAAATGAGCTAGATACGATAAACGTTCCATGGGGGCTTATGGAAATACCATCAATTGGTTCGTCAAGCAATATCGGGCTCCCAATTTTTTCTCCATTTGCATTACTCCAACGAAGGATGGAACCGTCGTGTGACGCACTCACTATCACTTCGCCATCAGCACTAAATGCAACATATTTCACAGTGCCCTTGTGCCCACGCAACGGTTCTCCAATCGCATCACCACTGATAGAACAGTATCTCCGCACCGAGCCATCTTGATACCCCAGCACCATTATTTTGGTGTTCGCACTCAAAGATACGCAGGTCACGTCACACTGCTGCTCGAGAACGAACGGTTCCGCTATCATTTCACACGTCCTCGTGTTCCATTGAACAACTTCATTTTTCATTGTGTCGCGATAGACCACCAAAATAATCCCGAAATTACAATTCGTCGCAATGCATGCCACTCGGTCCAGTCTGTGTTTCATTGCTTTTCCTGTCGGCTTGCCCTTAATTGCGTCCCATTGAAGTAGTTTACCGTTTGTACAGCAGGTGACGGCCTTCTGCCAGTCGTTACAGAACATGATGTTTCTCACTGCCCCTTCACATCTTTGAGTTGAGTCGCTAATCTCCATACTGGGTACCGCTCTCCACCGACGTATTGTTCCATCTCGTGAGCCAGATACAATTATCCCACTTTCGTTAGTGAATGTTACGAATTCGACCTGTTCACAGTGTCCGCGAAACGGCTCACCAATTGTCTGCCCATTGACAATGTCCCACATCTGCAACGAGCCGTCACTGCAGCCAGCAATAACAGATTTTCCACAATAACCGATTGCAACGCTTCGTACCGCATCTGAATGACCGCACATGGGCTCGCCTATCTGTTTTCCAGTTGTGCTGTCCCAACGAAGCAATGTCTTGTCATCCGATCCTGAAACAATAACCTTCTCGTTTTCATCGACAGAAACACATCTTACTCCCTTCGTGTGTCCAGTCATTGGTTCACCTATCATCGCGCTTGTTTCGATGTCCCATAGGCAAACAGTCCGGTCCATAGACCCTGACACAACCATGGACCCACTTTCGCAAATTGCTACGCATGTCACAGTACCTTCATGATTCATAGGCACGCCTTTCGGCTTGCCGTTCTTTGTGTTCCAAGCACATGTAGTCCTATCATTCGATCCGGTGATTATTGTTGAACCGTCTCTGCTAATCGCAAGGCAGGTCACGCTATCGCTATGTGCTTTAACTTGGAGTCCTTCTCGTTCACCAGTCACTGCGTTCCAGCGCTGAAAAGTACCGTCAAGGTACCCAGACACGATTAGTTTGCCATTATTGCATATCGCTAAGCTGGTAAGTGCAGAGTTCGCCGGCATCGAGGGTGAACTAAGGGAGCAAAGTTGTTTCTGTTCACTTACAGACCACACCGATATTTGATTTTCGGCTGTCATGACAGTTTTATCTGTCGAGCGCGAAAAATCCATGGGCACGAAGTACGGAAATCCTGGAGATGAGAGAAGAGATAACTCACGACTGTCCAGAGGTCCCAAGCATTTCGAACGCGGGAGCAGAAAAGGGCGAGAAAGATAGCGCATCATGCTGTCGATGTACAGTCCTGTGTACTTCTTCTGGCGTTCGTCTTCCGACAAACTTCCTCCGATGTAGTACGCCAGCAGCCGCTTGTCTACAGCAATTTCTGACCAGTGCCGCTTCAGTATTCTATAAACCTGCCCTATATCCATGACTTCTGCAGAGGTACTGCCAGTCAACATTAGTTCGAAGTCAGTTTCCAAGGCAGGCCATCCATCCACTTCGAATCTACGTAGCGTCCATCGCACATCAGATAATAGGTTTGCCAGCCCTTCTCTTCGACCGCATCGCACCATGTGCCTAGAAAGATTGCCATAAATATAGTCACTGTTCTTCAACCGCCACCATTCGCCCGGTTTCGGAATTTCTTCGCCAACCCACACTGATTTAGAACGTTTGAGCGAATCAACGACTCTTCCGTGTCGTTCTCCTTGCTCATCGGCAGCCATTTCTTGACAGAGCACGAGAATCAAGTCATGCAGGCGGACACCATAATCTTCTCTTACATAATATCGGCACGGTTCAGTGGGGATTTTGTAGTTGGTTCTGGTAACCAGACCGAGATCTGACAACTTCCACAGGATTTGGTTAGTTTCCCGTGAACCTAATCCCCATAAATTTGACAACATGCTTTTTGGCATTACCATTCGCTTTTCAAGAACACATAGCGAACGGAATAGTTCTTGAAAATTCGCTTTTTTCAATGATTTCTCGGCCCATTGTTCACACTGGATGAGGCTAGCTTCTACAACATACAGTAGGCCATGGTCATACAACTGAGCACTTCTTTCATGATCATCCGGCCTTCGATCACGTTCGACCTGAGTAGCATAGTTTTCAAATGCCTTACGAATGTCACCCAGCATTCTTCTTTCAGTTCTCAAGGCGCGTCCGGCCATACACAATGCGAGTTGTAGTCCAGCGCATACATTCAGAA
>JAAUYH010170391.1_pt1 | contig 14468 bp, 6 predicted proteins | sample 7278061 | NCBI WGS metagenome assembly JAAUYH01 (sample SAMN14350203, study PRJNA611818) | marine sediment metagenome | isolation source: surface marine sediment (0.6m) | place: French Polynesia: Moorea | collected 2018-08
CGCTTCAGTTCGTGCTATTTTCGAGTTCGGCCAATATTTACTCGAGTGGGAATCGCGTACGTACTGGTTTGGTCTATTCATTTGGCGTGGAGCATAGTAACGAATTGCCGGACCAGATTTGTCGTAACATTCTTTGCACAAAAACGGATTGATATATTGCGGTTCTATCGGAAACTTATCTCCAAGTTATCCAGTTCATAAAACAAAGCCTGCTGTAAATCGTTTTCGGTATGGGACTGTCGCCTACGATAATAGACTAGGCCTACAAACTCACCCACGAATTTTCAACAGAAATCCGATTCTCTAACTTCGCTCACAGACGTTCCAGTGTTTCTTGACAGCTGGAAGAGCTTTATCTGGATTTTTCCGCCGAAATGACAAGTCGTGAAGTTCGGAAACATAATACCTACTTGCTAAATTGCTTAGTAACAAATGGTATTTTAAAAAATTCTTTGATCGAGCTTTGATCAGTGACTGGAATGGCTTGGAATTCTACAAAAAAATAATGACTATTAATTAAGAATGCAGTATCACATAATTGTGAAACATTAATCCGAAAAAACTTTCATTTTTAGGTTTAACAGCTTCGATTCCTCACAGACTTTGTGAGTGGTGCGGAATTAGGCCCAGACGTCACCGTCATTCATGCTTTTAATTACTGAGGGTCTGTTTGCCACAGACTTCCTGCAGCAGTGCAGTACGAACTGAAGTTCTTCACGATAAACATTGGCTTGTTAAGACTGATTTTGTCATATTTAGCACCTGATTTTTTGTCCACAGTTTTTGTTATACATAAAAACATGTTCTATCTAAAACAAAGACGTTTGTCTACGTCTAGTTCGATACAAGAAAAAGCGATTATGATTCACTATTATCCCACTGGCCACTGCATCTAACATATTTTATGCAGAAACAGATCAGATTCTGAGATGGACAGATATGGCTGCCCATACCATGACCACCGACTGGGAATGAACCCGCATGACGGCCTCATGATGAGATGTTTGTCTCCTCAGAAGTAGGACCATGTCTAAATCATCGATGTACCGCCTTTTCATTCATCCAGGTCAATGAAGGCTTACAAATTCTCCTATTTTAAAGATTAGAACGACTTTTAAGTGTGTCCATAATCCAAGATGCTGTTTTGTTCAGGTACAATTTGTTCTGAACAAAGCGATAATTCGATGCTCGATGTATCTAGTACATACCTCCTAATTTTTTGACCGCCTTGTGTGTCTCAACATATGGACTCTTAGATACTGTGGCATAAACTTGGAAGGCGAGCTTTTTGTCACGCAATTTTTCGATTTTCTTCCTTGCTGTTAAGCACCTACTGTGCTCGTGTGTGGCTCGATTGCCGTGCCAATTCGAGCGAAAGTTTTTTTCTTCATGGTGCAGATCGACCTTCGGCTCGTCCATCGATGCCATATTTAAACCCAAATCATTTCAATTAATTGGTAAGAGTTCTCTAACACTCGCTGTCGTTCGTTTCAACTAGTAGAATCATCATATTGGAGCATCTATCCGTTTCAATGGAAATATACAGGATAAAAAGTGTAGAAAAAAGATAGCTATGAAATTTGACGCACGTCAAATGTGACCCTAATTCATTTTCATCGGGCAAAGGATGGCGGGGAGCACGCGTTTGGTCGTTTGTCGTATCGAATGGTACGGTTACCGGCTCGCATTCTAGTAAGCATCATAGCAATGATAAATCTGCGTCGTTAGTTCTTAATTTAGAGGTTCCTTCACAATTTCGAAGTGGGTGTGAATTTTTGCGGGGTTTCCAGTTAGAGTTTCCCAGGACTCAAATGTTCTAAAGTCCAAAACTCTAAATCAGAATTAATTCAATGTCCCTAGGTACTCTAAATGCTGTGGTCGTCATCGATAAGAGTTCGTAGACTAGATGAAAGCGAACTTACCTTCAGAAAATTACCACAGTCCAAAATAAATCCGTAAACAATCGTAGATTTTGCTAAGATATTGAAACTACTGGGCAAGAAACGAAGGAAGGTAAGCTATCTCATGATTCATGTCTGCATTTTATTTATAAATCCTCCCTTTACCACTATATTGTATCAATGTATTTGACAACTGCACATAAGTTTGCCTTCATCCAACAGAAATATATACTGTAGTGAAGGGATTATGCCAAACATATGGAAGTCATATGGAAGCATATAAAAGTGTTTCAAGTTACCTTCACTGCTCGCAGGTTTCTGAAATATTTTTCTACGGCACAGATTTATTAAAAGGAATTCTTAGCCTTTCTTCAGAAAAAAGTAAAAAACGAACGATTAGTCACTTGTCCATCCACGAGAATGCTCTTGAGATATTATGTGGTCAGGCAAGTATGTGTATGTATGGGCGTCAATAGATGAAATCGCAATACAAGTGATTTTTTTGAAGAGGAACACTTAATGACCTATTGCAAAATACAGACTGCTACTGTCCAACCTCAAATGTGTTTAGTATACTCACTATATGCCGGAAATATAGGTTGTACCTCCATTGTCTGTTACGTGCGCCAGACGAGCCGAAACCGAAGTTCAGCACAGAAGCTGTAGTACGATAGATTCAGTACTGCTGCAATATAACCTTATCCTACCAATTTTGAAAAGCAGCAGATACACTTAGTGCATCTACGACGAAAGGATACTCCGCGGGCTAACCAATCTACTTAAAAACAATGCAACTAACAAAGGCTCTATTTACACCAAATTTGGTCCGTTCTCTATGTTTTGAAGGCCACGATAGAAAGGAATGGTACTGAACTTTGATTTTTCTACCTCATCTCCTTCTTAAATTCTTTAGAAATTGCGGTGACACTTTTCTCAGCTAACAATTCTTTTTGTCCTGAGAAATTGTCGATCGCGATTATTCTGGTACAATGCGTTGAAATCGCTAAGAAAAAAGTCAAGGAAAATTGTGATTCACAGCGAAAGCTGTTCTGTACCTCAGAACACGGATACACATACTATCATCAATTCGATTCTCCGTTACGTTCCGTATGACCACCACAAATTTGTCATAGATTAGGGATTAGCAGGCTTAAACCACATAACTACTTGTTGAAGCATTTTCTTGCATAGTTCTAACATTCATTTAAGAATTCTGAATGATATTGACTCCAAATGGATTGTTTGGAATCCTCAACAAATCTAAAATGCGCAATTTGTATCGCGGGGTCTAAAATTTGTTCTCAGAATCCTTATTTCTTACGGTTTTATTTTAATGCGAGCCCATTGCTCGGTCTCCCAGCAGCCTAGAATGTCATACTTCCTTCGTGTTTCTGAAAATTTATGACCAGGACGAAAGAAAGCTCTGCATCCAGTCATTCGCTTGCGTATTCCATCCAAATATAGCCGTTTGGCCTACCCATATTTCTATTCAATCCCTTGAACAAACAAAAGTTCAAATAACAACCGGGAAACGGCCATTCCTGAAATAAACCCTGTAATATGAAAGCGTAGTTTTCTAAGGAGTTCAATCGTTTCGCAGCTATGTAAGAAGCGAAAGAAATTTTTATGCCCAGCTGATTGTGTTACCGATGATAAATGCGTAAGTAGGGCACTATAGAAAATTCATAAATAATACGTTCCGATCTTTGCCTTGATATTTTGACAATTGATGAGTTTAGATAACCCTTGCGTTATCTACAAGAGACTTCAATGCATGGCTATGATACGATTAAGCTTGATCTAACTGAAAACGTTTTCCTTCTAACTGGAAAATTATAGTGCCTGGGGTACTTTTCAGTTAAAACATGTAACAATGTACTCTATTCTAGAACAAAATATTAGTTGAATTGGTTTGGCTAATCAGACAAACTTTTTACCTTTATATGATCGTTTCTCAAACAGGAATGAGTACATAGAACATTTTTCTGTATAGATTCATTTAAATTGATCGTCCGATTGCTAAGCCCAATTTGACCTCTGCTATGGGTTCGTTTTTTGCTTGAACGAGAGGTCGATAATGCGCTATTATTATTCTAATACATGACATTTTTCACAAAATGTTATATCGATCGTGCAAGAAATTTCTTTCGAAGAAAAGATCACAGCCTACGTAATAGTTTGATTCTGGCATTTATTTGGCCTCGTATTCCGAAAAAATTATCATTCAGATGTTCTACACCTGAGGCCGGTTTATGTTAAGCAAAATCGATAGAATAAAATTGAATTTGAATTTTCTTTAACTCGTTTGAGTTCCGGATAAAAGTCTTATTTTCCTAGGTAGATTCTCGTTTAGTTCCTACCACTGGATTATGAACGATTTCTGACACAATTCCTGCCAAAAAGACAGAAATATCTACGAAAGTCATGAAAGTCATAGAAAAATAGGACGAACGTCATGAATTCTATATTACAGCATAATATTTTCAATTTATATTCCGTAAATAAACTCCAAAGCTTCTTATATATTCAAAATGTCAGAGGCAGAAAATTTACTATCTGCGTACAGAGCAAACAAGCCAAGGAATTCAAATGTATGCTTTCTTATTTGGAAATCTTATATTTTTTGTTTCTGTTTAGTATGCAAAACCGAGCTGTTAATTACTTTTCGAGAAAATAGCGGCTAATACAAACACGATTTTCTGCCCGTCATCATCGATCAAACACATGAGAATGTTGTATTCGAATGCCCTTTTCTAATACTAGAGCACCAAATACTCTGCATGAATTCCACTGACTTTCCGCAGAAATTTCACTGCAGCACTGTCACTGTGCCGTCTTTAGGTGGAAGTGATAATCAATTAGCTGCTTGGTTGTAGAAGGGTGTATTTGAATAGAAAACGAGTTATAAAGTTATAATACCCTTTCTTGGCTATGTTGGAAAAAATTTTAATCAAGGATCGGTAGGAAAACCGATTAAAAATTTTTCAGCAGTAGTACTGTCAAATTGAATTGAATGTACAGTTCCTCAAACATTTCCCTCATTTTTCTTTAAAAGACAATATAAGGCTCAAGACGTACAAAAAATATATTATTCGTTTAAGCTAAGGAGAATCAATGGAAAATATCATAGATACAAGGCTTTGAAAGTAACTAAATCGTTCAATAATGTAGCATATTTGACGTAAAAAATATTCAATGCAGAATTAAGCTTTTCGGAAAATTACTTTTCAATATTATTCTACGAATAAATAAATATGAAAGTGCTTAAGAAAATTGCTTCACGTTTTCACTATTTCCAAAGTCTTTAGAACAAATTAGAAACACGAAAAGCATGTTTAAAGCGTTTTCAACACATTATACGGAAAAACGCAATTTTTATGCTAGCACACAATCATTTTCACTGCATACACACTGCTACGCTTATTTCAGAATTCTTCATTGACTAAATTAATTTCTCACGCTATTTCAAGCTGTGAATTATGATTTCTATACTTGAGCTATACAGAAAATAGAAAACATCAGAGTTGTTCGCTCTTATTCATTTCATATGTTCCAATCGAAATAATTGTTCAGGTTTCAGGAACTTGAAATTTCTTTTCTTACTGCAAAACTTATAAGTGATTTTAAAATCATGTAGCTTGACTTCATTGAGAATGCGATGCTTAAAAACATGAAGCGAGTAATGAAAAATCAATACATGAAGTAGGCGAAATGGAGGTCTTTGTACTGTGAAATAAGCTGAGATGATTAAAGAATCAAGAGAGAGCTGTTCTATCAGAAGAAAATGGCAAGACTGCTCATGGAGTACTTTGACTAATTTGAACATTTCTTTATTGTTTTTGAACTGAAACACTTTTTTTCCTCCTCCTCATTCAATTCCTTTTAATTTTCTTCTTTTCCCTTCCTAATCCTTTTATTTATTATTTTCTTATGTTTTTCTATCTATTTACTTTTCTTTTATTTCTCCGTTTAATGGAAGAAACAAACAGTTTCCTACAGATGCACTTGAACCTGAAATTTCCATGATTTATCTTGAATCGGAGACATTATACGATTTTCTCATAGACACAATTTCTACCTGTACAATCAGTACTTTTACATTTGTATAAGCTCTACTTACACTGTAAACACCCCAGAAGCTTTAGAGCACCTTTTCTGGTACAATCCTCTGTAGCTAGATGGAGAACACCATCTCCGAACATTTAAGGAGACGGCAGCTAGAAACTAAGCAGGAGTTGATGCACATGAAGGGCGCGAAGCCATTGTAAAAATCCGCTAACGAACGAAACCTATGCCCTAGTAAGCGTGTCAGCCAGCTAGCGAGCGTCAGAATTGCATCAAAAGAGGTAATGGTTCCATTGTTGACAAATCCAGGCAAAATTTTGGTGTATTATGCCGGAAGACACCTTCTGGGAGTGAATTCAACACGATATGTTCCACAAAGGTCCCAAAACCCCTGCGAGTGAAGCTCCAGCCAACACCATTAGTTGTCGAGAAAGCAAACCAAATACCACTGGATGTTTCATTTAGCCTGAATAGATCCTTCAATTTATTCCATGAAGTAGCCAAAATACTCACAGTATCCCGTAATCAAAACATTACTTTTACAGAAACACTAGGTAACTAATTTAAAAATTCTTCTGTGAAGATTAAATTTGGTATCCCTAAATGGGTTGTCGAAACATTGAGATAAAAACCTCTGTGTGTGGCCACTGTGAAGCAGAGAAGCTACGAATCGAACTACCCGTTATGCCTGAGCTGCTCATCAGTGGGATGTGAAGTACCAAAGCAGTACAATTTTATATATATTTTTAGTTTTAACAATTTCGCTAAGTATTTATACTAATACGTCAATTATGGTTGGGCGATTTAAATGCCGTTTGTCTCAAATTTAATTATTAAGATGTGTCTGACCTGAGTTTCTGAATCGGTAAAGAAAATGGACTTCGCCATTCACCTTCCCGTTGCTGTTACAAGTCTACTATGCATCATTACCTGCCCATGAAACAAGAACTTCGCCGCGTACAGTTATGCACCGAGCTAGTAAACCATTCTTGTCGTGTCTGTATACTGGTATAGGTTCGTTCTTGTTTTGACTTTTTTTCGTCAGAAATTCACTTGTCTTGCTAAGGTGGTTAAGCACTTGATCATTATTCGAACCCATTAGCCTGCTACGCCCTCTGACACTACCATAAGCTGTTTAAGATAACTTCAGAACCCAAAACGTAGCGCAAAACAAGCCTGTGGTAAAACAACAACAACAACAACAAACACCACAACTTGGTACCTGCCCTAGTAAACTTAAAGTTGTGAGAGCTGTCCACAGATCATGTCGTCCTGGTGGAGATGTTGAGGTGGAATGCCTTGCAATAGAGTAATTATTACCAACGCAGTGCCTAAGGCTGAGTGAGATGCGTACTGACAGACCGCTTTCAAGCGAAACAACAATGATGTCCACCACAATTTGCTAGTGGAGCGAAAAACAAACCACAAACCTCTAGTAAACGTCCTTCGGAACAACTTGGTAGAACCACAAATTGTATGTAAGCCACCAATAGCTCTTGGAATACAACTCCCATGCACCTATTAATGCTTTTCCATAATGAAAACACTTGTAGAAGCCCAATGTAAGTGAAGCACACGCGATACACTCAGTTGGAAGGGTGCTGAGTCTTTTCCTGAGGTCTGTTCGGTCTCAATATGCTACTTTGAAGCCTAAAACTAGTGATTGATGACGCAATAGTTACAACGAGAAACTGCTTGAGCTGCCGATTTCCATAAGAATAAGAATTTCATATTATCAACATGGACTACTCGATTTTGCTTACAGAGTCTTTCGCTTTGCGTGATACAAAATTTATTTTTCCAGAGTGCCATACTTTTTCTTTTGACAAGATGAGTGAAATATAATGCGTAAATATCAAATGAATTGGAAATGTAATTTTATTCTTCGTATTGATATAGAACTTACAAAAATCAACCCATAAGGGTATCGAAGTATTATTCAAGAATCTAGAACCGCGTTTTTCTACGCTTTTGGTTAATGCTCGCTCAATAAGCGGAATTTTCATAAAAGAAGAACTGTTGCCGAGAAACATAAACGCTGGAGTTTCTGTTTGCATGTATAGGTGAATTTGCACTAGGATAAGTCGATTGCTGAAACAAATAATCAGATTTTGAAATATTTAAGAGTCTGCTGTTGTCAAGGTGAAGAAACGTATAAGATTATTCCTCGCTTTCGAGTAGACTGCTGTACAATAAATTGTTGTTCTCACTTTTTTTCTTTGGTTACGCATATTGTTTAATATTCCGCTCATTTGATCATTCCTTCGCTAATTTACATCATATTTTTCTCCTTCTGGGACTAAAGAGTCCTCATGAATAATAATTTTGGATTTATAATCATGTTATGAAAGGAGACGGATTGTGCATACCCTTTTTATCAACGAAATGACTCGTATATTTGTTTTTCTGTACAGTTGTGCAATGCAAACTATGGTATGCCTGTCAACATCAAAATATCCCTTCAGTTGTGTTTCTCGCCTTAAACTTTTCAGCAAACACAAACTTTCTCGTGGTAATTTAAATTTTACAAGTATGGAAGAAAACTAATTCATCCAACCTTCAAATTCCATAAAAATCAGTTGATTTTACAGTCATTTATTTCATTTCTGTATTCTAAATAAATGTGAGAGGAATCAGGAAATGAAGCATGGAAATTTCGCTTCATCGAAAAATTTTCTAAAAGGAATTAACAAGAGTTCATGTTCCTAGCACGTTAGGTCGACTTCGTCATTCTAATCAAAATCAAGAAAGTGTCATGAGTTCACATTTAACATCTATAGAATTCGGGAAACCGGGCTTTCTTGTGAACACCCTCTACTTGTCCCAAGGAATAAAGAATATTGCTCACATTTTGAAATTTTTTGGAACTAGATGATTACAAACCAGAGAAAAGATATTGGCGCAAAAACAAGGCAATGGAAACCCAAATTATAATATCGAATGTGTCAGTTCGTCCTGTTACATTAGTTCGAGTATCAAAAACTATTTTTGTATCAATTTTTATCTGTCAGGACCAGTATCACAGAAATTTATCGAGGTCACCGAACAATTTTCGGGCAAAAGAAGATCATCCTCTACGAATCAGATTTCTGAAGACAGGTTCAGTTCGAAATTTTTCAACTCGCTGACATGATATACACCTTCTATTGATCATGCATTACAAAAAGCAGTGCGAGAAATTTTAACGCTTCAGAAGTCTACCATTCACACATGAACTTAGATGTTTTACTTATCAAGTAAACCAAATAAAATTTCAATCAAAATTCGGTCGAAACCGATTTACAGGAGAGCGAAGCTGACAGACAATGTTGCGAAGATAAGTAGGGGTTGCTTTCACACTAAAATTTGATTCGGGTGGTCCGAAGAGTATTCGCCATAGAAGGACGTGTTTTAAGCACACTGCCTTGTAGATTACTTCTGATTGTTAATGCATTGCAAAAACAGCTATTCTGGTGAAAGCTTTGCTTTTATGTATTAGACAACAACATTCAAGAGCATTGTGCAGTACTAAATTAATTTATGAGAAATATCATTAATGGTCAAGTAAGACTAAATGAAGCCTGCATTTAAAATTTCTAAAACTGGAATGTGCAGATTTCCTTCGGTTTATTATGAAGAACAATTGTTCTAAGTTTCATGCAATTATTGAAAATTCGCGTATCTTAGATAATTCTCAGTTGTATCTGAAACAGCCATTTGAATAGCTGTAAATTTGCTAAACGAAATAATTGAAGATACAATGAACAGAAATACAGAATTTATACAATAAGGTTCTCGGGTTTTGCGAGAACGGTATTTTTGTTGATTTCGAATTGACACGCCAGGATCTTCCATCGTATCATGGATTATTATTTCCAACCTTATTTAACGTCTGATGAAGGAAGTCAGCAAAACTGTTCGCACTGTGAATTCGAAGCAACATCGGTTTGGCTTAAAGAAGCTTCCTTCTCGATTATGCAACGGTTATTGACTTACCTTCACTATATCTTGATGGATCCAGATTGTTCATAATCATATAGCGAGCAGTTAAGAGTTACCATGCTTCGGAAGACGAATACAAAAATGATTGACTTGAATTTTTACTCGTTACCACCGTCGGTCGTGTTACACACTGCACCCATCGTTTGGGTGAGCTGTGATGTTATTGAAACATTGTCGTGCGAATACAGAATGGAAAAGTGCATCCGGGCAGGTTTGACGGACCGGGGTTCACACACCACCGACGGTTATTCGCCTAGCAAAATGAGGGCCACATATTTGCACCTACGTAGTTACACCTCTCAAACAATTGTTCAGTTGTGTATTGCATGCAGGCGAAGAGCGCTACTGCATCATTTGGCGATGATTCGCACAGAGAGAGGGTCAAGCCCTCGCAAATCCGCCACCGCGTTGACTTGTTGCGTCGCGATGGGCGTGCGAAGAAAGCGAGTGTATTCGTCTACCATGTCGTTTTTTTGGTGCGCAGCGAAGCAAAATGCCGTCGAGCAGACAATCACGTCGCTTCAATGCATGGCGAATGAATCCAATTGCGTGATGCGACACTGTCGCTCGGCGAGATGTGGTCGATCAAATTTAGATTACGACATTCTAGATTGGAAGGTCCGAAAATATCTTGCTCCAATGCACATCAACCACCAACTTCGCCTCCTCTATCCCTCAGGACATGCCCCTCGTATCGTGCTACCTCGAGACAATTTCGTGTCGAAAAATGGATGAAACTGTGCATCTCGTCAACCAATCGCCGTGCGCCGTTCAACTGTGGTAATGAAGGTCAGTTCTGCGTTCGTACACTTCCCGGTCAAGCGTGCGGGGCCGAGCAGCTCGCTTCGCGAGGCCGAGGGAGAGAACGGGAGCCGTACGTTTGAGAGTGTGTACTCAGAGCCATATGCAGGCTCCATCGTTCTAGCTTCGTGTTGCAGGTGATCTCACTGGTGGAGATTGTTTCGAAAGTTACAGCTCAGCTCGCAATTCAATGTTCGGCCACCAACGAACATTTCATCTGACGCAACACACCTATGATGAATTCGTCAGAGGTCGACGCTTCGAAGAGGACGTAGGCACACGTGCTTCGGAGGCATGCGTCTGTCGTATCGTCGTCGTCAAAATATACAACACTCAAGCATGTGCTCGTTTAGAACTGGTGACCCTCCGTGCTACGCTCGCTGTATGCTGATGGAGTGGTCAAAGAGCGGGGTCAGCGTATTCTCGAACAATCAAGGGTATAGCGCGCTCGCTGATACGTCTATTCGAGGTGCATATTCCTAATGCATATACCGATCACTTTTTGAGAACCTGAATTATAATGATAAAGTTATGAGTGACCTCAAGCGTATGGATCTAATGAGCAAGTATGCCGATCGCAGAGGAGAGCTTGCTGAACGAGATTGATTGTTAGAGTATCTTGTTATGGAACTCCTCATTCTATCACGCACTGAACGGCCGAATTACAACCGGACTAGCACATTGAATCTCCTTGGAATCGCTCGCTGGCTTTGTTCAGCATGTTCCGCCTTTTGTCACAATGGGCCTGACCAAGGGGCGGGCCATCTAATATCTACGTCTGAACAGTTCTCAGGCCTGCTATACACTTTGCGGCCCATAGCTCAGTAGTTTTTTGGTATTGCCAAGTAGAAGAAAATGTGGTCGATCGTTCTTTAATGGTGTGCGTACTTCTGTCCAGGTCTAAGTTTTACCTAGTCTTCACTCCCTGCACTTAATAGCTATTTCGCAGATTTCTGTAGTAACGCTTGTTGAAAATCATAGTTTGTTAGTCAGCCGTTTTCCGGGCAGAGAGTAAAAGAGTCAGAATCAAGGTGTGACAAAAAGAATGAAACGTCTAATAATGAGAGGGTGATGCTCATATCGCGCGTAATGCTACCAGCTATCTACGGTGTACACCTAATACCTAGTCTACAAGCATATATGGCGAGGAAACGAGAAACGATTGTCGAAGGAGCGATAAATTTTTGTAAAATGGCAACACTCGTATAAAATTGGACTGCAGTGCACTTGTTGGTAAGTACGCATAGGTAATATCGGCAAAGCGAAGGATATTATGCACTGCTTGCTGAACAGACCTGTGGACTTGGACTTCATTAGACGGCGGGAGGTAGCCAAGCGAGGGAAATGGAAAGGGAGGTTGTGAGGATCACAACATGAGCAAATTTCCGTCTATAGACGAGGTCCTGTAAAGATGCGGTATGTTGAAGTTCGTAGGATGATGCAAAGAACAATCAGTACGAGAAGGATATGTGGCTTACAGTGGAAATAGACAGCAAGTGTGCACAGCGAGAGTCCATTGTCGTGCTCGCACGAATCCGAGTGCCGCCGCTAGAATCAGCGAGCGTGTCACGTGAAGCGGTTGGGAAAGAAAATTATCTGTCTCTGTTCTGTTTGCATTAATGGAAACAAATTCGTCGTTGTACAGTACTGTTCGATTAACTGACTTTCCAGTTGCTCCAGGACTGGCGCTGAGCGGCTAGCCAGTTATTTTGAGTATCCTGTAAAGATCTTCGGTTTTTCCAGCGATTTTCGTTATTGGATTGGTCAGTGTGGGAACACTTCTTCGCGGACTTTTGCTCATTGTTGTTCAAAGTTACGGACTTGGATATTACACTCGAAAGAATCTAGAGCAAAACAAAAAACTGAAACGTAGACTGAACAGCTCGTCGGAGTAGACCAAGTCGAGTGTTGATCGAAGAAACATCCATGTGGCTACTAATTACCTTCAAATGCTGGTTATCCTTGGAAACGAGTCATGTTTCAGAACCATAGAAATTTGGAAATAATTTCGTATAATACAGTTACCTGCAATACTGTACAAAAAGGAATTGTAACCTTGACGTTTTTACCCCTCAATGTAAGTCGAACCGCTCGCACGGCGTTGTCCAGTGCTGGGCTTCAGACGTGTGACGATCACTGTATTGATGTAACTAAAGTGAGTTACAGCGGCTTATGATGTTTTCACGCTTCAATACAAAAAGCGAGTGATCGCTCGCTTCGCAGTCATAGCCGTGGGTAGAGTGTGCATACAACTATGTCAAGCACAGCCGTCATCACTAAACAGCGCCACCTCCCACCAACACACCGAGTCAGCATCACAACGCAGCACCTGGCCCAAGTCCACCTCACAGCCCATCCTCAACATTCGACCAACTAACGCCTTCAACACCTCATCATGTCAATGCGCGGAAGTCCAGCGTCCCACAAACATCGTCTGCCGTACCTGCTCAATTCCGAACCTTCTGGTGGTAACCGGTCGGACCGACCTTTTCGTTGCAGTCTATGTTACCGATCGTTTCGCCTCAAAGGCGACCTATCAAAGCACGTGAAAACGGTTCATCTAGGACAACGGCCTCACATATGTCCGCATTGCCAAGAAGGCTTTGCCGAGAAGGGCAATCTCAACAAGCACACTCGTCGTCATCATTCACAGGTGAAGGAGTACAAGTGCGATTATCCAGGATGTCGGAAAGAGTTTTCAACGTCAGACAGCTTGCAACGCCACTGTCGTCAAGTGCATGAGCGCCGTCGCTAGCAAGAAGTTTTACATGCTCCCATCTCCCCTCCCTCACTCTAAACCTGTACACGTCCTAAAAACGTTATTCTTATCCAGTGACTTGTACAATACGGCATTTGCGCTATTAAATTCCCTTTTCGATTGTTTAATCTACTACTCCCCTTCACCGACGGCCCGACATCCTTGCACATCCTGGTTCGTTCAACAATACTTGCTGTGCAATGCTGCTTGCACGTTGTGCACACGACATAATCGCTCCATTATTGTCATATTCTAGTCTGGTATACAATCTCGTCTACCTCCGCCATCCTCGCTAAGCCATCGAGCGCAGACGAATCTTTAATTCCACACTCAAGTATAGAACTGTACTTTGTGCTTGAACAGTTGTTGAGGTATCATCGTCGTTGCTGTGGTCATGGTCGTCGTCCATGCCGTCTTCACCTCTCTGGCACAACCTCAAGACAGTGGCACCACTCGCTGCGCATGATCACGTGCGCATGATTCCTAGGTTTCATTGCGGCACCACTATATCTGCTGACCCTAACGATATTGATGAACCAGCTTGTACCAGATGTAACCTGCCAGTAATTATTTTCGATGATCAACGATATTGGTTCTAGGCGGTCCACCCCACCTCCAATTGACAGTGAAAAAATCAATTCGAAGTGAAATGTTTTAGGCTGCAATGTACTGCCCAATATAGTTTTGCATTCGAAGTAATAGCGAAAAACCTGGCAATGCATTTTGCTCTATCATTTTTCGTCTTTGATCACCGGTTACTTTCATCTACTGAAAGAGGTTTCGCTCCTTTTAAAATAATCGACGGATTACTGATCCTCAATTTGTTCAACACATACTGAACAATTAGCAAGGAGTAAGTTGTGCATGCAAAGAATTAGAGGAAGCTGTACCAACTGTAACGCAACCTAAGATCCCAGGTCGAGACTATCTCAAACTGCAATTGAATCCCTTATAATTCGGCA
>JAAUYH010013903.1_pt1 | contig 14465 bp, 10 predicted proteins | sample 7278061 | NCBI WGS metagenome assembly JAAUYH01 (sample SAMN14350203, study PRJNA611818) | marine sediment metagenome | isolation source: surface marine sediment (0.6m) | place: French Polynesia: Moorea | collected 2018-08
GGCCAGTTCCTCCACCAGCACCAGCAGGTGATCCGGGCTGAAACGGACCAGCTGGTAATTCAGCTCCGGGTGCAGGGTGATGGCCTGGTTGGCCGGCAGGGTCCAGGGCGTGGTGGTCCAGATCACCACGGAGACCCGCTCGTCGTTCAGGTCATACCCGAATACAGACGCCAGTGCCGCCGGATCCTCGGCATCAAAGGCCACGTCGATGGCTGGCGATACCTTGTCCCGGTACTCGATCTCGGCCTCGGCCAGGGCGGACGCGCAGTCGAAACACCAGTGCACCGGCTTCACGCCCTGGTGCAGGTGCCCGTGATCGATGATGCGGGCCAGCGCGCGCAGCATGTCTGCCTCGTAGCGGGTATCCAGGGTGCGGTAGGGATGATCCCAGTAGCCCAGCACACCAAGCCGCTTGAAGTCTTCCCGCTGCAGGTCGATCTGGCGCAGGGCGTATTCCCGGCACTTCCGGCGGAACGTGGCCGCGTCCACCTTGTGGCCCACCTTGCCGACCTTTTTTTCCACCTGGTGTTCGATGGGCAGACCGTGGCAATCCCAGCCCGGCACGTAGGGTGAGTGATAGCCGGCCATCAGTCGGGACTTGGCCACCACGTCTTTGAGGATTTTGTTGACCGCGTGACCGATGTGAATGGTGCCGTTGGCGTAAGGCGGTCCGTCGTGCAGCACAAACTGCGGACGTTCCCGAGTGGCCGCCATGATCTTCTCGTAGCGGCCTTCCTCTTCCCAGGCTTTCAGCATGCCGGGCTCCCGCTGGGCCAGGTTGCCCTTCATGGGGAACGCGGTTTTCGGCAGGTTGAGGGTGTCCTTGTATTGGTTACCCAAGGCGTTCATTCCCGCAGCGGCAATCAGGCCGCCAGCAGCTCCCGGGCCTGCCGGGCATCCCGGTGCATCTGCTCGGTCATGACCTCCAGGCTGTCGAACTTTTCTTCGTCCCGCAGCTTCTTCACGAATACGGCCTGCAGGCGACGCCCGTACAGGTCGCCCTGGAAATCAAACAGGTGAACCTCCAGCAGCATGTCGGTGCCGCCCACCGTCGGACGGGTTCCCACGCTGGCCACGGCAGGCCAGTCGGTCAGACCGGCGCCGCTGACCTGCACAGCGTACACGCCATGGACCGGCGTCTGCCGGCGATTCACGTCGATGTTGGCCGTGGGGTAGCCCAGCTCGCGCCCCAGCTGACGCCCACGGACCACCCGACCGCACATGGCAAACGGCCGGCCCAGCAGCCGCTCGGCTTTGGCCAGTTCTCCGTCCTGCAGGTAGCCCCGGATGCGGGTGCTGGACACCGCATCGCTGCCCTGGGTCAGTTTGTCTACGAAATCCACCGTAAATCCCCGCTGACGCCCGGCTTCGGCCAGGGTTTCGCGGTCACCCGAACGTCCCTTGCCGAAACGAAAATCCGCTCCGACCACGATCTTGCTGGGGCGGATGCCTTTGACCAGGGTTTCCACGAATTCGTCAGCGCTGAGCGCAGCAAGCCGGGCATTGAATCTCATCAGCCACACCGTATCGATACCCATCTCGTGCAGCAGAGCCAGGCGTTCGGTCACGCTGTAGATCCGCGGCGGTGAACTCCCACGGGCAAAGTATTCCCGCGCCAGGGGCTCAAAGCTCACCACCACGGGCTGCTGGCCCCGGTCCAGGGCGTCGGCCCGGACCCGCTTGATCAGCGTCTGGTGACCCAGGTGCAGACCGTCAAAATTGCCGATGGTGGCCACGCTGCCGCGGGGGCAGACGTTATTCAGGTTGATGTCGCGAAAGAGCCTCATGCTCAACTCAGAGTTTACTCGGGCCCGGGGCACCAAACGCTTCGGAACAAGCCCGGGCGGCTTCAAATCAAGCCGGCGAGTATGGCAGATATCCTGTCAATTTGGCATTCCCTTCAGCTCCTTAATGGGGACTCTGAAGGCCAGAACAACCGCCAGGTAGACGGCCATGCCCAGGCCGACGGCGGTGCCCAGGCGGAGTGCCCGGTCACCGGGCCCAAGGGCCAGCCAGGCGTCCAGGTCGCCCACCAGCCACAGCACCGCCAGCGCCATGGCCATGCAGGCCACCACCAGGCCCAGGCCCAGCCGACTCCAGCCGGCCTGGTGGTCGATCTGGCCGTCCCGGCGCAGCCCCCGGTACAGCAGGCCGGCGTTCAGGTAGGCCGCAATGGAACTGGCCAGGGCCAGCCCGGCGTGGGGCGGCGCCACGGTCCACTGCAGCAGGACCAGCACAAAAATGCCGTTGAGCACCATGTTGGTCACCATAGCCATGATGGCGATGCGTACCGGGGTGCGGGTGTCCTGGCGGGAGTAATACGCCGGCGCCAGCACCTTGACCGCCACAAACGCCGGCAGCCCAAGCGAGTAGGCCACCACGCTGGCCGCGGTCATGGAGACGTCAACGGCGGAGAATTCGCCATAGTTGAACAGTGTTGCCACCGCCGGGCCCGCCAGCACTGCCAGACCCACCGCCGCCGGCAGGGTGATCAGGCTGGCCACGCGCAGGCCCCAGTCCAGGGTGCGGCGGAAAGCCTGCTGGTCGCCGGCGGAGTGCTGCCGCGACAGCGACGGCAGGATCACCGTGGACAGGGCAATGCCGAACAGGCCCAGGGGAAACTCCAGCAGACGGTCGGAATAGTACAGCCAGGTGATGCTGCCCACGGCAATGAAGGAGGCGATCAACGTATCGATCAGGATATTGATCTGGGCCACTGAAGACCCAATCAGGGTTGGCACCATCAGGCGCATGATGCGCTGCACACCCTCGTGTTTGAATCGAACCCTGGGTCGAGGCAGAAGACCCAGCCTGACCAGGGAGGGGAACTGGAAAGCCAGCTGGATGACGCCGGCGCCCAGCACGCCCCAGGCCAGGGCCGTGATGGGCTGCTCCATCCGAGGCGCCAGGCCCAGTGCCGCCGCGATCAGGGCGATGTTCAGCAGCACCGGGGTGAAGGCCGGAACGGCGAACCGGCCGAAACTGTTGAGTACGCCGCCGGCCAGGGCGGTCAGGCTGATCAGCATCGCGTAGGGAAAGGTGATGCGCAGCATGCCCGAGGCCAGCTCGAACTGGGCCGGCTGGTCCAGGAAGCCAGGTGCAAACGCCGCCACCAGCCCCGGCGCTGCCAGCACGCCGATGGCGGTCACCACCAGCAACACGGCCGCCAGGCTGCCGGCCACGCAGTCCAGCAGGTCTTTCAGTTCCTCCCGGCTGCGTTTCTCCCGGTACTCGCTGAACACCGGCACAAAAGCCAGGGAAAACGACCCCTCGGCAAACAGGCGCCGCATCAGGTTGGGTATTCTGAGGGCGACATAAAAAGCGTCGGTGGCGGCGCTGGCCCCGAAGGCACGGGCCAGCACCACGTCCCGCACGAATCCGAAGATCCGGGACAGCAGCGTCATACCGCTCACCACCAGGGTGGACCGCAGCAGCTTCACGGCGCGCCCCGCGGCCCTGGCCGGGCCCGAGAAAGGCCGCAAAATACCCGCCGTGAACGGTTGACGGGCCATGCTGCAACTTGCATACTAGCGCGCTTCATTTTTCTGGATACGGAGAAAACCGTTGGCACATTCAGTATCTGCACGTAAGCGGATTCGCCAGGCCGACAAACGACGCGCCCAGAACGCCAGCTTCAGGTCCATGTTCCGCACCTCTGTCAAGAAGGTGACGGCCGCCATCGAAGCCGGCGATCAGAGCGCAGCTCAGGAGGCTTACAAAGCCGCCGTTCCCGTGATCGATCAGACCGCCGCCAAGGGGCTGATCCACAAGAACAAGGCCGCTCGCCACAAGAGCCGTTTGAACAAAGCGATTCACGCCATGTCATAACACAACAGCCCGCTCAGTCGGGCTGTTGTGTTTCTGCTTCACCCCATTCCTTTTCAGCCTCTTTCGCGTCACGCCACAGCTCTTCCAAGTGCGTCATGATGCGGGTGGTCAGCTCGTCGAGGCCGCTGCGCCCAACCGATGAGACCAGGAACCAGGGGCCGGGCCAGTCCAGCTCCGTCACGATGGATCGGGCTTTTTCTGCGGCATCCTCAGGCGGCAGCAGATCACTCTTGGTCAGCACCAGCCAGCGGTCTTTCTGCAGCAGCTTCTCGTCAAATTTTTCCAGTTCCGCCTCGATCCGCCGGAACTGCTCCGCCGGGTCCGAGCCGTCGATGGGCGCCATGTCCACCAGCTGCAGCAGCAGACGGGTGCGCTGGATGTGCTTGAGAAACTGGATGCCAAGCCCCGCGCCGTCAGCGGCCCCCTCGATCAGGCCGGGCACGTCCGCCATGACAAAGCTGCGGTGGGCTTCGATCTGGACCACACCCAGGTTGGGATACAGCGTGGTAAAGGGGTAATCCGCCACCTTGGGCGTAGCCGCCGACACAGCCCGGATCAGAGTGGATTTGCCGGCGTTGGGGAATCCCAGCAGGCCCACGTCAGCCAGCAGCTTCAGCTCCAGGTGCAGCTCCCGGTGTTCGCCCTCGGTGCCGTTGGTGGACTGCCTGGGCGCCCGGTTGGTCGAGCTCTTGTAGTTGATGTTGCCCCGGCCGCCCTCGCCGCCGCGGCTGACCAGCAGGCGTTCGCCGTCTTCGGTGATGTCACCGATCAGCTCGCCGGTGGCCACATTGGTGACCAGCGTGCCCACGGGCACTGGTATCACCAGGTCTTCGCCGCTGCGACCGGTGCGCTGGCGCCCCATGCCGTCCTGGCCGCGCTGGGCCTTGAAAAACCGGTGGTGGCGAAAGTCCACCAGGGTATTGAGGCGTTCGTCGCCCAGCAGGTAGATGCTGCCGCCACGGCCGCCATCGCCACCGTCCGGCCCGCCCCGGGGCACGAATTTTTCGCGACGGAAACTGACGCAGCCGTTGCCGCCGTTACCGGCGGTGACCTCAATGGAAACTTCGTCGACGAATTTCATGGCGGCTACAGTTTAACGAATCGGGTTGCTGCGGAACCCCTCACCGGACCGGACCCCATCAAAATGACCCGGGGCCGGCAGACCGCGGACATTTTCTGTTTTCCGCGGCCACAAAAAACCCCGCGCCTGGCGGGGTTTTCCGAACCCGGCAGGGATGATTCGATCAGTTCGGCACCACGGCGACGAACTTGCGGTTCCTGGGACCACCCTGGCGAAACTCCACGGTGCCGTCCACCAGCGCAAACAAAGTGTGATCGCGCCCCAGGCCGACGTTTTCGCCGGCGTGGAAACGGGTGCCCCGCTGGCGAACAATGATGTTTCCAGCTGAGACCTGCTCACCGCCGTAGCGCTTGACGCCCAGGTACTTCGGATTGGAATCGCGGCCGTTACGTGTACTACCACCAGCTTTCTTATGAGCCATGGTTTATTCCTCTTCGTCAGAACCGGCAGCCAGTTCAGCAGCCTGGTCCAGCCAGTTGTCCCGCTCGATGCGGCCCTTGAAGTTCAGCACTTCGTCCACGTGGGCAATCTCAGCCGCGGTGAATGCCGCAATCTGGCTGTAGTGGAAAATACCCAGTTTGTTCAGCTTGCCTTCCAGCACCGGGCCGACGCCTGAAATCTTCTGCAGATCGTCGGGCTTGCCCTGGGGGGCGTCCAGGAATTTGACGTCTGACGCCGTCGGAGCTGCTTCCGCCTTGGTGTCCTTGGCAGGCGCCTTGTCAGCCGGCGCTTTCCGGGCGGCGGCCTTGGCTGATTTGCCGGCACCGGCAACGGACACGATCTCCAGTTCCGTGTAGGCCTGGCGATGCCCCATCCGCTTCATGTGGTGCTTGCGACGCTTGAACTTGATGATGTTGATCTTCTTGCCCCGGCCCTGGCCCACCACGGTGGCCTCGACCTTGCCGCCGTCGACCAGCGGTTCGCCCACGGTAACGTTCTCACCGTCGGCAATCAGAAGTACCTGATCCAGCTCGATTTTTGCGCCTTCCTCGGCGTCCAGTTTTTCTACCCGGATGCGGTCTCCCGGGGCGGCGCGATATTGTTTTCCGCCGGTAGCGAATACTGCGTACATCACTTCAGTCCAGTCTGGGGACAAATCGTCCCAACAAAAGAGCGGGAATGCTATAGGATTGCCCCCCCGGAGTCAACGTATTTGGGTCTGCCCAAAGGCCCCTCCGACAGCGGGATCCACGATTCACAGGCCCTGCTCAAAGCCGTTGGCGAAGACATGATCGGACACCGCGTTGCTGTTCGCCGTAAACACCAGCTGGCCCGCGCCGCCGGGGTTCAGCTCAAACTGGAAACCGGGAGCGGCCCCCTCGTACTCAAACGTCATGTTCTGCCCCAGGCTGACAGTGGCCGCGTCCAGAAAAACCAGCTCATCACCCTGCTGCGGCAGGTAGTCGCTGAAGATGAAGCGAATGACGCCCCGGTTCAGGTTGGCGGCGCCGCCGACGTCCAGGCGATCGTACTGACCGGCCGCCAGACCGTCGATTTCAATCTCGATGACACCGTCCTGCAGGGTCAGGTCGCCGCCGATAGTCAGCGTTCCCGGGGAGTTCCCTGGCTGGATCACGGCGTCACCCTCCAGGGTGATTCCTCCAGTGATAGTGCCGTCTCCGCTCAGGCTCGACTCGGGGCCGTCAATGATGACATCTCCGTCGAGGATGCCTTCGTTCCGCACTATCAGCGTCCCGACTCCCAGCGACTGGTACTCATCGCCATTCTCGGTGGAAATTTCCTGGGAGCTGCCCACGACGATATTCAGACCCGCTGCCCCGGGCCGCGGCACCCAGCGGGCGTGATCGATGACCGCGGATCCCGTACCGGCCACGCCAACGGACGCCAGTTCACCCTCCAGGTAAGCGTCCGCCAGCACCGAAAGGTCGCCGTCACCGCCGTCGCCCACCCGCAGATTGAGAACACGCACCAAGGAGGGACGCGCCAGTGAATTGGGGGAAACGCCCGACAGCACAACGGCCCCTGACGAGCCGGGCTGCTGGCCCAGGATCATGTCACTGACGGGGTTCGTACCACCAAGACTTCCAGAAAGCTGCCCGCCCGATGAAACGAACAGCTCGCCGGTGCCCGCGTCTCCCACGGTCACATCCCCACCAACGTAGACGGCAGAATCCAGGCCAATGTCGATGTTCCCCATTGATCCGGAGAGCTGGCCAACCGACACACTCCCAGCCACGTCCACCTGGCCGAGCGTCACGCCCATCTGTCCATGCCCCCGGGTACCTACAATCAGCTCGCCCAGCGTCCACTGACCTTCCACCGTCGCTGTGCCCGTGCTGCCGCTGTAAAACCCAAGAAAACCCTGGTCCGTGTCCACAACAGACAGTGGTTCAATCTGCAGTTCGCCGGTGCCGTAGTAGCCAATGGCAAGATTGCCGGTCGTCATCAGGCTGAGGACCTGGCCGTCTCCCACGGCGATCAGCCCGCGCCCGCCCGCGGCATTTCCGATGCGGGCTGATCCCGTGGCCGTGGACGCGCCGTCGAGCAGCAACAGCTGGCCCCAGCCGGCATCACCCACCAGCAGGCGGGCAGCGTTCAGCCAGTTTGCCCCATTGCCCAGGACGCCCACCACCGCCGGACCCGCTCCTGAATCGGGAATGACGCCAATGCTGCCAAATTCACTGGTCAGCTGGTGTCCGGAGACCAGGTCCAGGCGTGCCCCCATGGCCACGTTGACGCCCGGATATGCCGCGCTGTCACTGAGCACCGTGTAGGTCCCGCCGGCGAAATCCACCTGCCCCCGTTGGACCCTGACCCGGCGACTCGACTGCACGGCGCCGCCGAAACTGACCTGGTAGCCCGCGTCACTGTTGAAGGTGGCCACCTGGTCACTGTTGGGAACAGTATTCTGATCCCAGTTGTTGTCATTGCCAAAACTGCCGCCGCCGGTGTTGGTCCAGATGACCTCGTCCGGTTCGGGTGGGTCCGGAAAATCCGTGTCGCCGTCAGAATAGAACACGCCTCGGGTGAGTTCGCCGGTGTCGTTGTGCTCCAACTCAGCCAGCACCACGATGGCGTTGTCGTTGGTGACTGAGAACTCACCGAGGCTGACGATCCTCTGGTTCTGAAAAATATGCCCGGTGGCGACCCGAAGCCGGTTCGGGTTGGACGACAGAAGAATGCCGTTATTGAACGAGTCGTCGCGGCCACTGTAGGCAATCGTGTTGTTGTCATTGATGGGCAGGTTTTCTCCAAAGTCCGGGCACCTTAAAACCTCCGGTCCCGGACTGGTGTTGCCCGCTACGTCGATCAGAAAAAATCGCGGTGAACTGCTGTCGCCGGAGGTACCGCAGATCACGGTACTGCCGGTGGCCGGGTTGAAGCCATAGTTCGCGGAGCCGGATGGGATGATGCCGCCGAGGCCGCAGCTTTCGCCGTCCAGGGCCAGTCCGGTGGGTGCGCTGGTGCTTTGCCGGATATGGCGCCGCACGCAATTGCCGGACAGCGAGACCAGGGTGCCGTCAGCAAGCACGCCAAAACGGCGGGAGCCGGCGGACCAGAAGCGGAAATCCTGGTTGTTTCGCCAAGTGGGCACTGCCCAGTTGTCGCCGAAGAAAAAACCCTCGTCCGGGGCCACCAGGAAAAACGTTCGCAGGTTAGAGGCCAGGAATGCGAAACTTCCGTTTGCATTGGCCAAAATATTATGCGCCGGCGCCTCGGTCGTCAGGTTCCGTGACATGGCGCCCGGCGCGCAGTAAATGGGCGTGGGAGAGTCAAAGACGCCAAAATTCCCGCGTACGCCGCAGTCGTCCGGGACCAGGTCTTCCCGGACCCGGGCGGAAAAAATGGCCTTGGAACCGGTCAGCGCCACCTCGTAGATCTCTTCGTAGGGCTGGCCCGGGCCGTAGCTCACAAACGCCGCACCGTCCACGTACAGTGTGCCGGCACAGTCCGGCTCACACTGCTCCAACAGCAGGGCGACCTGACCCTTGGGATGCACGCGGAACGCCTTGACCGAGCCTTCCGCGGGCAGCGGCACAAACTCCGAGGCGCCCGGGACACTCATCCACATCAGCAGCACTGTCGTCACCAGGCCTTTGGTGAGCGACACCGGCAGTCCTGCCGTCCGGTGAGCGGTCTGATGAATCTGTTTCAGGAACGTCATCGGCCTTCCTCCTGTCGTTTCAGCCTGTTGTGCATCCTGGACAGGAATCCGGCCAAAGTCGTGACGAAACTCGGAAGGATCCAGGAAGAACAGAAAAGCCCTGCAAAAACAGAGGGTAATGGCCGAAATCCAGTCTGCGGGTGACGCAAAATGTAATCGTGGCGCCGATTCGGGCGGCCCGCAAAACCGTCCCAGGGCCAGTGCCTTGATCGACCATCATGTGTTCAACGGGCGCGAACGCGCCGCTGGTCGTTTCACTTTGCGCATACTGCGGCCGGGGGAGTATATTTGTCTGTTTGGTCGCTCCGAAGGCGCGGCTGTTCAGAAACTCCTCAGGACAACCCTACAGACAACCATGGATCGCATCCTCATTCGGGGCGCCCGTACCCACAACCTGGCCAATATCGACCTGGAACTGCCCCGGGACCAGCTGATTGTATTCACCGGGCTGTCCGGCTCCGGCAAGTCCTCCCTGGCGTTCGATACCATCTATGCCGAGGGTCAGCGTCGCTACGTGGAGTCGCTGTCGGCCTACGCCCGCCAGTTTCTCTCCATGATGGAGAAGCCGGACGTGGACCATATCGAGGGCCTGTCGCCGGCGATCTCCATCGAGCAGAAGTCCACCTCCCACAACCCGCGGTCCACCGTCGGCACCATCACCGAAATCTACGACTACCTGCGCCTGCTGTACGCCCGGGTCGGCATTCCGCGGTGCCCGGACCACGGCAACAACCTGGATGCCCAGACCGTCAGCCAGATGGTGGACCAGGTGCTGGACCTGGAGGAAGGGTCCCGGCTGATGCTGCTGGCGCCGGTGGTGAAAGAGCGCAAGGGTGAGCACGTCCAGGTATTCGAGGAACTGAGGGCCCAGGGGTACGTGCGGGCCCGGGTTGACGGCACCGTCTACGACCTGGACGAGGTGCCGGAACTGGGGCTGCGCATCAAGCACACCATCGAAGTAGTGGTGGACCGGTTCAAAGTCCGCCCGGACCTCAAGCAGCGACTGGCGGAATCCTTCGAAACCGCCCTGAACCTGGCCAACGGCGTGGCCCGGGTGCTGTCCATGGAAGACGACAGCGTTGAACTGGCGTTTTCCTCGAAGTTTTCCTGCCCGGTCTGCGGCTACAGCCTGCAGGAACTGGAGCCGCGGCTGTTCTCGTTCAACAATCCCACCGGTGCCTGTCACCGCTGTGACGGCCTGGGGGTGATCCAGGTATTTGATCCAGACCGGGTGGTGGCCCACCCGGATCGCAGCCTGGCGGCCGGTGCCGTGCGCGGCTGGGACCGGCGCAACGCCTATTATTTTCAGCTGATCAAGTCCCTGGCGAGACACTTCAAGTTCGACATCGAAACCCCCTTCCACGAGCTGTCGAAAAAAGCGCGGTCGGTCATTCTCGATGGCAGCGGCAACCAGAAGATCAAGTTCAGCTACGTCAACGAAAGTGGCGACAAATGGGAACGGGAACACCGCTTCGAAGGCATCATTCCGAACCTGGAGCGGCGCTACCGGGAGACCGAGTCGCCGGTGGTGCGGGAAGAGTTGGCGCGCTACATCAGCGAACAGCACTGCCCGGACTGCGAGGGAGAACGCCTCAACCGCGGCGCCCGCAATGTGTTCGTGGGTGAACTCAACCTGCCGGCGGTGACCGGCATGCCCATCGGCACCGCCCTGGACCGGTTCAAGGGCCTGACCCTGGAAGGATGGCGCGGCGAAATTGCCGAGAAAATTCTCAAGGAAATCCGCGAGCGCCTGCATTTCCTGGTCAACGTGGGCCTGGACTACCTGACCCTGGAACGGCAGGCCGACTCCCTGTCCGGGGGGGAAGCCCAGCGCATCCGCCTGGCCAGCCAGATCGGTGCCGGACTGGTGGGGGTCATGTATGTGCTGGACGAGCCGTCCATCGGCCTGCACCAGCGGGATAACGAGCGCCTGCTGCAGACCCTGTTCCGCCTGCGCGACCTGGGTAACACCGTCATCGTGGTGGAACACGACGAGGAGGCCATCCGATCAGCCGATCACGTGGTGGATATCGGGCCGGGCGCCGGGGTACACGGCGGAGAAATCGTCGTATCCGGATCGCCCCGGGACGTGGAATCCGCCACTGGCTCAATTACCGGTGAGTACCTGTCCGGCGCGCGGCAGATCGAAGTACCGGCCCGGCGCACGCCCCCCGGCGACAGCATGATCCAGCTGGTGGGCGCCACCGGCAACAACCTGAAAGAGGTCACCGCCGAGATCCCCGTGGGCCTGCTGACCTGCGTTACCGGCGTGTCCGGCTCGGGCAAATCCACCCTGATCAACGATACCCTGTTCCGCATCGTTGCCGGCGAAATCAACCGCAGCAACACCCGCCCGGCGCCGCATCAGGATATCACCGGCCTGGAACACATCGACAAGGTGGTGGATATCAACCAGAGCCCCATCGGGCGCACGCCGCGCTCCAACCCGGCCACCTACACCGGCCTGTTTACCCCGATACGGGAACTGTTCTCCGGTACGCCGGAATCCCGGGCGCGGGGCTACAAACCCGGGCGCTTCAGCTTCAACGTTCGCGGCGGGCGCTGCGAGGCCTGCCAGGGTGACGGCCTGATCCGGGTGGAAATGCACTTCCTGCCCGACGTGTACGTGCCCTGCGACGTGTGCGGCGGCAAGCGCTACAACCGTGAAACCCTGGAGGTGAAATACAAGGGCAAGAACATCCACGAAGTGCTGCAGCTGACCGTGGAGGATGCGCTGGACTTCTTCAGCGCGGTGCCGGTTATTGCCCGCAAGCTGCAGACCCTGGTGGACGTTGGATTGACCTATATCCAGCTGGGCCAGTCAGCCACCACCCTTTCCGGCGGCGAGGCCCAGCGGGTCAAGCTGGCCAAGGAACTGTCCAAGCGGGACACCGGCAAAACCCTGTACATCCTGGACGAACCCACCACCGGCCTGCATTTCTACGACATCGAGCAGCTGCTCAAGGTCCTGCACCGCCTGCGCGACCACGGCAACACCATCGTGGTGATCGAGCACAATCTGGACGTGGTCAAGACCGCCGACTGGATCCTGGACCTGGGCCCGGAGGGAGGCGACCGGGGGGGTGAGATCATCGCCAGCGGCACGCCGGAGGACATTGCCGCCGCCCGGGGCTCTCACACCGGCGCTTTTCTCAAGCGCATTCTGGGGACCCGCAAACCGGTGCGCAAAAGAGCCTAGATAACGTACGTAATCCGCTGTTTATTCAGCGTTTTCTAACAATAAACTCAACCGGCACCGTCTCTCCGGACCGGAGTTGGAGCTGCATCCGGACCTCGTCCCCCGCTTTGAGCGGCCCCCGCGGCTTCATCAGCATCAGGTGGCGGCCGCCGGGTTCAAACACCGCAGTCTCGCCGGCCCCCACGGTTATCGAATCCAGCTGACGCATGCGGGCGACACCGTCTTCCAGCCGGGTGACGTGAATCTCGACCAGATCATGGGATTCGCTGGTCGCGCCCACCAGAACCGCGGCCTCGGTGCCGTTGTTGGTGAGCTTGAGAAAGCCGGCAGACATGGGCATTCCCGGCGGTGCTTCACGAATCCAGGCATCGCTTACTTCCAGCACCGGGTCGGAATCGGCGCAACCCGCGGCAAATACCAGGGTCAAAAACATCAGCAGTCTGTTCATCAGGTTTACCGGATCTTTACACCCACCAAGGTGGGGCCGGAGTACAATTTTGCAATCATCAACCGGGATCGAAAGCCATGTCTAATCGCACGCCAGCCGCAGTTATCTGCACAGCAATCCTGACCGCCCTGCCTCTGCTGGCCCAGGCGGCTGATCGCCACAGCATCACGGTCTACAGCCGCACCCAACCCGGTGCCGTCAACCCGTCGACATTCGAAGCCCAGGCCAACAACCCGGACTTCCGGATCAATATCCCGGGCTACGCCATGGTGCGGACGGTCCGATCCATGGAGCTGGTTCGGGGAACGAGCCGGCTGCGCTTCAGCGACGTGGCCGCCGGCATCGACCCGACCACGGTGGCTGTGAAATCGCTCACCGACCCGGACGGCACCCGGGTACTGGAGCAGAACTACCAGTACGATCTGGTCAGCACCGAGCGCATGATGGATCGCTTCCTGGGTCAGGAAATCAGCATCGCCCAGGTACTGGGTGACAGCACCCAGGAGGTCACCGGCCGCCTGGTGGCCAGCAACCGCGGCGACCTGGTGCTGTCCCTGGCCGACGGCCGTCTGATCAGTCTGGGGCGCGGCACCCGCAACGTTTACTTCCCCAACCTGCCCGACGGCCTGATCACCCGCCCTACCCTGGACTGGAGCGTCAACGCCGACCGGGGTGGTGATCACGATATCCAGGTGAGCTATGAGACCCGGGGCATGACCTGGTGGGCAGACTACAACCTGACCCTGGACGAAAGCCGGGGCTGCAAACTCGACGTGAACCCCTGGGTGACCATCGTCAACCAGTCCGGCGGCAGTTTCGAAGAGGCCACCCTCAAGCTGATCGCTGGTGACGTCAACCGGGCGCCCCAGGCAAGTCTGCTGCCCCGCAGCCGGGTGGGCGTGATGGAAACCGCGATGATGGACAGCGCCGGCTTTGCGGAAGAGAGCTTTTTTGAGTACCACCTCTACACCCTGGGGCGCCCCGCCACGTTGCGAGACCGGTCCATCAAGCAGCTGGAGCTGTTCCCCGCCGCCCTGGGCGTGAGCTGCGACAAAACCCTGGTGTTCGACGCCGGCTACCGGACCTGGGGCCGCTACGGCCAGCCCCTGACCAGCACCCAGTCACCGTTTCCGCCCACCAGCGACGTCAAGGTATTCCTGCAGTTTGAAAACGATCGCGACAATGGCCTGGGCATGCCGCTGCCCGCGGGCCGCCTGCGCGTCTCCCAGGTCAACCCCAACGACGGCAACCTGGAGTTCATCGGTGAGGACATCATTGACCACACCCCCAGGAACGAGCGCATCAGCGCCAAACTGGGCAACGCGTTCGACGTGGTGGGCGAGCGCAAACAGGCCAATTTCCGCTGGGATCGCAACGACAGCTGGATGGAAGAAACCATCGAGGTGAAGATCCGCAATCAAAAGGAAGAATCAGTCACCGTGTCGGTGTGGGAGTCACTGATCCGCTGGAGCAACTGGCAGATCCAGGACAACTCCCACGATTTCGAAAAGCGGGATGCGTCCAGTATCTCCTTCGAGCTGACCATTGATCCCGAGCAGGAGGAGGTTCTCACCTATACGGCGCGTTACGACTGGTAAGGTCGGCCGCCCTGCGCGGAAGCCGGGTGGCAATCAGTAGCCATAGTTCTGGGCGAGGCGCAGGGTCCAGGTCGGGCGGGAGAGAGGATTACCCGCCCATGAGGTTCCTGAAGCCGGAGCTGACCTTACGGACGTGCTCTTCCATTTCCTTGTGGTGGCGTTCCAGGGCCCGCTGGCGGAGGGCC
>JAAUYH010176943.1_pt1 | contig 14464 bp, 12 predicted proteins | sample 7278061 | NCBI WGS metagenome assembly JAAUYH01 (sample SAMN14350203, study PRJNA611818) | marine sediment metagenome | isolation source: surface marine sediment (0.6m) | place: French Polynesia: Moorea | collected 2018-08
ATCTCCGGAAAAGGTAGCCACCAATACGTATGTGAATCCAGTCGTGGCCATGTTCCTGGGCTGGTATTTCCTGGAAGAACAAATTACACTGCAATCCATAATGGCTGCCATCATACTGCTTACAGGGGTGTATTTTATCAATACGAAAAAGAGCTTTACAGGAGTACGAAGATGGTGGAGACGAGGGGTTTAAGGACAATGCAGTTGGCAGTTGACATTTCATAGTAGGTGGTTGGCAGTTTAAGGCTAGACGTTCTCCGTCACCCGACTTCCCACTTCCGACTTCCGACTTCTAACCTCGACCATATTCCCTATCTTCGTACTTCTCTCAACCAATAACGATGAATCGAAGAAGCTTTGTCAGACAATCTTCCCTTTTGATGCCGGCCGTATTTTTGCCAATTCCCAGAATTTCCTGGCCTGTGAAGAGTAAATACAAAATGGGTTTGCAATTGTTCACCGTCAGGGACGCTATGGAGGAGGATGCAGCTGGTTGCCTGAAGAAAGTGAGCGCTCTTGGCTATGAAGACCTGGAATTATACGGCTTTGATGGCGAAAAAGGCGAGTACTATGGGATGAAGGCGAAAGACTTTAAAAGCCTGCTGAATGATGTTGATTTAACCACATCGAGCGGTCATTACGGTCTGCCGGCTTTTTTTGATAAACCGGAAGACGATCTAATGCGCTATGTAGATCAATGCATCGAAGGCGCCCATGTATTAGGTCAGAATTATATCACCTGGCCCTGGTTGGATCCAAAATTCCGAAATATACAGGGCTTTAAGATCCTATCTGAAAAACTCAATAAAATAGGGGAGCGTGTGAATGCAGCTGGACTCGGATTTGCGTACCACAACCATGGTTTTGAGTTTATTGATCACTTCGGACAAAGAGGCTATGATATCATTATTGATGAAACCGATCCCGAACTCGTGAAACTACAACTTGATCTTTACTGGGTGGCCCACGATTCCAAGCTTAGCTCCAATGAATGGATTGCCAAACAACCAGGACGGTTTGTAATGTGGCATATTAAAGATATGCATAAGGAAAGTCGTGATTATACAGAACTGGGCAACGGCTCTATCGATTTTCACCCGATCTTGCCTGAGGCTGAAAAGGCAGGCCTGGAGTATTATTATATCGAACAGGGCGGCAATTTCACCGTGAATTCTATGCAAAGCATTACGGATAGTGCTGCTTATTTCAAGAAACACCTGAAGAAGTATTTATAAAGTGATAAGTGATAAGTGATAAGTGATAAGTGATAAGTGATTAGTGTCCGCCCGCCGAATCCGCCAGAGGCAGAGAAGGTAGGATAGTTGATCATTGATACTTTAACATGCTATGGTGCTAAACACTCCATCAAGTATTGACTAATAACTACCAACCAAAATCCAATATTCATGAAACAAAAACCCATTTATCGAAACATAACATTCCTGCTTTGTCTTTTATTGATCTCGCTATCATGTAAAGAGGAAAAACAAGAATCTTCTTTGCCTTTAGAACGTCTTAATCTGCCTGATGGATTTGAGATTAGTGTATTTGCGGAAGGTGTGGATGAAGCGCGATCTATGGCTATGGGCGATAATGGCACCCTGTTTGTCGGAACCCGCACAGCCAATAAGCTTTATGCTATTCAGGACCTGGATGGCGATTTTATAGCAGACAGGACTATTGTACTAGATACTACATTGGAGACACCTAATGGTATAGCTTTTAGGGATGGGGCTTTATATGTTGCAGAAGTTAATCGCTTATTGCGTTACCGGGATATCGAACAAAACCTGGAAAATCCACCTCTGCCAGAGGTGATCTACGATGATTACCCGACTGAATTCCACCACGGCTGGAAGTATATTGCCTTTGGACCTGATGGTAAATTATACGTACCGGTAGGCGCCCCCTGCAATATTTGTGAGAGTGAGGACGAGCGATTTGCGACCATCACTCGGATGGACCCGGATGGTACAAACCGGGAGATCTATGCTAGAGGGGTGCGCAATACTGTAGGTTTTACGTGGCATCCTGAAACCTCTGAGCTTTGGTTCAGTGATAATGGCCGGGATATGTTAGGCGACGATATTCCCCCTTGTGAGATAAATCGGGTTGCTGAAATGGGCCAGCATTTCGGGTATCCCTACTGTCATGGAGGAACTATAAAAGATCCTGAGTTTGGTGATAAATTTCCCTGTTCTGACTTTGTGGCCCCGGTCCAGAATCTCGGAGCCCATGTAGCTCCTTTGGGTATAAAGTTCTACACGGCCAACATGTTTCCTGAAGAATACCGTGGTCATCTGTTTATTGCAGAGCACGGCTCCTGGAACCGCTCTTTAAAAGTGGGTTACAGGATTACACTGGTAAAACTTGATGGAAATGAGGCTGTCAGCTATAAACCTTTTATCGATGGCTGGTTGGACGATGAAAGCCAGGATCAGTTTGGCCGACCCGTAGACCTGCTTTTCCTGGAAGATGGTTCCATGCTGATTTCCGATGATTACGGAGATGCTATTTATAGGGTCACTTACAAAGGATAATAAATTATAACTACTAGCATGAAACGTTCCGGAAGTGCTGATCTGCCTTTAAGAAGTGGGAATATCCCTTCCTGGCTGTACGAGCGGATGAAAAAGCTAACACTTCCGATCGTAGAAGCTATCATCCTGGAACAGGGAAAGGAGAACTTTTTAGCCCGGCTTTCAAATCCCTTCTGGTTTCAGAGTTTCGGAGCGGTCATTGGGATGGATTGGAATTCCTCTGGTATCACGACGATTGTAATGGCGGCCCTAAAAGAAAGTCTAAACCCGGTGTCTAAAGATTTAGGCCTCTATGTCTGTGGTGGAAAAGGAAATGCTTCCAGGAAGACGCCCGAAGAGCTATTAAGAGTAGGGGATCGCACCGGTTTAGATGGCCGGGCTCTGGCAAGGTCGAGCAAGCTCAGCGCTAAGGTAGACAATACAGCCCTTCAGGATGGCTTCCAGATCTACCTTCATAATTTTGTCGTAAGCGATACCGGACAATGGACGGTGATACAACAGGGGATGCATCCAGCCAACAACAAGGCGAGGCGGTACCACTGGCATTCCGAAAATCTCAAATCCTTTATCGAAGAACCTCATACGGCTATCTGTGGTATTAATGAAGGAAAGATCCTAAACCTCGTAGACAAGAAAGCTAGACCAACACGGAATTCAATCATGGAAATTGCTGAATCTCATCCGGATAAGATCCTGAAAGACTTGCCCAGGCTATTAGTACCTGCCTATAAGGATGTTAAGGCCAGCGATGTAGACATGAAACGACTGGGAAGCATACTTTGGTTAGCCCAGGAGAACGAGACCAAGACTTTCGAAGAATTATTGTTGCTAAAGGGTCTGGGGCCGAGGACACTGCAGTCATTGGCATTGGTGAGTGAAGTCATCAACGGAACACCTTCAAGATTCAATGATCCGGCTCGGTTTTCATTCGCACATGGCTCCAAAGGGGCCATCCCCGTTCCAGTACCGACTTTGGTTTACGATGAAGTTATCAGCACTTTGAAAAATGCGGTTGATAGGGCCAAAATTCAGCACACAGATAAGTTGAAAGCTATTGGCAAACTATCCGAACTTGCCAAAGAGGCTGAAAAAGGATTTGAACCTAACGAAAACCTGGAGGCCCTCATAAAAAAGGAAAAAGACAATGCATACAAATATGGTGGCCGAAGCATCAGGGGTTATTCCAAACCCCAAAACAACCAACTAAACCTTATTGAATAATTAACGGATCCCACCTATGCCAGGGCTGCGGTGGGCAGGCAACAAACAATCTCATCAACAAAACCCATGGAAACCAACCAAACCACTAAGAAAAAACGAGGAGGCTGCATTACGGCATTTCTCATTTTTATGTTTATCGTTAATCCTTTGCTCTCCATTTACTATTTATTGGCCGGAGATCTTGTTCGGCAAAATTTTCCAGATATACCCGGATGGGCCTTACCGGTTCTATCTGTTTTCGGACTTATCAATCTGGGTTTGGCCATTGCAATTTGGAATTGGAAACGGATCGGAATTTACGGTTTGTGGGCAAGCGCTGTCCTTGTGCTTGTTATCAATTTGATGATCGGATTATCACCAGTACAATCATTTTTAGGATTAATAGGCCCGCTGATCATCACCTTGTTAGTTAGGCCAAAATGGGGAGATTTTTCCTAACATAACGTTGAATATTCAGCTGGCTAAAAGAGAATAGATATTGTCATAATTCCTAAGAAAAGAAAACATATCAGGTGACAGATATCGCAGACTGAATAAGGCATATGTTTCTCATGGAATTCAAGCTACTTTATTGATATTTAGGAATATTCTTATTATATTATTACGATTATTCGGAAAATCCAGTTCCTCCTAAGAAACATTAGATCTCATGTTGCTTACCGAAAGCACATGAAATGCCAACCTCAGGCATTCAATTTAGGTGAATGTATCAATGCAGCGTGTACATTATAAAAGGAATTATTGTCTCATTGTTACCATTCATTTACTTCTTGATTTGTTAAAGGGCCATAAATGGAGGACCCTGTCAATATTGTTAATTGATTAAATTATGAATTGGATCTTACCAGGGAAATTGGGCAGGAACAATTGGCTAACTGCTATTGCGATTTGCGGAATGCTACTGTACAGCTGTGATCCGGATGATGATCTTATTAAGATCAATAACTCATCTACATCCGAAACAGGTATACTGGTTGATGGAGTGAAAGGAGGGGTACAGCATAATGATTTCAACTATACCAGCAACTCTCCCATCCGAAATGTGGGGAGCTACACTGCAGCTGGTACTAATGGGGAAATTATCGGATTTAACAATGGAAGACCTGTAGCTATTACAAGTCCTGTTAATTGGACAACAAGTAGAGATGAACCCGACCTTGATTTCAATTCGGTCATCCAAATTCCTGTAAAAGTCTGGATTGTGAAAGGTGATTATGCCACTCAACGGGCTCTGGCCATAGATCACTGCATCTATACTTCCAATGTTTGGAGCACTGAAAGAATGGGTGTGGTATTCAACCCATTTGACATTGTGGATGCTACCGGAGATCCCGATGCGTCTACCTATTATGATTTTACCTGTGCTTTAAAATCAGGGATAGAAACAGATATTGGCAAAGATGCCAATAAGATCAATATATATTATGTAGGTACTGTGGATGGTGGTAGTTCAAGAGGTCAGGCCTGTGCCATAGGTAGCGATTTTGTAGCAATGGGCGAAAATACACTCTCAGACTTACTGTCACATGAATTAGGTCATGATTTCAATCTGTTTCATACGGATACACATGCTAATTTTGACCAAACTGGGATTATGCACTCCGCAAGTAGTACACGCGCGTTTATTTCGGAAGGCCAGCTTTTCCGTTCACATTTACAATCCGGTTCTGCTTTGAATGCAATCTATAATGCAAGACCAGGCGAACCTACCAGGAATTGCGGACACAATACAGCTAACGGCACCTGTCCGGCTATTGATAAAAGGATATGGGCCGATGGTACTTTTCCCGCAAATTGATTATTATTCCGTTTAAAAATTAGAATCTCATGAATTTCTTTAAGAATAAAAATTTAGTCGGACTGTTGAGTGCAGGATTTTTACTAATAACACTCATAGTACAGTCGCAAAACAACGAAAATGTTTTACGGATATATATGGACTGGCAAACTTCAAACTGTGGGTTGAATGAAGACAACATATTGATCAGGAACTTACTCGAAAATGCCGTGCTGATAGAACCTCTCTTGCTTCAGGGCTTTGAAGAAGGGGCCCCTAAGGACTATTTGGATGAAACTTTGGGAGCAGAAATGGAACGTTTAAGAAAGAATAAAGAGTTGATTAGTAAACAACAGATACAAACCGGATTGTCGGATGAAGATCTAAAAATTGCCATTGAATCTGATCCGGAAAGCGCTTCGGAAAGGATCACACAGAGTATACATAGAGGTTGGAAGACTCGTGCGTTAAGCGGTTTAGGCGTGTTGAAGACCGAAGGGGCGATGGAACTCCTCAAATCGATCTCGGAAGATAAGAGCAACGAATTCAATTCACTTGCTATCGCAATTTTAAGTCAAAATAAAGAAGAAGAATAATTTCAATATCCAATAGAAACCAAAAACAGATTTACAAGAGCTAAGATCCAACAGATATGAACAGAGTTTTCGTTATCCGCGATAAGATAGGAAGGAAACTTAGTCTGGGAATTTGTATGGTAAGAAATTCAAATAACCAAGTGCTATTTCATTCACAAAGCCTGGAGCGTGGATGGATCAACAATGCCCGTAACATATCCTGTATACCTGCAGGAAAGTATGATCTGAAATTAGAATGGTCACCCCGGTTTCAAAAGGACTTATGGGAAATTTATGGTGTACCAAACAGACGGGAATGTAAATTCCATGCAGCCAACTTTTCCCGTCAATTGAATGGCTGTATCGCACTTGGACGTGACAGAAGGGATTTGGATGCCGATGGCCTAACGGATGTTACCAATAGCAGAAATACAATGAATGAATTTCATAAGGTGATGGAAGGCTTTACCGAAAGTGAATTGCACGTTATTAATTCTGTGAATCCTGGCTATCTCTAAATTTTTTTCAAGGATTTTTGATTATTTATCAAACTTAAGAATCAAGGCTGTTGCCAGATTCGTACGAGTTATTGGGATATTCCTATAAATACCTATGCTATTTTCACGATTCTGTACCAACACTGGTGAGAATCAAATGGATCGGCAAAGTTTACCTCTATCTTTCCCTTATCAAATAATTTTAGTTTATTTGGCCCATGTTTGTCTTCAAGCATCCACCCCGCCTATGGGCAATACTCGTACTCTTCCTGGCTGGTTTGCCAATTACCCTTCGCAGCCAGGAACTACTTCGCTATTCCGGTCCTTACCAGGCGGGCGAGTATAGAGGAGAGGCCATATTCAATTATAAGGTTGTAGATAGTGACACGGTTCTGGACGGACCTTTTCAGTTGGAACGCTCCAGCCTGCAGGCTCTCATAGATAAGCAAGATGCATCTTTTTCATTTAGTGGTGGTTTCCAGGATAATTATCCGGAAGGGGAGTGGCGTTTCCAATTCGGAGAGTTTAAGTCGGACCGTGCATCTCGTGTGGTAGATTATCAATATCGGGTTAAAGTAAGTGGTGTACAACAGGAGGCCTACGGTATTATCTCAAAGGGCAGACCAAATGGCCGATGGATCTATGCTGTACAGCATATAAAGGAATCCGAAGTAGACACAACCCTGTTCAGGAGCACTATTGAATACGATCAGGGGATCCCTCAGCGAAGTTTCAGGATTGAAAATGAAAACAACACCCTCATTGGGCGATGTCTAAGAGATGGGCTGGCTCATGACGAGTGGACCATGTTTGCAAATGATGGAGCTGGGGATACTGAGAGTTGGTATTTTGAAAACGGACTACTTAAGCGTATTAGTACTGTAAAAGATAACCAAACCGAGACCCTGGATCTCTATGCAGACGACCCTAGTGAAAAAGCGACTATCAATCTTGATGAGCGCTACCTCAACATCCTTAGGTTAAAAGTAAAAGTTGAACAACCATCTGCCACATTCCACAGTGGACTTTACCCGTTACTGAGTGAGAATGCCGGCTATTACAGTAAAATTGACGATATACTTTCAGAGCTTGGTGATTCGGACTTTAAGCCTGCCTTCAGGGTCTTAGTTGATCATTTTCCTTTGGACTCTCTTGAAATCGCCCAACTTGATTCTATTAAAATACTCCATTCCCAATCCAGGGATATCAGTACAACACTGCTTGAAAATACACAGTTGAACATTTTGAGGCTAACAGATGATCGGGCACAGTTTTACTATGATGTGATCAGCGCTTTTTCAGAGAGATTTGTTCAGCCTTTGGATAAAACGGTCAAATACTTTGATCAGGACATTTTGCCCTATGTTTCTCGTGAAGTTTTAATGACAGGTCTGTGGCCTGAGAAGCCAAGCCCACAGATCCAAATAGTTGGAGAAGGGAGTGCCGGAGAAATATTTACCGGCCCGCGGGCTGCTCAATTTGATTTTAGCGAAAATAGTATTCTTGCTGCCTATCGAATGGCCCAATATTCCTTATTGAGTCTCGAATCCATTCAGGCTAGCTTAAAAGATCAGCTGACAAAAGAAAAAAGGCAGCAGGATCTCATTGAGATGGAAGAAAAGCTGATCGACCAAAGCAATACCCTAAATCAATTGATCGATTCCCTGCTCCAAAATGCCAGTGGCGATGTAAAAAAAGCCTTAGAACGGATTAAAGAAGTTAGCAATAACAATTTGAGTAGCTATGCGGGTATAACAGATGTTAATGAGAAGTTGGATTATGCACGGCAATTAGTGGCCTGCAATGAACAGTTGAAACTGCTCGCTGAAACGATAGGAGCACTACCCGCCAGAGACAAGCAGATTGAGGAACTCTATGAGGACGATATATGGAATCCGTTTATGGCCACGATCATGACCGAAGAAGTTAACAAACGGATCACCGCCGCCTATCGCAAAGTGTTGATTCCTTATTTCCTCGAGAGAGTCAATTCAGAACTCAATTGCAAGAATGCCGGTAATACTGCCCAAATAATCAATAAGGTTCACGAGCGGATGTTGGAACTGAGGGAGGAAGATACATCCAAACTGGAACGCAAACTGAAAAGGGAACAGGATACGGAGATGATCCTGGATTTGTTTAATCTTCAATCCATAGGAGAGTAGCGGATGATTGCACATTGTAAGAATTACATATGGGTACTCGCTATGATACTACTAGGTTGCCCTCTGACCGTAAAGGCCCAGGAGGAAGAACCGCCGGCTGAATCAGAATTCAAAGATCCTGTCACCTCTTTGTGGTTGAATACTTATGGTAATATCCGGATCTCCAAGCGATTGTTTTGGGATGCTCAAACCCATTTTCGGTTTGATGAGACCGCAGATACTCCCTTTGCAGGGCAGATCGCCCAGATCTATAACCGCCATGCTATCGGTTATATCTACTCAAAAAAATTCAATGTAAGTCTGGGCGGGGTGTTACGTATTAATTTTAATACGGTTGAAGACTCTGAAGACCGTAACGTGGTTCCGGAATGGCGTATTTGGCACCAGTATCAGTTTGCTCAGCCCCTGGGAACTATTATGACCTACCATCGCATCAGGATTGAACACCGCTGGACACAGGGCTTTGCAGAAAACAGCGAGTTTATCTTTCGCAATCGCTGGCGATATATGTTCCGAATGAAGATCCCGTTAAACAATGTGAAGTTTGAACCAAAGACAATTTACATTTCCCCGGAATCGGAACTCATAATGCAAAGTGGTAAAGCGGTGGTTAACAGCCCATTGGAGGATCTTCGACTCACCACAACCTTAGGTTATATTCTCACCCCAAGATTAACCCTGGCAGCCGGCCTTATGTACTCCTTTGGTCAGGACTTAAAGGACGGATCAGTTTACAAGCAAAAGTGGACTATCCGTTGCCATATGTACTTTTCACCGGACTTTAGAAAAGTAAAAAATAAGCTTCCCGCGATCCATTTAGACGATTAATACGTACATATAGCTGTAATCACACTTTTCATCCCATGAAACAACAGCGACTTACCCTTATATTAGGCATATTCCTGTTACTGGCCATAGGCTGTGCCGTTTTCTATGGAATAAAGTCTACTCAGCTACAAAATGAATTACAGGCTAGCCGGGAATTCCAAACACAATTAGATAGCAGAATTGCCGTAGAACAGGAATTAATGGGTATTGACTCCATGCTTATCGATGGAGATTACAGGAAGGCTCTAAACGCCTATGAGGCACAATATGATCAGGTAGACATCGATGAAGGACCCAGTATTGAAATGCGTGTTGCGCTGGTGAAAGAGTTGCTACGACTGAGGTATGAAAACCAGTTAGCTTCATTGCGTGAAGATCAACTTCAGCAGATTGATTCAATCCAATTAGATCTTGAGGAGACACCTGAGCAAATCAGGAAAGCCGACTCACTGAGTTTTGCCCTGGAAAAAACGAAAGTACGTTTAAAGTGTCTCGAGCGAAAGCTAAAGGAAAAGTCCTTTGGTGAATACCTGCGATTTACCAATAGTAAAGGCAGTCAGATGCACTATGTGGGTCAGGTAAAGAATGGTAAGGCTAATGGTTTTGGTGTAGCACTCCTGAATACCGGTAGCCGTTACGAAGGAGAATGGAAAGACAACCAACGCCATGGCCAGGGTACCTATTACTGGTCAGACGGGCAATATTATGAAGGTGAATACCTCAATGACAGAAGAAACGGCCAGGGAACCTATTACTGGCCTAACGGTGAAAAATATACCGGTCACTGGGAAGACGATGAGCGTGATGGACATGGTACTTTCTATGGAAAGGATGGAGAGATTGTTGCTGACGGTACTTGGGCGGACGATAAATTAGAGGATGCAGACAAAACTCAAAAAGGCAGGAGCGGAAGTAAATAGTATTAAAAGATTGTTAGTACTTGTAATTTAGATAGTTCTTAGATAGTTCTTTTAACCCTGGCACATATAACGTGACCAGGTTTTTTTGTTTAGAATTTAAGGCATCTAAGAATAGGGAGCGATCTTCTTTTACTATTTTGGGCGACAGAAGTAGTATTTGATCAAATAATTTTTTGAAAATACGTCAGTAAAGTCTTCTTTTGCGAGCAAGCTTAATCTGAAATATTACTCAACTCCTGAATGGCAAATCATCCCAAGTTCCTGAAACTTTCCTTATTTCTAATTTTTATCTCACTGCAATCCGCATTCACTCAATGGCAACAAACATCGGGTCCTGAAGGAGGTAATCTTAACGAAATCGTCCAAATCGGACAGACACTTTTTGTTTCAGCATCTGCTGGCGGTGTATTTAAGTCAACGGACAACGGATCTTCATGGATTCCCAGCAATAACGGATTGCTGATTAACGGTGACACCACTGTTTTCGATTTAGTGGAAGATAACGGTACACTCTATATTTCGCTCGATAGGAATGGTATTTACAAATCAGATGATACCGGCCTTAGCTGGGTAGCTATCAATTCAGGAATTGAAATGTCTTCCTTTCAGGAATTCATTGTGGATGGTTCTGAGATCTATGCACCAGATCAGAATGGAGGTATATATTATTCTTCTGATCAGGGTCAAACCTGGAATTTCAGGCCGGATAATATTTCATCCATACCATTTTACAATCTTTTGCTGTACGATTCAAAGTTATATGGATTCAAGAACGGACTATATGTTTCTGAAGACAAAGGCATAAGCTGGATGGAAGTACCTGTACCTGTCTTAGGGGTTAATGGTGTGAGTGCCATCTTCGGGAATGAGAATGTCTTTTATCTGCAAACCGATGGCCGTATTTATACCTCTGATGACAATCTTCAAACCTGGACAGAACGTATAAATATTAATCTGTCAGGACCAAATAGTACCCTTTTTTACAAATTCGATAATAGAGTCTATGCTACGGGTAGCGGGGGCTCTTTTTACTATACGGAAGATAATGGAATCTCCTGGACACAGCTGGTAAACAGTGGTACATTTGGCACTCTTATAGATCTTTTTGCAGATGGTACAAGAATTTTCATGACTGCAGATGAAGGTGTATGGATATCAGAAGATGATGGAATCAATTGGGTTCTAAGCAATAACGGAATAACTGCTTCAGTTGTAACTGCCGTATATGCTAACGACCAGGAGCTTTATGCCGGAGCACCTAATCAGGGGATATTCAGATCGGCAGATGATGGTACAAGCTGGGATCTCAGGGTCAACGGACTCGATGAGCTCAATTCCAGGGTGGTTTATGATATTATTGAAGTAGGTGATAATATCGTTATGGCTGCCGGAACAGGGATTTATTTTTCCAACGACCAGGGATTAAGTTGGACACAGAAATTTGATCCTCCCGATAATTTCCATACTACTGAAATAGTCTATGATAAGGGTGTATTTGTAACAGGCCCGACACCGGCCAATCTTAATGTTTCAGTGGATAATGGTGAAACATGGGAAAACAAACCTATCGACATTACTCAGGAATTTGAAGCTGTCTGGGGCCTGGCCATTCAGGACTCGACAATCGTTGCCGGAACCAGCAGGGGAGAAGTATACATTTCCGAAGATCTGGGCATAATGTGGAGTGAGATCTTCATTCCTGCTAATGTGGCCAGCGTGTTTGATATTGAAATAGTAGATGACAGGATTTATGTAGCTACAGCTGGCGGACTCTATATCAGCGATGATTGGGGCCAGAGCTGGAATCCAATCATGAATAGTAGCTTTTTTGTTTATGATGTAGAAGTTGAAGATTATATGATTTATGGTGCAACCTTGCAAGGTTTTTATGTGACTACGCTTGGCAGGTTAGAATGGATACCAATGCAGGATGGTTTGGACTGGCAGGAGTTCGGAAGCGTATATGTGGGAGAAAGCTACGTTTACACCGGGACATTCGGAGGCGGTGTATGGAAAATAGCCAAATCAGAACTCTTCTTGCCTCCTTTGGACGATGATAATGATGGCGTACCCAATGTAGAGGATCAATGCCCTGATACAGGACCGGGAATCACGTTTACAGATAATGGGTGTGACTTTATTGCGCCTGACGTTCTATCAGTGTATGCGTTAACTCCCAGCTGTATTGGTGGTAATGATGGGATTATAGAGATCTCCCTGGATGGAAATGGATATTTGATGGATATAAGTATTGAAGGGATTGGGTTTTCCAATGAGTTTACGGGTATAAATTCTAATGCGCCATTTGCTATTCAGAATTTGTCAGTTGGCGCTTATGAGATAATTGTTTCCATCCCGCAAATACTGGTGCAGAGATCCTATGGTGTGGTCATCAATGAACTCGAGGATGTCAGCGGTAAGCGACTATCATTAAATACTTCCAAAAATTCAGTTAGCTATTCAGTTTCAGGCAGTACTGTCTATAGGGTAGTGTTAAACGGGAAGGAATCTACTTTTAGTTTTGAAAGCTCAGGTGAACAAATCATTGAACTCCGTAATTTGGAGAATTACAATAACCTATCTATCAGGGGTAGTAATGATTGCCAGGGGACGATTGTTGATGATTTTTTTCTTGATGGGATTGTTTCCATATATCCTACCGTGGCAAATGAGTCATTATATGTAAAGGCGAATGAAGGCGAAGCGGAAGTCAGGATTTATGACTTATCAGGACGATTGGTCCTTGGAACGAAAAGGATCAGACTAAATGATCTGGAAAGTAGTATAGATATAGCATCACTGAAACCAGGGATTTACCTGGTTAAAATTGAGCTTATCGGTACGGAAGCAGTAAAAACCATGAAGATTATCAAAGAATGAGATCAATAACCAATTATAACTTTTGCATATCAATCCTGATAGTAATTGCACTGGCTATCAGCTCATGTAGCTCGAGCAGTAGTTCTGATCCTTCTGACGAGCCACAAAATCCTCCTCAAAGAGCTATAGGGGTAATTCCTGCTAACGGGGAACCCTGTTCGGACTATGAGTTCATATCCAATGATTTGTCCAAGGTTTCTGTACTCTTCCGCTGGAATGCCGCTCAATTTGCTGAATCTTATGAATTAATCCTCTTTGAAGGGACTACCACAGTCAATAGTACTACCACCAGCGCCCTGGAAACGAATGTGGTTCTGAACAGGGCGAAGACGTATAGCTGGTCTGTAACATCCATCAATAGTACAGGAGAGACCTCTGGCGATACCTATTCATTTACGACCCCCGGAGTACCAAATCAGAACTTTGCCCCATATACTGCTGATATATCCATAACCTTTAATACTGGCACATCGGAAATGACAGTCTCATGGGTAGGCAGCGATGAAGATGGTGATGAGCTGACTTATGATGTCACAGTTTATGAGGAAGGTTTTGAGCTGGTAACTTTCAATAACCTGATTGTAAATTCTCTGGATCCTATAATAGCCATTCCCGGTACTGAATATATGGTAAAGGTGATCAGTACGGATACCGCCGGAAATTTTTCAGAATCGCTTAAACAAGAGGTCTTTACCGATTAAACTGTGACAAAAGCTTGCCTGTATTTCGAGCATACAAAAGATAAATTACAGCTATGTGTTCTGAAAGCCTTTACGCCTTACGTTCCCGTCTTCCGTCTTCGGACTTCGGACTTCCGACTTCCATCTTCCGACTTCGGACTTCCGACTTCCATCTTCCCTTGACTTTACCCTTATCAAGTGCGGTCGGATTCAAATGATATACTGTTTTGATACTGCAGAGTTCCGCTGTAAATTGATAATTGGGGAGGAGTGTGTACACCCCCCAATGTATCTAAATACAAATTATCAAGAGGAAAGCCCACTCTGCTACACAAAACATTTAGGCAAGCAACTTCCGACTTCCAACTTCGGACTTCGGAC
>JAAUYH010150801.1_pt1 | contig 14461 bp, 12 predicted proteins | sample 7278061 | NCBI WGS metagenome assembly JAAUYH01 (sample SAMN14350203, study PRJNA611818) | marine sediment metagenome | isolation source: surface marine sediment (0.6m) | place: French Polynesia: Moorea | collected 2018-08
CAGAAGTTGAGTTGAAGGAAGCGTGCTGGATAGCCTGTGAATGACCATGTCCGTGGTCGCGCTAAGAGTTAGCTGGGTTTACGCGATCCTCGAAATGCGGCGAATCGCTTCTAAGTCCTTGTGGCGACGCCTTCTTGGTCAGGCGGGCGATTCGCAGAAGTTATGCGTCAATTGAAATAATGATTCCATCAAAAGTAAATAATGAAGTCCTGAATAGAGTCCAAAGATTCTATAATTGGATTCAAGTATGAGATATGATAAATATTAGGACGACTCGGAAGGTGTCTATATTATAAAATCAAGATCTCTGGTCGCTCGAGTTCCAATGAGTTTTGATCCTCAAGAGAATGGAGTGTATCATGCCGAAGGCGACAGAGAATGCGATCAAGATCAACCCGGATGCCATTCGTGAGGCGATCTCAAATCCGAAAGTCAGAGCTAATTCCGACTGGTGCGTAGCGTGCGGCGCAAGTGCGGCTGCCGGCCCCGAACTTCCTCGGATTGTCGAGCAACAGATCTCCCAGGACCCGGAAATGATCAAAGGGCTCGTCCGCGAAGACTTCGTGAGCAAGCTCTCGGAGAAGCTGGCAAGCCCGGATTTGAACGCAGACTGGTGCGTTGCCTGCGGGGCTAGCGCTGCGACTGCGCCAGGCGCGCTGGTCTCAAACCCTGCGACAATCAGCGACGACGTAATCGATGCTTTGGCGACCCGACTGATTGCCCGCGGGTAACGCAGCTATCATTCCCCATTCGGTCGGCGGATGGCCTGACGCTCGCGGCCTCGTCTGCCGACCGAATTCTCTTTTGACTTACTCAGCAAGAGGATGATCGCTCATGCCTGATCCGGTCCTGCATACCCTGCATTTCAACGTAACGAATACATGCAACCTTAGCTGTTCTTTCTGTTACATAAATGCAGTCAAGGAGAAGACGTCGGACTTGTCGATTCCCCAGGTTCGCAAGCTCGCCGGGGAAGCCGCGGCAGTTGGCGCCAAACGGGTCATCATTTCCGGCGGAGAAGTGTTTGTCCGGAAAGACTGGCACGAATTGCTGGAGGCATTTGCAGGCCATGGCATGGCCCTGTCGATCGTATCCAACGGCACTTTGATTTCGCCGGACCGGATCGCGCGTTTGACCCAGTTTCCCGATTGCAACATCCTAATTTCGCTCGACGGCGATCGGGAGAACCACGACAAGATCCGCGGGCGCGAAGGTGCGCATGCCGAAACGATTGCTGAAATTACGCAATTGCGCGAAGCCGGGATCGACGTTCAGGTCAACGCGACGATCATAAAGACCAATTTCTCCGACGTGCCGTTCCTGGCTCGGTTGTCGCGCGATCTCGATGTCCCCATGCGGCTCTCCTTGCTCAATCCCTACAACGGTCGCGGTCCCAACGAGGCCCCGCTGGCTTTGGATGTGGAAGAGATATTGAGGTTGAGGGAGTTCTGCCACCTGCTCCGCCAGGAGGGTTCGCGGATCTTCCTGAACATCCCGCCGCTTCTCCTCCACGCAGAAGATGTGCTGCCGATCCGATCACCGAGCTGTGGATGGACCAAGTCCTATTGCGGGGTGACTTACGATGGCAACGTCACGATTTGCGGTGTCGCAGGCGCGGACGAATCGCTCTATGTCGGCAATGTCACGGAGACACCGTTCGACGAATTGTGGCGGTCCGCACCCTTGTTTCAGAAGCTGCGTTCGATGGATCATGACGACCTGACCGGCATTTGCGGTCGTTGCCCCGTCAAAGTCGAATGCGGTGGTGCGTGCAGGCTTTCGGCGTACAAGTCGAAAGACGATTTCGCTGCGTCCTATGGAATGTGCCAGACATTCTACGACCTCGGATACATTCCGGAAGAAGTTCTCGATCCGATCGAAATGGCACCGGTACCTGTGGAGGCCGAGCCTGCCGAATAGTCAGTTCACCACTGTCACAAAGCTGTCGATCACGCGTTTGGTGCCAAAGTTCTCGAATTCGATTTCGAGCTTGTTCCCTTCCTGATCGATTACGCAACCGACGCCGAATTTTGCGTGCTCCACCATCGCGCCGATGGCGATGTCGCTGCGAGGCTCGGCGGCGAAGCTCGCGGCTGAGCGGCCCGACTCGGCGACACGCCGCTGCTTGGTTTCATAGCCGGTCGCGACCGCGCGTTGCCAGCCCGGGCCGCGCGCCTGTGCGCGGTCGGGCCGGTCGCGGGCAACATGGGCGAAGGGGTCCTCGTTCTCGCTCCAGTTTGCGCGCCACAGGGATGCTCCGCCGGTCATCGTGCTTTCCTGCTCGATATGCTCTTCTGGCAATTCCTCGATGAAGCGCGATGGTATCGAACTGGTCCACTGGCCATAGATTCGCCGGTTCGCCGCGTGGAGGATTGTGCAACGCCGGCGAGCACGGGTGATCGCGACGTAAGCGAGGCGGCGTTCCTCTTCGAGCGATGCCAGTCCGCCTTCGTCGATCGCACGCTGGCTCGGAAAGACGCCTTCTTCCCACCCGACGCAGAAGATGTGGTCGAATTCCAGCCCCTTGGCCGCATGGATTGTCATGATGGTTACGGTGTCCTCGCTGTCGGCTGCGTCGTTGTCCATGACCAGCGCAACGTGCTCGAGGAAGTCGCCAAGCGTTTCGTATTCTTCCATGGCGCGGGCCAGTTCGGAAAGGTTCTCGGCACGCCCCGCGCTTTCGGCCGAGCGATCGTTGGCGAGCATTTCGTTGTAGCCGGTCTCATCGAGCACGAGCCGCAGCAGATCCGACGGGGTCATCGCTTCCGCCGCGTCACGCCATGCTAGGAATTGCCGCATCAAAGCGCCGATGGTGTTTGCCGCGCGCTTCGGCAATTCGTCGCTGTCGGCGAGGTCGAGGGAAGCGGCAGCAAGCGGTAACCCTGTTCGACGCGCATGCAGGTGCATCTTTTCGAGCGTCTTTGCGCCGAGGCCGCGTTTGGGTTGGTTGTAGATGCGCTCGAATGCGAGATCGTCCTGCGGCTGCGCGATCACTCGTAGATAGGCCAGCGCATCGCGAATTTCGGCGCGCTCGTAGAAGCGAAAACCCCCAATAATCCGGTAGTTGATGCCGATCTGGATGAAGCGGTCCTCGAATTCTCGGGTCTGGTATTGCGCGCGCACCAGGATCGCGACCTGGTCGAGCGGGGCGCCTTCGCCCTCTAGACGTTCGATCTCCTCGCCGACTCGGCGCGCCTCTTCGGGCGCGTCCCACACACCGATCACGCGAACCTTGTCGCCGCCATTGGCCTCGGTCCACAGTGTCTTTTCATGCCGTTCGCTGTTCGCGCGGATCAGACCCGATGCCGCGCCGAGGATATGCGGAGTCGAGCGGTAATTCTGCTCCAGCTTGACCACATGCGCGCCGGGAAAGTCCTTTTCGAACCTCAGGATGTTGGCGACTTCGGCTCCACGCCAAGAATAGATTGACTGGTCATCGTCGCCGACCACGCAGATGTTCTTGTGCTCCTGTGCCAGCAGGCGCAGCCACAGATATTGGACCGCGTTGGTGTCTTGGTACTCGTCGACAAGGATGTATTTGAAGCGCTGTCGGTAGTCCGCAAGCACGTCGTGATGCTTGCGGAAGATGTTGAGCATATGCAGCATCAAATCGCCGAAATCGCAGGCATTGAGCGCTTTCAACCGCTCCTGATACAGCCGGTACATCGCCTGGCCGCGACCATTCGCGTAGCTTTCGCTGTCGACCGCATCGAGATCGTCCGGGTTGAGCCCGCGGTTCTTCCATTGATCGATCAACCCCGCGAGCTGACGGGCGGGCCAACGCTTTTCGTCAAGGTCGTTCTCAGAAATCAACTGCTTCAAAAGTCGCAGCTGATCGTCGGTGTCGATGATCGTGTAGTTGCTTTCTAGCCCAACCAACTCCGAATGCCTTCGCAGCATCTTGGCGCAGATCGAGTGGAAAGTGCCCAGCCACGGCATGCCTTCGACTGCTTCGCCAAGGTGACCGGCGACCCGTTCACGCATTTCGCGAGCCGCCTTGTTGGTGAAGGTCACACAAAGAACCTGGCTGGGCCATGCGCGTCGGGTTGCGACAAGATGCGCAAGCCGGGATGTCAACGCAGCGGTCTTTCCCGTGCCGGCACCTGCCAACATCAGGACAGGTCCTTCGGTCGTAAGCACGGCCTCACGTTGGGGCGGATTCAGTCGTTCCGCATAGGGCGGAATGGGGCCGCCAGGATGCCCGGAATCGGTCGGTTGGGGAAGTGACTTGCTCATGGATTCTCGCGAACAAGTAGAGAACAGTGGGCACCCCTGCAAGGGCGCAATCGCTTTGCCTCGCTTTCGCCACGTCTCTCGCCGGGGCGTGCGCATATCGGGTCGCGGGGCGGGACGGCGATATGGGCGCATCGATCATCATTGGCCATAAGCGTGCTCATCCGGATGGAGGGGTAAGCCTTTCCGGATGGCCACAAGAATAGGTCGCGTTCGTGCGCGCTTGGGACCAAGCAAAAAAGGAGATTCCCAATGCGTAAGACTACAACCTACCTGATCGCGGCGAGCCTCGCAGTAAGCGGAGCCACTGCACCGAGTGCGCTTATTGCGCAGGACGAGACGCCCATCGAGGAAGTGTCGCTCACCGAAGAACAGCAAGCAGTCTATGATGGCTGGGCGCCCGACCAGCAGGTCGCCTACAATAGCTGGCCCAGCGAGACGAAGAACTACTTCTGGACCCTGTCGGACAAGCGGCAAGCATTGTTTTGGCGCCTGACCGACGAAGACAAGTTGGCGATCACTGCCATGACAGGACCGGAACGAGAGAAAGCGTGGTCCGGAATCGAAGCGGCTGCCGGCGGAGAGGCTGCTGCGGAAACCGGAGCTGACGAGCGAATCAACTAAAGGCCGGAACGTGATTTGCCTGCGTTGGTGGTCACGCGGGTAGGGTGTTCGGATCGGCTTGGTTGGGCTCCAGACGCAACAGCGTGAGCTTGCCCTTGCCGATCCGGCGCTCGGCCTCGATTTCGAGCTTTCGCACTGCAATGTCTTCCTCGGAACCGGTTTCGACCGCGATCCAGGTTGCGTGATCGATCCATCCGAGTCGCAACAATCGATCGAGCGCTACGGCCCCCGCTCCGGTGCGATAGGGTGGGTCGAGCAGAATTACGTCATAGGGGTCCCGGACGGCGCGCAGCTGCATGACTGAGCCAGTCTCGAGTGACGAACGGTCTCGGGCTTCGAATGTTGCGATATTGCTGCGGATGGCATCGAGCGCGGCCCGATCCTGTTCCACGAAAAGGCAGTGGGCCGCCCCTCGCGATAGGGCCTCCAGCCCCAATGCGCCCGATCCGGCGAACAGATCGGCAACCCGCAAATCCGCGAAGCTGCCCAGCCGGCTTGTCAGCATGCTGAAGAGGGTCTCCCTCGCTCGGTCGGCTGTAGGCCTGGTAGCGACCCCTTTTGGCGCAACCAGCTTACGTCCGCGCCATTCGCCCGCGATAATCCTCATCTCTGCCGACGCGTCTTCAGGCTACTGCGGAAGCGATCGAGGTCGCCCTTGCGAATTCGCGCGGCCTGTCCACGAGCAAGGTTTCCTAGCAGGAATGGACCGTAGGCGGTTCGGATCAGGCGGTTTACCTTCAGGCCGAGATATTCGAGCACGCGCCGCACTTCACGGTTCTTGCCTTCGGTAATTGTCATTTCGATCCAGTTGTTTTTCCCAGAGCCGCCGCCGCGTTCGAGGTTGGCGTCGATCGAGCCGTAGCGCACGCCTTCGATCTCCACGCCTTCGATCAGAGACTCGAGCTGGTCCTGCGACACCTCGCCAAAGGCGCGGGCGCGATAGGTTCGAGGAACACCGGTGGCAGGCAACTCCATTTGGCGTTTAAGGCCGCCATCGTTGGTCAGCAGGAGCAAGCCCTCGGTGTTGAGATCGAGCCGACCGATTGGCATCAGCCGGGGCGCATCCTTCGGCAAAGCATTGCGTAGTGCTGAGTAGATCGTCGGACGACCCTTGGGATCGCGTTCGGCTGTGATCAGGCCGGTCGGCTTATGGAACGCGAACAGCTGTGCCGGTTCGGGGTTGGCAACCGGCTTGCCGTCTACGCTCACGCCTTTGAGGCTGGTCAGGAATGTCGCGGGAGTTTCGACCGTCTTTCCGTGGAGCTTGATGCGCCCGTCCACGATCATCCTTTCGATCTCGCGGCGGCTGGCGACACCGGCGCGAGCGAGGAGCTTGGCAATACGATCGCCTTGGGGACGGGGTTTGTCAGTCATGTCGCGCGACTAGGCGCTCAGTTCGCGGCCCGCAAGGCGTCCTGGACTATTGCGTCGAAGCGCGCGATTCCTCCTTCAAGCGTGCCCAGCGTGAGTTCCCTGATTGCGCCCGATTCAAGACCTTGTTGACCGAGTTCTGCCGCGCGAAAATCCTCGCTGGCAAACACACCGCCATCGAGCAGTTTCCAGCTACGTTCCCAGTGATCGCGCGCCTTGTCGTTCTTTGGCTCCTCCGGGATCAGCATGAAATCTTCGACCAGCGTGAGATCGTGGCGTTGCGGCATGAGCACCATGACATTCACATAGTCCGGACTGGGTACGATCACGGTGGCGGGAAGCAGTTGGTAGGCGAATGTGATGACCCGGCGCATTTCGTTCATGTCGGTAAGATCGACTTTCTCCATTTCTTCGAGCCGTCCGACCGCCGAGCGCAGGTGCGGTCCGACGCTGTCCCCGCTCGTCACGCCATCCTTGAAGAAGGGGCCGATCGTATTCGCGTGCAGGCGCGTCACGTGATAGCTTTCAAGGAACGCGTCCATGATCAGCTTCCAATTGCCTTTGACCTTGTGCGTCTTGCGGCGAAAAAGGTAGCTGTACTCCATGCCGAAGGCGGTGAAGTCCTCGCCAATACGCTGTGCATCGGCGAAATCGGCCCCTTCGTTTGGCGCGAACCATATCAATCCGCCCGTTTCACACGACGGCAATTCAACCAGACCCATGCCGTCCTTTTCGAGCTCGGGGAACGTCTCGGGGCGGGGCAGAGCGAGCAGTTTTCCGTCCAATTTGTAGGTCCAGGCATGATAGGGGCAGACGAGCCGCTTGGCGCACTGGATTTCTTCGCCTTCGACCAGCCGTGTTCCGCGATGACGGCAGACATTGAGAAAGACATGTGCTTTGCCTTCGTTGTCGCGCGTGACCAGCAAAGGTCGCCCGGTTTGATCGTGCGGCACCGCCATATTGGGTGCCGGCAGCAACGCCGAGGGAACCAGAACCTGCGGCAGACGGTCGAACAGTGCCGACTTCTCGCGCGCGAAATGCGCCGGGTCCGTGTACCGGTCGGCTGGAACGTTCCCGATCGTATCGGTTTCGCGTCCCGCCCCTTTTCTGATCGCCTCAGCGAGTGCCAATTGGCCTTCGGTCGGGCGCAAAGCGGGGACATCTGTTGTCGGCGCGTTCATCGCGGCTTCCCTATTCCTCTCATCCGGGCGTAGTGTGCAGCCAAACGGTACAGACGACAAGGACGCTAGGGAATGGCAACTGCCGAAGCGACAAAACCGAGCGCGTTGCGCGCATTGGCGGTCGCGCTGACCAATCGCAAGACCGCATTCATGCTGGTGTTCGGATTTGCCAGCGGTCTCCCGTTCGCGCTGTTCCTGGGCACCTTGTTCGCCTGGCTCACCGAAGCTGAAGTCGACCTTGAGACGATGGGGATATTCTCTCTGATCGGCCTTGCCTATGCGTTCCAGTTCCTTTGGTCGCCGCTGATCGACAAGGCGAACCTTCCGCTGCTTCGGACTCTGGGAAAGCGCAAGCAGTGGATCGTACCGATGCAAGTGCTGCTGGGAATAATCCTCGTGACCATGAGCGTGCTTGAACCCAAGACCCAGCTCGGATGGTTCTCGCTCCTTGCAGGGATCGGCGCGTTTGCCAGCGCAACACAGGATATCGCAATCAACGCGTGGCGCATCGACGTTGCCGACGACAAAGCGACGATCGACATACTCTCGACCGTCTATCAGATGGGATACCGCTTCAGCTCGCTGGTCGGCGGCGCTCTGGGGCTGATCATCGCGGCGCGGATCGGCTGGCCTGAAACCTACATGATGATGGGCGCGATCCTGCTGGCCGCAGGTGCGATCGGGCTTTTTGCGCCGAATGCGGAGGACGACGCCGTAGCGGGTGAGCCTGTGGCGGACGAGCAGGTGTTGGCGCTGCGCAAGGCTGGGCAGCTTGCTCCCGAGATCCGGAACCGAGCCCTGGGGGCGGTGGGCCTGCTGTGGGCGCTGGCTATCGGAACCGTGCTTGCCTTCATGATCATGTCGATGACCTACGCCCCCGAAGACCGGCCCAACCCGACGGAGTTCACCAAGAATTTCGGCCCTTGGATCATCGTTGCGACGATCATCCTGCCTGCATTGATTGCAGGCTGGCTTTCGGCGCAGAAGCGCGACGGCCGATATCTCCTCGCTGAAGACGCCCCGGCCGCGAGCGGCGGTGGCTATGCGCTCGATCACCTCTATCGAGCGTTGGTGCTGCCGCTGGTCGAGTTCGTCGGGCGGATGGGCTGGTCGCTGGTGCTGATACTTGCTGTCGTCCTGACTTACCGCATCTGCGACGCGATCTGGGGTACGTTCGCTTACCCGTTCTATCTGGGCGAGTTGCAATACACCAATGACGATGTCGCCTTCGCATCGAAGTTCTTCGGTGTCGGGGCGATCATTGCCGGGTTGGCGCTGGGCGGGCTGATGCTCACGGCAATCGGTCGTATGGCGACGCTGCTGATCGGTGGACTGCTCGCGGCGCTCACAAACCTGCTCTACGCCGATCTGGCTGTGGGTGGAGCGAATATGCAAGCGGTCAGCGACGCTGTCGGTTTCACGTATCTCATCATGCAAGTGCCGGTGATCGGGGACGCCGAGCTTGCAAAGCTCACCATCACCATTGCCTTCGAGAATCTCGCCATCGGGATTGCCGGGGCGGCCTATATCGCGTGGCTCAGTTCGATCGTGTCGAAGAAATTCAGCGCCGTGCAATACGCGCTGCTTTCCTCGCTAACCCTGCTGGTCGGAACGCTGGGGCGCGGCGCTTTGGGCGAAATGATCGAGAACCAGGGTTATTTCGACGTCTTCGTGCTTACGACCTTTATCGGCCTCGCCGCGGCGGTGCTGGTCTGCTTCGAATGGTGGCGACAGGCGCGCGCGGGAAGTGACGGCGGGATCATCTCGCCCGAAGCACAGCCGGCGGAGTAGTCGCGTTTGGCTGATGCCGGGAACGCAATTCAGCGCGACTGGTGGGACGCGGCCAGGCCCTATTTCGAGAAGGAGTCGCTAGGGGCCTTCTTTCTCGGCGTCTCGTCCGGCTTTCCCTATGCGATGATCGGCGCGACGTTGACCACGCGGCTCGCGCAGGATGGGATCGATACGGCGACCGTGACTGCCTTCACGCTCGCGTTCCTGGTCTACAACCTCAAGGTCCTATGGGCGTGGATCATCGATGGCGTGCGCCTGCCGGTGCTGGGCAGGTTGGGCCAGCGGGTTTCGTGGATGATCCTGGCCGGACTGCTGGTGATCGCTTCGGTAGCGAACCTTGCTCTTGTCGACCCTTCCGAAGACCTGTTGGCGACCAGCATCGCTGCGGTACTGGTCGGGATCGTCGGGGCGACCTTCGACATCGTGATCGACGCCTACCGGATCGAGACGCTCAAACCGTACCAACTCGGCACCGGGTCGGGCATGAACCAGTATGGTTGGCGGGTTGGTTCGGCGGGGGCAGGGGCGATCGCGCTCGTGGTGGCGATGCGATATGGCTGGAGCGCAGCCTACCTTTCTTGCGCGGCGCTGGCGCTACCGGCGATGCTGACCGCGCTGGTGCTGGGCGAACCGGCACGGCACAAGGTTGAGAGCGCAAGGCGGGGATTCGCCGAGATATGGCATTCGATCGCCGGACCGTTTGCGGAATTCTTCTCGAGGCACGGCGCTTGGCTCGTCCTTGCTTTCATTCTCGTCCACAAGATCGGCGACACGCTTGCCAACCTGACGTTTCGTCTGCTGTTCGACGACCTCGGCTTCAGCAATGACGAGATCGCGATCTACGATGTCGGGGTCGGCTTTTGGGCCTACCTAATCGGGATCTTCGTTGGCGGGATCATCTATGCGCGGCTAGGACTGAAGCGGTCGGTGCTGATTGCTTTGATCCTGATGGCGGTGTCGAATGTGAGCTTCGCCGCGCTGGCGGTGGCAGGGAAGACCAATCTCGGCCTTGCCGCCGCCATCGGTTTTGAAAACTTCGCCAGCGGCTATGGCGGTGTGGTCGTGGTCGCCTATTTCTCGGCTCTGTGTGACCTACGCTTCACCGCTGCGCACTATGCGATGATCAGTGCAGCGGCGAGTATCGTCGGACGGGTGTTGACGGGCACCACGGCGGGCGGCCTGATCGAGTGGGTCGGATATGTGAACTTCTACCTGCTCACGACTGCGCTCGCCGTGCCGGGTATCGTGCTCTTCGCATGGATGATGCGGACGGGGTTGGTAGACGAGGCGCTGGGGTCTGCGGGCAAGGAAATCGGACCGCCGGGCTAGTCTGGGATTTCGTCGTTGAGTCGTAGCGCCACGCCCGCGAGGTAGAGCGATCCGGCGATCAGGATCGGCCGTCCGTCATTCGGCAGGTTCAGGAGCGCTTCTTCGAGGTCCGCTGCGGCGCGCGCATCGGGCCCGAAAGCCTCGGGCGGGTGGCACTCGTGGTCGGGCACGGGGACGATCGTGAGGCTGAGCACTTTCTCACCCAATGGATCGAGCAGGGCGCGCGGATTCTTGTTGGCAAGCATGCCGAGGACGAGGTGGATCGGTTCGTCGAAATGCTCGGCAATGGCCTGCCCAGCGCTTGGATTGTGACCGCCATCGAGCCAGACGGCTTGTTGCCTGGCGAAGGCGGTAAGCGGTCCGTGTGAAAGCAATTGCATTCGCGCCGGCCAACGCGCCGACTTGATCCCTTTACTGATCGCGTCGTTGCTAACCCGAACCGTTGATTGGTAACGGAGCATCGCTACGGCAAGCGCGGCATTGCGGCCCTGGTGAGGGCCCTGAATGGAAGGGCTTGGCAGGTCGGGGTCACCGTAGGAATCGACGTAGATTCGCCCTCCGTCGCTCGAATAAGCAGACTCGCGGAGTGCGCCTACTCGCTTTGCGACTTCGTCAATCGCTAGCTCGGCTTCCGGCGGATAGACCTCCACAAGCGTCACCAGCGGCACGCCCCTTTTTGCGATTCCGGCCTTCTCGAATGCAATTCGCGCCAGAGGCTCGGTCGGCACCCCTTCCTCGGGCGCGAGCAGAAACTTCTCGTGGTCGAGACCGATTGCCGCGATACCGCATGCAGCCACCGCTTCCGGCTCAAGCACATTGGTCGCATCGAACCTTCCGCCCAAGCCTACTTCGACCACGCAGGCATCGGCCGGCTCGCGGCTGAAGGCGAGGAAGGCGGCGGCGATCGTGACTTCAAAGAAACTGGGGCCAAGGTCTTCGCCCGCGTCCAGCACATCTTCGAGTAATGCCGCCAGCGCCTCGTCCGATATCAGCTCTCCCGCGATCCTGATGCGTTCGTTGTAGCGCACCAGATGCGGTGAGGTGGTCACGTGCACGCGCTTTCCATCCGCTTCGAGGATTGCGCGCAGGAACGCGCAGACAGAGCCCTTGCCGTTGGTCCCGGCAACATGGAACGCAGGGGGCAGTTTGCGATGGGGGTTGCCGAGCCGCTCCATTAGTGCACGGATCGTTTCCAATCCGAGCCGCCCCTGCGGCACGCTCAGCGCACGCAATCGGTCCAGTTGGGCCTGTACGCGAGGGTCGTCCGAACGACCGAAATCGACCATCCGCGTTAGGCAGCCCGGCTCGGCTGCAAATAGTCGATCACGCTGGCCAAGGTCGCCTTCAGCTCCTTGCGAGGCACAACCATGTCGACCATGCCGTGTTTGTGCAGGTACTCTGCTCGCTGGAAGCCCTCTGGGAGCTGCTCGCGAATCGTGTCCTGTATGACCCTTTGTCCCGCAAAGCCTATCAGCGCGCCCGGCTCGGCGATCTGGATGTCACCCAGCATCGCGTAGCTTGCGGTGACCCCGCCTGTCGTCGGGTCCGTCAAGACGACGATGTAGGGTAGGCCTGCCGCTTTCAGGCGCCGCGTCATGACCGTCGCGCGCGGCATCTGCATTAGGCTAAGGATACCTTCTTGCATCCTCGCCCCCCCGGCTGCGGTGACCACGATGTAAGGGCACTTGCGGGTCAATGCGCGCTCCGCACCAGCACAGAAGGCAAGCCCCACGGCCATGCCCATCGACCCACCCATGAAACTGAAATCCTGCACGCCGACGACCGCCGGATGCCCGTCAATCGCGCCCGATCCGACCGTGAAAGCATCCTCATGCGGATTCTTTGCACGGGCGGTCTTGAGCCGATCGGTATACTTTTTGCTGTCTTTGAACTTCAGCGGGTCTTCCGTGACCTGCGGCTGTTCAAGCACCTCGAAGCCCGGATCGAGCAGAAGTTGAAGCCGTCGATCTGCTCCGATCCGTCCATGGTGGCCACATTTGTGGCAGATGTTCGAGTTTTCTTCGTACTCGGCGACGAAGAGCATCTCCTGGCAATTCGGACACTTGATCCAGAGGTCTTTCTCGGTGCTCTTCTTCTCTTCGCCAAAACCGAGAGAATTGCGGACGCGGGTGAACCAGTTCATGCGTTTGCCCCTTTGGTCGCGGCTTTCATCGCGCTGACCATTGCAAAAGTCAGCTCTTGTAGCTTTGCTGGTGCGTCCTTGCCAAATTCGCCGACAATATCGACGAAGGCGGAACCGACGACGACACCGTCTGCGACCTTGGCGATCTCTGCCGCTTGCTCAGGCGTTCGCACGCCAAAGCCCACCGCGACGGGCAAGTCGGTGGAATGCTTGATGCGGCTGACATTGGCCTTGATCGATTCAATGGCGGCCTGTTGTTTGCCGGTGATCCCGGCAACCGAGACATAGTAGAGGAATCCTTCGCTGCCGTCGATGACAGCGGGAAGTCGCGCTTCGTCGGTGGTGGGTGTGGAAAGGCGGATCGGAGCGATACTTTCGGCGCGTAGGGCAGGGCCGAGTTCGCCATCTTCCTCAGGCGGGATGTCGACGCAGATCACCCCATCAACGCCCGCGCCTTTGGCTGACCTCGCGAACCATTCGGGGCCGCGGCGGATCATCGGGTTCGCGTAGCCCATCAGCACGAGCGGCACGTCGGGGTGGCGCTGCCGGAAATCGTAGGCCGTTTGCAGCACGTCGGCGGTCGTGGTTCCAGCGCCGAGCGAGCGCAAGTTGGCGCTCTGGATCGCTGGACCATCGGCCATCGGATCTGTGAAAGGCATGCCGAGCTCGATCACATCGGCGCCGCCCGCGACAAGCGAATCGAGATTGGCAGCCGTGTCGCCATCGCCAGCGGTGATGAAGGCGACGAAAGCGGGGTTCGGCTTGGAGAAGGCGGATTGAAGGCGTGTCATTGCTTGCGGGTTCTTCTGAGATCCAACCAAGCGCAAAACGGGGCGGCTAGCATCGCGCCAAGCAACGCTCCGCGAGTCGAACCGGTTTCGAATGAGATTTCGCCCTCGCTGATAAGAATGCAGACACCGATAGTGACCAAGATGGTTGCTAGATAGACCATTGTTCTTGTGAAGAAATACGAGGATTCGCTCACACTCTTGCTCCGAATCCCAATTTTTCGTCGCCTCGGACTTGATCCGGGGCAAGGCTCTTTTGGGATGCAAAGAAGAAAGCCTGATCCCGGATCAAGTCCGGTATGACGACCTCTCTTTCGTCATTCCGGCGTAGGCCGGAATCCAGTGATGCAGAGCGAAGAGCTTTCGGCTCTGGACCCCGGCCTTCGCCGGGGTGACGGGTCAGGTATGAGATGCTCACATCTCCACTCCGAGCTTCTCGGCTACGGTGAAGATATCCTTGTCCCCGCGTCCGCACAGGTTCATCAGGATGATCTCATCTTCGCTCATCGCCTTGGCACGCTCAGCGACGGCTGCAATCGCGTGCGACGGCTCAAGCGCCGGAATAATCCCCTCGGTGCGGCACAAGAGCTGGAAACCATCCAGCGCTTCGTCGTCGGTAACGGCGGTGTATTCGACGCGGCCGGTTTCCTTGAGCCAGGCGTGTTCCGGTCCGATGCCCGGATAGTCGAGCCCCGCGCTGATCGAGTGGCCTTCGGTGATCTGGCCGTCTTCGTCCTGCAGCAGGTAGGTCTTGTTGCCGTGGAGCACGCCCGGCGCACCGCCCAACAGGCTTGCTGCGTGTTCGTCGCCATCGAGGCCGTGCCCCGCCGCTTCGACGCCGAGCATCTTCACATCCGGATCGTCGAGGAATGGGTGAAACAGCCCGAGCGCGTTCGATCCGCCGCCGATGCAGGCGACCAGCAGGTCGGGCAGGCGGCCGACGCGCTCGAGCATTTGCGCGCGCGCTTCGGTGCCGATCACGCTCTGGAAGTTGCGCACCA